>JGI20214J51088_10003315_pt1 | contig 10638 bp, 9 predicted proteins | sample WetSurMetagenome_FD_51088 | JGI IMG/M metagenome (IMG submission 51088) | reverse complement strand
AACCTATTGCGGACACCCGATGTCTACTGCAGCAGGTGTGGCTACAGTAAATGTATATAAAGAAGATGGGTTGATAGAAAACAGTAGAGATATGGGTAAGATCCTGGCAGCAGAACTTCAGAAAATTAAAGATAAACATACCACAGTTGGAGATGTTCGACATATAGGACTGTTCTCATGCCTTGAGATGGTATCAGATCGACAATCAAAACAACCGATGGATGACGCCAAGATGGGTCAGGTACGAACTAAATTGATTGCCGATGGTTTGTCCACCTTCGTAAACCATAACCTGATTTTCGTTTGTCCTCCTTTATGCATTACTAAAGACGAACTTCTCGAAGGGTTGAAGATTATTGATAATGCGATTGGATTGCTTGAGGTTTAATCGCATACAAATAGTAAAGGGGAGATTTTTATACCGGTGATGAATCGGTGATAATAACAACCGGATTATTGACAAATATAATCCGGTTGTTATTATTTTTACCATTTTAATGTGAAATTAAATCGTATTATTTATAGAAAAGCTAAAAAACTTTATAAGTTTACTTTACCTATGATAAGTAACAAGCTTTTGTATGAGTAAAAATGTAAAAGGTTATTAAATTTAGTTCAACTAAGCCTTTCAAAACTTGGATATTCCTTGCTTAAAACAAATTTATATTTGATTTATGCCCTGATTCAGTGAAACTTACCTATGTGGTTTAGTTTAATTGTTTTAGCCGTAGTCAATTCATAAATCTTTATGTTTTCTTAGTTGTCTGTCCTTTAAATTCTTTTAGAACCATCCATCAAGATAAACATAATATCATTAACATTCGTTCCTGTTGGCCCAGTGAGCACTAAATCTTTAGCTGCTTGAAGAAAAATTGAAGAGGCATGGTTTTTTAGACATTCCTCCACCTCTAAACCGCAATCCATTGCACGAATTACAGTCCCTCCGTCGACGATAGCCCCGGCGAATTCGGTCGGGCCATCTGTTCCATCAAGATCTATAGATGCAGAGACGATCTCATTTAGTCCTTGGATGGAAACCGCAGCAGCCACAGCAAATTCCTGGTTGGGACCACCTTTTCCGGATATCCCGGAAATGCAGACCGTAGTTTCCCCTCTCCCTATTAATGCACGAGACACATTTCTTCTGGGTGTTCTCAATAATTCTTTTGCCTGGTTGATGATAATTCGAGCTTGTGTGACACTTTCTTCTTCAATAACATTATCAATCAGTTTTACTTCATACCCAAGTTTGTTACAACGCGCGATTGCACCATGATAAGCAGCATCCCCGGCGACAATAATGAACGGGTAATAATTATGCTCGAATAATTTTGGGCTTTCAGTCTCTGCCCCCTTCTGTAAGTGGATACGAATTGAGCATGGCAATTGGTCCCATAGGTGGTATTTATCAAGAGTATTCCAAGCATCCAGATAGGTAGATGAATCAGGCACCGTGAGGTCAGTTATATAGTCCAGAGGATCTCCTACCACATCGGAAACTGTTAGTACAATCAGGTCGGCTGGGAATACTTCCAAAGCCAAACGTCCTCCTTTTATCAATGAAACATGCTTACGCACTGCATTAATTTCTCGGATCGAAGCTCCACTTGCCAGGAGCAATTCATTTAGGCGCTGCTTATCTGTAAGAGATACCCCTTGTGGAGGAAGTACAACCAGCGAGGAGCTTCCCCCAGTTACTACAGAGATAACTAGGTCATGCTCTACAGCTTGACGAGCAAGTTTTATTAGCTCTTTAGCACCTTCGAGGCTGCCAACGTCTGGTACTGGGTGGGAGGCGTAAAACACACGGATCTTTTTTAAGTGATTAGTTTCGCCTCTTTTTAGAATTATGACACCATCTGAAAGGTACTTCCCTAATATAACTTCAAGGGCTCTGGCGATACCCTGGCTTGCTTTGCCTGCACCTAGTATGTAGATGTTATTAATTAAAGATAAATCATAAATTAAAGAACCTATATGAAGTGTTTTACCTTCACGATGAATCAGATCCCTTGTTGCTGTATAGGGATCCGCTGCTTTGATGGCATTTTCGATAATATCTACAGCATCAGCCCTTAATTTGGTTGGTCCATGGCCGATCAAGCTTGATCGATTAAGAACCTTATTCAAAATCATATTCTTAACTCAGTAATCTGGAGTTTGGTTCACCATATACCGCACTGTTTCCCAATTCCTCTTCGATTCGAATCAGTCGGTTGTATTTACTGGTTCTCTCCCCGCGGACAGGCGCCCCAGTCTTTATTTGACCTGCATTCAAAGCAACTGCCAAATCGGAGATAATGTCATCTTCAGTCTCTCCGGAACGTTCGGATACCTGTACGGAATAACCATTTTTAAACGCTAGTTCTGCCGCATCCAAAGCTTCAGATAAGGTACCTATCTGGTTGACTTTCCACAGAAGGGCATTTGCAGCACCAGCCTTAATTCCTTTTAACAACCGGCCAGGATTGGTTGTGAACAGGTCATCACCCACCAATTGGATATCCAGTTCTGTCGTGAGTTGTGTCCAACCTTCAAAGTCATCCTCATATAAAGCATCCTCGATGGATACTAGTTTATAGGTTTTACACAATTCCTTATACATCTGAATCATCTTATCGCGATCCAATTTCTCTCCGGCAAGATGATACAACTTCGTTTCTTTATTGTAGAAATGTGTGGAAGCACAATCTAGTCCATAGACTACTAACTTAGAGTATCCTGCACGGTCAACTGCTTCTACAATTGCATCCAAGGGTTCTTTGATTCCTTTCATAGGAGGCACAAAACCTCCCTCATCACCATAGTTGATAGCGAACTTCCCATACTTCTTAACCAATATTTTGGCTAGTTCATCCATGGTTTCTGTCGCAATTTGGAGGCTATGTGATATATTTTTTGCACCGATAGGAAAAATGGCAAATTCTTGAATTTCAAGGTCACCGGAAGCGTGTTTGCCGCCATTAATCAGATTGAATAAAGGAACAGGAATTACATAGGCATGATTATTAATATACCGATAAAGTGGTAAGTTACAAGCTGCTGCTCCAGCACGGGCTATGGCTAAAGATACTCCGATAATTCCATTTGCCCCAAGCCCGGATTTATCCGGTGTTTTGTCAAGTTCCAAACGGATAAAATTATCTAATTCCCGCTGGCGAGTGGTATCCATTCCAACAATTGCAGGCCCGACGATTTCATTGACGTTTTTTACTGCTTTCCGGACACCCATACCGTGATAACGTTTTTCCCCATCTCGCAGTTCAAAAGCTTCGTGGAGGCCGGTGGAACGACCAGCGGGCACGGCCGCTCTGCCCATTATTCCATTCTCAAGTACAACATCTACTTCAAGTGTGGGAATACCCCGACAATCAATGATTTCTCTGGCATGTACTGATTGGATTTTAAAATTGATCATTTTGGTTTCTCCCGTTGTAATAGATTATTTTCCAACCCACACTACGTGTTAAGTTGTGAAGGTTTGATAGGTGCTTGTCTAAGATTTTTCTTGAATGAATAATACCAGAATACAAGTAATTGTAAATATGCGAAAAAAGTATATTATATTGAAACTATTAATTATCTAAAATAATTCTATGTTTTACCTTCAAGATATCTCATAAAGACGAGAAATTGGACTCCAAGAACAAACTTAGACAGAAAATATTTTCCTTGAAAGCAGAAGGTTATCGTATTAAAGAATAATAAAACATGTATATGGCAACCTGTTTTGATCCCTAATTATTATTCCTGGATATAAATCAGATTAATAGATAAATAAACTTAGAATGATAATCAATCAGGAGAAGTCATTAAATAGTTGCATCATGATCAATTAATAACCATTACTAATCTATACATATTAACTTCGTTTATCCGTCAATAATGATCTTAAAAAGCTATGATTGATCCCATTTGTGAAAGATGATTAATAAATAAGTAATAAAAAATACCAGAAAATACTGCCATTGATATTCCAAGTGCAACAAAATCAGCAAGTCTTGGCCGTATTTCCTCAAGGTATGTTCGTTTTACCGGAGCGCCAAAACCACGTGATTCAATGGCAACATCCATATCAGCTGTACGTCTCAATAGCGTCAGCACAAGGGGTATGAATAATGGCACATATCCTTTGATCAACCTTTTAAAGTAATTCATCTCATTAATATCATGTCCACGCAAACGTTGTGAAGCCATAATATCAAAGTATGTACTGGTAACCAGAGGAACCAATCGCATTGCTACACCAAAAGTGAAGATGAATTTATATGGTAATTTTATTGCTGCAAGGCCTGCCATCAATTTCGGTAAGGTCGTGGTGCTGGTAAGTAAGGGAATCATCATAACAACACTTAGAATCTTGAGGCATACTGCAAAACCGAAAATCATTCCTTCTAATGTGAATGGCCATTTGTATAAGAAAAACAGAGGAGTTTTTCCACCATAAAACATGAAGCCATTAATAACAACAAAGATCACAAATATCGCCGCCATGATCGTTAGAATTACACGCAGGATTCGGAGCGGGATATGTGATATTGGGTATAGTATCAATGCAAGAAAAATCATAACCAAAAGAACAGGAATATTGAAAGTGAATAGCGCTGTAATCCAATAAAGCAACATGATAAATAGTTTTGTCAGTGGATTTAGGCGGTGGATAACAGTGTCTAGTTGGGCTAAATGTAATGCTTCCATTGTAATTACGACCTTTCACCAGCAAAAGCTGAAATTTTTAGATTATTAATTTCTTCTGTTACATGTTCTATGGAGAGTAAACCCGACGGTAATCCACAGACTCGCAACTCTTGTGCAAGTCGAATAATTTCCGGAGGATCGATGTAAGTTTCTCGTAATAGAGAAACATGGTCGAAAACATCTCGTGTTGGTGCATCAAGTAGGAGCTCTCCCCTGCCTACCACCAGGGTTCGTTCGGTGTATTTGGCAACCAACTCCATATCATGGGAGATCATAATTACCGTATGACCAGCCTGTTGAAGTTCAGCTGCAAGGTTTACGAGCTCATAACGTCCTTTATAATCCTGTCCAGTCAGGGGTTCATCAAATATCAATACCTGGGGACGCATAGCTACAATTGAAGCCACAGCCACCTTACGGCGGTCGCCTAAACTAAGTTTGAATGGATACAAAGTTCGATAATTACTCAACCCAGTAATCTTCAATGATTCTTCGGTGCGTTTTTCGATTTCCGATTGTTCCAACTTCAAATTTTCAAGTCCAAAGCGGATCTCTTCTTCTACAGACATACAGAATAATTGCGTATCCGGGTTCTGAAGAATCAAACCTATTTGCGTTGCAATTTCTCCGACCTTTTGGCCTGAAAGAGGTTTGTTATCCAGGAAGATTTCACCATTGGAGGGTTTGAGCAATCCTACCAGGCATTTCATAATTGTTGTTTTTCCGCCCCCGTTCTGCCCGATAATCCCTACAAACTGTCCTTTCGGTATACAAAAGGTCATATTCGATATGGCTGGAGAACTCGTGCCCGGATAAGTATAAGTAAGGTTTTTAACCTCAACGGCCACATCCTTTTTTGATTCGGAATTACTAGGTGTCTGAGGGTAAGTGGTTGGCTCAGAAAACCCTTTTTCAAATGTAGATTTCTCTTGTCCAAGCCACGTCTTAATTTGAACTGCCGCCTTGGGAACATCCAGACTAAGTGGATGATCTCCATTAATATTTAAAGATTTTCCAAGCCGAGCAAGGTCAGGTACATGAACATACATTCGGTCCAAAGCATCCACCTCCCGAAAGACCTTATCATTCGGTCCAATGCATCCACCTCACGAAAGACCTTATCTGGTGGACCTTCCAATATGATACTACCGTGATCAAGGACAATGACCCGATCAGCATATTTTTCGATTTCATCAACATCATGACTGGCAATCACAACCGTCATACCAAAATCCTTATTTAAGGACGATAATGTCGCGAACACCTCACCCTTACCAATTGGATCAAGTTGTGATGTTGGTTCATCAGCTACTAATATTTTAGGACGGACTATAAGGTTTGCTGCAATAGCGAGCCGTTGCTTCTGTCCCCCCGAAAGTTCATCTGAAAGTCGGGAAGCCAATGCTTCCAAACGGACTATTTTGAGCGCTTCCCGCATCCGTTTAATAATTTCCCCGCGTGGTACACCACGGTTCTCTGCTGCAAAAGCAATCTCTGAACGAACATCAGCGGAGAATAATTGTGATTCAGGGTCTTGAAGTACTAATCCTACATTCTGAGCGATATCATAAACATGATGTTCGAAAGTATCCATACCACATACAGTCACAGACCCGGAAACTCGTCCTCCAACAACATTTGGAATGACTCCATTTAAGAACATACATAGAGTGGTTTTACCTGCGCCATTTGCTCCAACAATCGCCAGATATTCTCCCTCGTAAACTTCCAAAGAGATATCAGTCAAGGCTTTAGTCGTACTTGGATATGTATAAGAAAGGTTTTCAATCTTAATAATTGGTTCAGCCATATTACCTTTTTCTAAGCTCATTTTTTGGGCTATATAAAACTATGATAAAACATACTGAATGTCAACTGTAGCCTTCTAATGGTACTAGAAGGCTACAGTGAAAATATGGTTTAAGCTTTTGGTTTCATTATTCGGGCAACGATGGCTACCACCAGGCCTACACCAAGTATGATAGCTGAAGGTAGGATACTGGGTTTTCCTAGAAATCCTGTCGCAGCAGACGCAGCGGCATCTGGTGTCCAGACACTGCTGATCACGCTGAGTAAACCAATGGCGGCAATTAATATCCCGATCGCTGTTCCCCAATCACTTTTTGAGCCCCAAGTAGATTTTTTTTCGTCAGACATGGTGTTCCTCCTTAACTAATCTGTATTCGTATCCAAGATACTACCTGAAATTCGACGCAAGCCGCTTTTTTCAAGGGCCTGGATAAGCAACATGGCAACAACGCCGGTAGCTACTGAAATCGGTAATACATAGAAATACCAGGCTACCCAGTTGTTTAATTCTGCGGTAGGTGCAGGATACTTCAGCGCAAGGAAATAGACACCGATCCAGGGAAGTAACCAGGCAGAAGTAGGTCCGACCATGTAAAGTATATAACCAAGCAATCGCTTTCCAGTATTTGCAGCTTTCATCCATTTCAATAATGTCTTTTGCATAAGTATTACGAATACAAGCCCTACAGGACCCCAAATGAAAGAAAGGAAATACATGGGTTGGCGGACTCCACCAAAGCCACCAGCTTCTCCAGGAATATAATAAGGAACCAGGAAGTAATAAACAATCCAGAGCAGGGTAAAAGGAATGTAGTACTTACGGTAGTGAGGTTTAGCCAAACCCCAGAAAATGGGTAGTAACACGCCTGACAGCATTACATCGATCAACCCCAAAGGATATGAACCTGGGGAAATAAACATGCCGATTAACCCACCAATTAGACCCGCGACAGCGCCAGCCCACGGTCCAAGAATCAATCCAGCCATTGGACCAAATACAAGCATACCTGCAGAGGCAAAACCACCGCCGAATGGGTAGAAGATCATTGGTACGATACTAAGCGCACCCATTAATGCGCCGAAAAGGGCAATCCATGAAATTGGAGCGCCAAATATGGACGCCATTCCACGTCCGGTAAATTCGCGATCTCCACCTTTTTGTTTTTGTTCCATTGTTTCCTCCAAAGAATAGTTCTGGGCATCCCCAGAGATTGTGGATAAAAATACCTAGACAAACTTGCAAGGAGAACTAACAATTGCTGATATTAATTAATTTTTAGAATGCACCTCCTTTATTCTTTACTCATCACTATCTATTTATGACCACTTTCTCTTCCTTTGTAATTTTAGCTTGGTTACTACTCCCTTGTGGTCAAACCGATGGGTTTTGAGTAATAATCTATTCCTGGATACCAATTAAGTAAATAAAGGCAATTTGTAAGCGATTTGTATTAAAACCTGTTCCAAATTTTCATTTCTTCATAAGGTTCGAGCTATTTGACCTGTTATTGCTTGGTTCAGAATTCCAAGATAATCAGAATCTATCATAGGAATCGGATTACTTGAGTTTGACACATTCGAAGCCGCAATTTCTGCCAATTTGCGTAGATCCTGATTTTTTACACCAATATCGACCAAAGATGGAAAATTAAAACTTTGATTTAATGATATTACTTGTTTGACAGCTTCAGAAGGATTTGGAGCTGCGCTAAATGCTTCAGCGATATGGATAAACTTTTCCTCGCTTCCTTTTTGCCAAAACACCATAAAATACGGAAGAAGTATTGCATTGAGTAAACCATGTGGAGCGTCATACAGACTTCCCATTCCTTCGGATAGGCAATGAACACCAGCTACATCAGCATTATTAATTGCAATTCCTCCAAGGGAAGAAGCTAACATCATTCCTTGCCGTCCGTCTAAATCATCACCTTTGNTCACAACTCTTTTAAGATTTGCAGCAACCAACCGTATCGATTCGAGCGCAAGCACATCATTTATTGGGTTTGATAGTGAACCTAGATATGCTTCAATGGAATGAGTAAGGACATCCATTCCTGTCGCTGCTGTTAATTTTGCTGGCAATGAGACAGTTAATAGAGGATCGACAAATGCCACAGAAGGGGCAAGATTTTGGTCGCCTATTGCTAATTTATTATGGGTGCGAGTATCAGTAATAACTGCCCAGCATGTAACTTCGCTTCCGCTTCCTGCTGTGGTTGGGATTGCTACTATTGGTAATATTGGACCAGGTACTTTAGCCCAACCAGCATAATCACTAACTTTGCCTCCATAAGTAGCCAAAAGAGCAGCCGTTTTGGCCGTATCAATTGCACTCCCTCCACCAATTGCGATTACTACTCCAAGTTTGTTTTCATTTACAACCGATGCGGCCTGGACAACATCTTCATCTCGAGGATTGGGTTTAACTCCATCGAAAACTATATATTGCAAACCGGCTTCTCCAAGAGAAGCAAATATTTCCATCAACCAAGGCGCATCTTTTATCCCGGGATCTACCACTACAAGCCCTCTTGTTTCAGATCTTTCTCCTCTTGATGTTAAAAAGTCTCTTACAACTGACCCAACTTGTTTGGTTATACCTGAACCAAATTGTATCCGTGTTGGAATGGAAAAAATAAAATCAGATATCATGCATTCTCCGTTTTGGGTAAAGTTGGGTTGTAGATTTCTGGTCGGCGGTCTACAAGATAGTCAGCATTTAATCGAGCCTTGGTAGCCCGCGCTAAATCTATATCTACAAATAGTAATTCTTCACCATCCTTTGATTGAGCGATTAGGTTTCCATATGGATCCGCTACTGCGCTTCCCCCAAAGAAAGATAGATTTCCTTCCTGCCCGACCCTATTAGCAACCGCAACCCAAAGCCGGTTCTCTGCTGCCCTGGCCTGGACATTAATTTCTTGAAGATGTTGGTTTGGGACCATATTTCCAGTGGAAGTGGCTATCCATTTTGCGCCATTTAATGCTAATGTTCGAGCTGCTTCAGGGAATTCCAGGTCATAGCAGATCAATAATCCCGTTGGACCTAATCCAAAATCAATGACTGAAAAATTCATACCAGGATGAAACCATATCTTTTCTGTCTGGAACAGATGCGTTTTACGGTATGAACCACAGAAATGTCCTTTTTCGTCGACAATAAACATAGAATCATAGATATGATTGTTTTGCGGGTTTAGTTCTGGAAAACCCATAAGGACCGCAATCTTGTATTGTTTTGCAAGCGCAACAATACATCTAATGGACGGTCCATCAATAGTTTCAGCCATTTCGACTGTCCGTTTACCCAGACTATAACCAGTTAAATATAATTCAGGGAAAATAATAGCAGATGCACCCCTAGTAGCTGCTAAGTTAATATGTTTTTTAGCTTTAGCAAGGTTGAAATCTTTGTCAAATAACAGTGGTTTTAATTGCGCCAGAGCAACCTGAAATTTGTCCATGGAATGACTTCTATCCATTTGTTATATATAAATAAATTTTATTTTCTGTTTTACTGTATAAACCAACGGATTATTCTCTTACATTGTATCACTTCACAAAAATAATTCAATAACCAAACCTTCCTGTTTCAGGTTCAAATTTGTAATCGCAATTAGGATATAGTTTTTCGACAATGAACCATTTCCCATAATCCTTGCATGGCTGAGCGTGATCCCTTTCCCTTTGCAGGTTGGGTGGATCACGCTCGTAATTAAAACCTAAAAAAGAAAGGTTATTCTTTTGGAATTTCCTTATAGCTCACAGAAACATCAACACCACGTCGTGATTGGATCCACTTAGCGACATAGTAAACAACCAAACCGCTCAAGAAGATGACAACATTGAAACCGATCATGAACGGAGTCATTCCAGACATCGGATCTAAAACAAAAACTACTGCCATGAAGATACAAGAAAGAAGGCTGAGAACACCAATAAGCGTGATTACTGGTAACTTTCCTATGCGCTGCTTTACAGCAGAAGTTTCAAATACATCTGGCAAGCGGTAGGGCAGCAATATTGCAGCAATGGATACCATGCCAAAACTGAGAATGAATCCGAAGATTCCAACAAGGGTTGCGAAGAGAGGAGTAAAGACGTAAATCGCCAGAGCTATGATACTCA
>JGI20214J51088_10003314_pt1 | contig 10639 bp, 6 predicted proteins | sample WetSurMetagenome_FD_51088 | JGI IMG/M metagenome (IMG submission 51088) | reverse complement strand
GTGCTTCAGAGCCGCTCCGGAATCTTACGCGGGACATTGCAGGTGTTTTATCTCCCATTACCACAAGCCAGAATGCATATGACGCAGACCCGGATAAGAAATGGTTTCATGTCACGATAGCAAACCGGCTGGGCCCGGATCAGGCATCGGCAGTTTTTTCCCGGATTACCGGCCCGGCGGATACACCTCCGGACCCGGCAGAGTGCCTTCAGAAAAAACCCGGGCTGCTCCAGAGACTGCTTTCAGGTACGGCAGGGGGTACCGTGCAGAAAAAACCTGCACGGGTCATCCCTCCGGTCCTGCTCGATGAAACAGGGATCCGGATCACGGTCATGAGGGAGATGGCGATCCTTGCAGAATATGATCTTATCGAAAAACGATGGGTATTCGGGGATCACCGCCACAGCACGGCCCGGTGGCAGAAAACCCTTGTACAGTACCGTCACTATGCCGGGTTGGAGCACCAGGATCCCGAACCAGCACACCCCGACGATATTTTTCTTATAGCTGACCTGCATTTAGGCCACGCCAATATCATCCGCTACTGCTCCCGCCCGTTCCTCTTCTCCGACAGCAGCGAAATGGATCATGTGCTCATNAAAAACTGGAATTATACCATCGGGTCAACGACCCGTATTTATTGTNTTGGCGACCTGATGTATGGGCCGGAGGCCGGACCGGCCATGCAGTACCGTAAAAGGCTCCGCGGGGATATCGTTTTTATACGCGGGAACCATGATGACCCGGAGACCGGAACAGTACCTTTTGCTGAGATAGAGTATGAGAGCCAAAAATTCCTTTTGATTCACGATCCCGCTGACGTGCCCCCGTCATTTGAAGGCTGGGTTATCCACGGGCACCATCACAATAACGATCTCCGGCATTACCCGTTCATGAACTTCACCGACCGTCGTGTCAATGTCAGCGCAGAGGTGATCGGGTATAAACCCGTGAGCCTGCACGAGATCGTGCAGCGGATCCGGGAACGCGAACTATCGGGGGATACTTCGCCGATCCTCTTCCGGCAGAACGGGGAATGGGAATAGACCGATCCCNTGTTTGTACCAGTCCCAACATTTTTACGAGCCGGGGCTGTATTCCCACACAGGAAGAAAACCTATGTTGTTCGAGCGGATATTTTCTGAAGGGATTGCTCATAATTCGTATATCATCGGTGATGCGGGAAAAGCCGCTGTCATCGATCCCCGGAGGGACGGGGAAATCTATCTTGAAATAGCAGCCGGGAACGGTTGTACAATCACGCATATCTTTGAAACTCACCGGAACGAGGATTACGTGATCGGGTCTCCTGCGCTTGCCGCCCAATGCGGGGCGGAGATCTTCCATGGAGCGGCAATGGATTTTGCCTACGGGAACCCGGTGCATGACGGCGATCTGTTCATGTTCGGGTCCCTTTCCGTTCAGGTTCTTGAAACTCCCGGGCATACCGAAGAGAGCATTTCCCTCGTTGTCCGCGACCGGAAGAGCGGGGAGGACCCGTATCTGGTATTCTGCGGGGATACCGTCTTTGCCGGCGATATAGCCCGGACAGATTTTTTTGGCGAGGCCCGGAAAGAGGAGATGGCAAAAAAAATCTACGACAGTATTACGCAGAAGATCCTCTCTCTCGGGGACGGGGTAATCCTCTGTCCCGCCCATGGCGCTGGATCCGTGTGCGGCATCGAGATTGCAGATCACCCGTTCACTACTTCCGGGTATGAAAAGGCCACCAACCCGTTGATCCGGGGGGGAAAGAAGGAATTCGTATCCCTCAGGAAAACCGAATCCCCTTACGTGCCCCCCTATTTCCGCACCATGGAACGGTACAACAGGGACGGCGCACCCCTGCTGCATCCTCAGGTCCTCCGCCCGCTCACCGTTCCTGAACTGGACCGCCTCCGGAAAGACAGGTGCCAGATCCTTGATATCAGGGCACCCGGGTGTTTTGCGAGCGGCCATATACCCGGCAGCTACTCGATCTGGCGCGGGGGGATCTCATCCTTCGCCGGGTGGGTCCTCAACTATGAAGACCCGATCATTATCATTGACGACTATAACCAGAACATTGAACAGGTAACCCGCCAGTTGTTCCGGATCGGGTATGACAATATCGCCGGTATCCTCACCGGGGGAATCACCGCATGGTATAAGAGTGCCCTGGAGATTGGTACCATCGGGGCCTGTTCGGTCCGGCAGCTCAGCGGGTACCTTGACAGCAGCACCCCCTTCATTCTCGATGTACGGGATATACGGAACAGGCGCGCTTCCGGCCATATTCCCCGTTCATACCACATCTATGTCGGGGAACTTCCCCGCCACCTGCAGGAAATCCCGGCGGATGAACCTGTATTCGTGTACTGCGATGCCGGTTACAAGGGAAGTCTTGCAGCAAGTATCCTTGCACAGCACCATTATCAGGTCACCAATGTCCTTGGGGGCATGACGGCCTGGGAACACGCCGGGTTCAGGATTGAGCACTGACTTATTTTTCTTTTTTAATTATGCCGTCAATTGAAAAGGTTTATAATTTCATGGTGGGAACGCTGTGTGAGAGTCTATGGATATCATCAGGATCCCCCGGGCAGACAAGGCAGAATATGACAGACTGATCGAACGCGGTTATGTCTGCAGAATCGCGTTCCAGGGTGAGAAGTACCCTTACATTGCCCCGTTCCTGTACGTGTTTGACGGGTCCTTCCTCTATTTCCTCTCGACAAAATACGGCAAGAAGATCGAGCACTTCCGCAAGAGCCCCTATGCATCGGTTGAGATAGAGAAATACACAAAAGACCTCTCCACCTACACGTTTGTCACCCTCCAGGGGTATCTCGAAGAAGTTAACGACTCTATTGAGAAGAAGCTCATCCGGGAAAAATTCGTGAACCTGATCGTGGAGCGGAACCTTTCCTGCAACATCCTTGCCGCGCTCGGCCATTCCCCCCTGGATCCGCCGGTCGCCATTGCCGAGGAAGAGCGATCCCTGGTCTGGAAACTTGCCGGTGTAAGGGATATCGTCGCGCTCAAGAACCTCTGATTTATCCTTCACTTTTTTCGCGGAGTAATTCCCGCAGTGCTTCGACGGTTGTTACAGGAACCGAACAGGCCCTCCCGGAACAGACGTATGCCGTTGCTTTCCCGTCCTGCGCGATCAGGGCCCGGGTGAACGGGGCAAGGGTATCCAGAGCGTCATCGTCCGGCGAAAACAGACGGGTGTGGACGGTAACCGACGGGAGGTACGTATCGCGGATCATCCGGATCATCGCCGTTACAGCGGGGTCCCCCTCTCCACCGGCTATGACGATATCAGTGGAAGGCCCCAGCAGGTGATCAAGACCGCTCAGGTATGCACAAAACGAGGACGGTGAACGGCTGACAATCCCGTAAAACCTGTCTGCAAGACGGGAGGCTGCTTCTTCATGCACCGGGTCCCCGGTAAGGTGACCCAGCAGGACAAGATTACCGAGCATGAAGGAGTTGCAGGAAGGTATTGCCCCGTCATAAATCTCCATTTTCCGGACAATGAGGACCTCGCCTTCATCCGGGGTCGTGAAAAAACCGCTTTTATCAGTGCCAGAGAAATGCCGGACGAGATACCGGTTCAGGAAAAGGGCGTCCTCAAGCCACGCGGGTTCGAAGCTGGCCTCATAGAGTTCGATGAGGGCCCGGATAGTGAACGCGTAATCATCGGCAAATCCGGTAATCGCCGCTTCACCATCGCAATACCGGTGCAGGAGCCCGCCATCGGCCTGCCGCAGCCGGTCCAGGATAAAACGCATGGCAGTCCGGGCGGCCTGGTAATATGCCGGATTTCCAAAGGCACGGGAGGCTGATGCAAGTGCCGCAACCATCAGCCCGTTCCAGTCCGTGAGGATCTTGCCATCCCGCCCGGGACGCGGACGCTTCCCGCGCTCTGCAAATAAGATCTGACAGATCGATTCAAGCCGTGCCTGGTCGCGCTGGTTTTCAGCCTTCCCCGGTTTAAGGTACAGGATATTTTTCCCGGGACCCGTCCCGGGTGAGAAGAAATTGCCTTCTTCTTCTACACCGAAATACGTGGCGGCATACCGGCCGTCCCGGTGTCCGAGCACATCATCGAGCTCTTTCCGTGTCCAGAGATAGAACGCCCCTTCCCCGCCGGCACTGTCTGCATCCTCCGCTGAAATGAACGCACCTTCCGGTGATATCAGGTCACGGGTCACGCAGGCAATAATCGCTTCCGCGGTCTTTTTATACACCGGTTTTTTTGTTGCCAGCCACGCTTCGGTGAAGGCCATGAGGAGAAGCGCCTGGTCGTACAGCATCTTCTCAAAGTGCGGGACGCGCCATTCCTTATCCGTGGAATACCGGTGAAATCCGCCACCAAGCTGGTCATGGATACCCCCGCGGCGCATTGCCCCGAGGGTCTCTTCCACCATGCGAAGTGCCTGACCGGACCCCGTCCGCTTCCCGTATCGCAGCAGGAACAGAAGTGTAGCGGGTGCCGGGAACTTCGGTGCCCTTCCGAACCCGCCGTTCACGGGGTCGAACGAGAGAACAAGTTCGTCATACCCGCTCCGGAGAAGGACCTGATCGGCAGTTCCAGCAGCGGGTGAACCGGAAATCTTCTCAAGACGATCTGCCAGATCCTCAGCTGCCGTAACAAGGGTATCCCGCTGCTCCTGCCAGAGACGGATCACCTTTGACAGGAGTTCGGACAGGCCGGTCATGCCGGACCGTGAAGTCCGGGGCAGATAGGTACCGGCAAAGAACGGTTTTTTGTCCGGGGTCATGATTATTGTCAGCGGCCACCCGCCCTGGCCGGTCATCTGCTGGCAGGCAGTCATGTACACGCTGTCGATATCCGGGCGCTCCTCGCGGTCGACCTTGATTGCGATAAACCCGGCATGCAGGAGATCTGCGATACCCGGGTCCTCAAACGATTCATGGGCCATGACATGGCACCAGTGGCAGGTAGCATACCCGATGGAGAGGAAGACGGGTTTGTGCTCTTCTGCAGCCCGCCGGAAAGCCTCGTCCCCCCACGGGTACCAGTCCACGGGATTATGGGCATGCTGCTGCAGGTACGGGCTCTTCTCGCTGATGAGATGGTTGGGCGGGTTCTGGTTCATTACGGGTTCCGATGGCAAGGCTCGTCTCCATCCGGGTATATCCGCAGGTATGTCGGAAGAGCTGATGAACGTTTCAGAAGTACCAGGCACGGCACGAAACATATGAAGAAGCATATACCATCTTCTTTGAAGCGGGACGAATCATGGATACCAGCGGGTTCATTTTCATCATAATTACCGGCACCATCGTCATCGCACTCTCGTATGTGCTGGATCGTATCTGGGCTGCCGCGATGCCGGCCCGGATGATCTACCTCTTCATCCGCTTTCCCGGTGTCGTCCTGCATGAATGTGCTCACATCATCGGCTGCCTGCTGACCGGAGCCCGGATCCAGAACGTCGTTCTCTTCTCAAATGACGGGGGATCGGTCACGCATTCCCGGCCTGCACTCCCGTATATCGGCGATGTCATCATCAGCACGGCCCCGCTCTTTTTACTCCCGCTCGCCCTGTCGTTCATCACCGGGATCTTCGGGACATTCCTTGGCTGTATCGTTCCGGCATTTCCCGCCACGCTCGAATCACCGGGAGTCCTTGTTGATCTTATGAAAGCGGTTTTTTCCACATTTTCGGATAACCTGCTCACCCGGTTCAATGGCTGGTTCCTCCTTTACCTGTACCTGACCGTCAGCCTTGTTCTTTCCGTTGCGCCAAGTACCCGGGATATGAAAAATGCCGCAGCAGGCATTATTCTCATGATACTGGCCGGTGTCCTTATGGTAGGGAGCGGTATACCCGGGGCAGTCTGGCTGATAACTGAACTTGTCCGCCTGCTCGGGTACGGTTTTACGCTCGGATTTGTCTATGGCCTCGTTGCGCTCACGGTATCACTGCCGCTCTTTTTCTGGTACATGTATGCGCATCGTTCATAAGGCCGGCAGGATCGATCAGATGGGTATTATCTGATCGAAGGCTACATTTTTTACACCATGGCACGCGAGACCGGACCCGGACAGCAGAACGGGAGTGACCCCAGTCTGCGCCTCACTCCGATCATGCGCCTGTACCAGGACCTGAAGGCAAAGCACCCGGACACCATCCTCTTCATGAGGATCGGGGATTTTTACGAGACATTCAATGCCGATGCCGAACTCGTTGCACGGGAACTGGATATCGTCCTCACCTCGCGCTCGAAGAGCGGGGACACCCGGATCCCCCTTGCCGGTGTCCCGTACCATTCCGTTGACGGCTATATTGCAAAGCTGATCGGGAAAGGGTACAAGGTTGCAATCTGCGATCAGGTCGAGGATCCGAAGACCGCGAAGGGTATCGTGAAGCGGGAGATCACCCGGATAATCACGCCGGGAACCGTGATCGACTCCTCCATGCTGTCCTCCGCGGCTGCAACGTATCTCATGGCACTCTGCCCGGAGGCAAAAGGACATGCATGGGGGGTTGCCCTCCTGGATATAACGACCGGAGAATTTTTCGTCTCCATTGTGGAACATGACCCGAACCTCCAGAATCTCCTCTCCGAGATAGCGCGGTACCGGCCTGCGGAATGTATCATTCCTTCCACCATTCCGGAAGCCCTGATACAGAAATTTTCCGAGCGGGGTGTTGTAGTCTCCCGGTTCCGTGACGAGGTATTTTCCCCGGTGCATGCGAAAAAGGCGCTCACCTCCCATTTCCATGTTGCAACGCTTGCCGGGTACGGCTGCGAGGATGAACCGGCTGCCATCGGTGCGGCGGGCGCAGCGCTGGTCTATGCGCAGGAGACACAGGCATCGCCCCTTGCCCATATCAGCAGCCTTGCAACCCGCGCATCATCCCAGTCGATGATGCTCGATGCAGTTACCCTGCGGAACCTTGAGGTGAAGGAGAGCATCCGCGGGGGTGCAAAAGGCCCGACGCTCTTCTCCACGCTTGACCAGACCCGGACCCCGATGGGCAGCCGGCTTCTTTCCCGGCACCTGACCCGCCCGCTTCTCGATATCAGCCGGATCGATGCGAGGCTGGATGCGGTTGAATATTTTACCACGCGGACTGCGGTTCGTCTCCAGGTGCGGGCAGATTTATCGAAGTTTGCCGACATCGAACGGATTGCGGCACGCATCTCGTACGGGAATGCCGGGCCGCGGGACCTGCTTGCGCTTGCCGATTCCCTTGCCGCCCTGCCGGCACTCAACGTATCTGTCAACCCCGGAAAAACAAACGATATCCCCGCAATTCTCTGTGATGCACGCAGGGACATGCGGGATCTATCGGACACCGTCGCCCTTATCCGGCGGGCAATTGTCGAAGAGCCCCCGGCCATTGCCCGCAATGGAGGGATAATCAGGAGGGGGTATTCGGCGGAACTCGATGCCATCCATACGGTCCTCCACTCCGGCAAAGACTGGATTGTGCAGCTCCAGGAACAGGAGCGGGAGAAGACCGGCATCAAATCCCTCAAGATCGGGTATAACCGTATCTTCGGGTATTACATCGATGTGACCAGGCCCAACCTTGCACTTGTCCCGTCCCATTACGAACGGAAACAGACTACTGCAACGGGCGAACGGTATACGCTTCCGGAACTGCGCGAAAAAGAGGAACTCATCACCAATGCCGATGAGAAAGTCCTTGCACTCGAACGGGAACTGTATACCGGCATCCTCGGGACCCTCCGTGCAGTTGTTCCTGACATCCAGAAGATTGCCGAAGGTATCGCGACCCTTGATGTTGCCGCGACGCTTGCAGAAGTTGCAAGCATCCGGAATTACGTGCGCCCGCACCTGAATGCCGGTGATGCGCTGGTCATCCGCGATGGCCGCCATCCCGTGGTGGAGCAGGGCATTACCGGGGGATTTGTNCCCAATGATGTGGATCTCTCGGGGAGCACGAACCAGATCCTGATCATCACCGGCGCAAACATGGCCGGGAAATCCACGTACATGCGGGCCACCGCGCTCATCTGCATCATGGCGCAGTCCGGCAGTTTCGTCCCGGCCCGGCACGCGGGCATCGGGATAATCGACCGCATCTTCACCCGCGTCGGGGCTTTCGACGACCTGGCAAGCGGCCAGAGCACCTTCTTTGTCGAGATGCTCGAACTCTCCAACATCCTCAACAATATAACGCCAAAAAGCCTGGTTATCCTCGATGAGATAGGGCGGGGAACGAGTACCGCGGACGGGTGTTCCATTGCCCGGGCGGTGCTCGAGTACCTCCACGGGAAAGGCGCGGCCGGGCCAAAAACGCTGTTCGCCACCCACTTCCACGAACTGATCACGGCGGAAGAAAATCTCAAGCGGGTAAAAAATTATCACTTTGCAGTCAAGGAGACAAACGATGAGGTCATATTCCTGCGGAAACTGATCCCCGGGGCAACCGACAAGAGTTATGGTATCCACGTTGCCCGGCTTGCGGGAATCCCGGATAAAGTGACTGATCGTGCGGATGCGCTCCTGTCTGAAGATCTCCTGCGGGGTGTTCCCGGGAGCACGAAGCCGCAGCGGTATACCCAGATCCTGCTTGTCGATGAGAGGGAATCAGCCACCCCGGCCGACCACCCGACGCTTCGGGCACTGGCCCGCCTGAACCCCGATGAGATGACACCGTTACAGGCACTTGCAAAGATTGCAGAACTGAAAAAGACCCTTGATCGGGGCGAATGACATGACTCATGAATCAGATACATCCCGGATCCGCATACTCGATCCTGCCACCGTGAATCAGATCGCAGCGGGCGAAGTGGTCGAGCGCCCTGCATCGGTGGTCAAGGAACTGGTGGAGAACGCCATCGATGCCGGGGCGTTTTCTATCACGGTCAGCCTCACCGCAACGAAAGAGACCATCGGTTCAATCCGCGTTACCGATGACGGGTGCGGCATGTCCCCTGCGGATGCACAACTCGCTTTTGTTCCCCATGCCACGAGCAAGATCAGAACGCTTGAGGATCTCAACCAAGTCCTTACACTCGGGTTCCGGGGCGAGGCCCTTGCAACGATCGCTGCCGTGTCCCGGGTGACCCTTGTCACGAAACCCCGGAACAGCGGGGCAGTTCCGGGAACACGGGTTGTAATGGAAGGAGGGTCTGTCCTCGAAACGGCCGGAACCGGCGCACCGGACGGGACGAGTATTCTTGTCGAGAACCTCTTTTTTAACACCCCGGCCCGGAAGAAGTTCCAGAAAAGCAAGAACACCGAGCTCGCCCATATCCACGATATACTCGAAGGTATCTGCCTTTCCCACCCGGCCATTGCATTTCACCTTACGTACAATGGGACGGAACAGCTGGTCACCGACCGGACCACCCGCCCGCTGGACACCATTGCCCGGCTCTTTGGCAGCGACGTTATCCGCGACCTCGTCCCGGTGGATGCTTCACTGCCGTTCCTTTCCATCGCCGGGTTCGTCTCCCGCCCGTCCCTTGCCCGGAAAGACCGGGCCCGGATGATTGTTTCCGTCAACCAGCGGTTCGTCACGTCACCGGCAATCAGCGATGCCATAAAAGCGGGATACGGCACGCTTCTCCCAAAGGACCGGTTCCCGGTGGCATTCCTGAACCTTACCATCGACACCCTGCTCGTGGACGTAAATGTCCANCCGACCAAGAAACAGATCCGGCTCTCGCGGGAGAAGGAGATAACGGAAATGGTCCGTGCCTCCGTGCAGGATGCCCTGTTTGCCCGCGATCTCATTCCCGCGGCAGAACACCCGGCCACAATGATGCCGCTAGTACCTGAACCTCCTGCAGTACCGGTGCAATCCTATGATCTTTCCCCCACAACGGTACCGGCCGGTGTCTTTGAGTGTACCCATGCCGGGACCGCAGCAACGGACCAGCGGCTCCGCCAGACCGAACTGGCTGTCGATACCGAGCCGACATACCTGGTCTCCTCCCTGCTGCCCGAGATCGAGGTTATCGGGGAATTTTCNGGGATTTACATCCTGGCCCGCACCCGGGATAANGAACTTCTTCTCATCGACCAGCACGCGGCCCACGAACGGATCCTGTACGAGCAGGTAAGCGGGCAGGCAAAGGAGAGCCGGCCCTCGCAGGAACTTATCAACCCGGTGGTCCTGCACCGTACCCCGAAGGAAGCCGCGATCCTCAACGATCTCCTGCCGGCACTTGCCCTCGAGGGATTCATCCTTGAAGGATTTGGCGGCTACGCGTTCCTTGTCCGGGCAGTACCGGTCGTGCTGGGCCGGGTTGAGGAGACCACCATCATCGACGAGATCATCAGCGACCTTGTCAGTGAAGAAGCATCACAGACCGTCAGCAACCGGGAGCGCATCACCCGCATCGTTGCCTGCCGGGGGGCAGTAAAAGCAGGAACGGTCTGTACACGGGAGCAGTGCCAGCGGATCGTAGACCAGCTGCGGCGGATGAAGAACCCCTTCACCTGCCCCCATGGCCGGCCTACCATGATCCGGTTTACCCGAAAAGAACTCGATACCATGTTCAGGCGGATATGAGCGGGAGAATCTCCCCCGCTGCATTCCGGCCATTGCCGGTACCTGAACGGTTATTATCTTATGATGCGGAACCGGTCCGGAAGACGAGCTACGGATCACCATGAAGACCTCCCGGCATACCGTAC
>JGI20214J51088_10003312_pt1 | contig 10641 bp, 12 predicted proteins | sample WetSurMetagenome_FD_51088 | JGI IMG/M metagenome (IMG submission 51088) | reverse complement strand
CACCAATACCCTCATGACTGATTGGTTTAAAAAGAACCACGTGGAACAAAATTTAACCAGTGAAATTATTTTGTTCCGGTGGCCGGCATCAGTAACCGGGCGGGTGCGTTAGATGATTGAAGACGAAGACGGTGTTTTGCGCGGGCGGTTCAGGATGGTTTCTCTCTCCTACCGTATGCCACCCGGCACGCATGAAACCAAAGAACAGAATCCTGAAGGAAAACTCTTCCGGGCCCTACCGGGCCTTTCGCCGGATGACCCGGGAGAATTCGCAGAACAGACCCTCGACGTTCTCACACGAGACCAGGCAGAAATGCGCATCGATNAAATGTATAACTACTATGTCCTGGGAAAAGGATAATCACCAGAATCCCGGCGGCAACCCGGGCCGGGTGTTTTTCCTTCAGATGTAATCCTGGCTCGCACCCCAACCAAAGTACACCGCCCGACCCCCCCTCACCTCCCGATGCACTCCGGCCCCACACCTCACATTCATTTCACATCGTAAAATCGCTCAAAAATATTCAAAAAACCGGCTAAAAACTGAGAAGTGTTGGGGGGGTCGGGCGGTGTACTTTTGGTAAAACGGGACCATGAGCGGCCCGGCAAACCACGAAAATTCTGACGTGAATATACGCAACAGGCCATCCCGCATGGGATCGGATAGTACACCGCCCGACCCCCTGCATCCTCCCTTGTTCCGGCCAGCATTGACAGTACGATGAAAAGGGAACGCATATAAAATAAAATTTGAAATATAGTGTATGAACCTGCGGTGTTCCGGTTATTTTGTCATCGCAGTGCTCCTTGTAATTTTCTGCACGGCAATTCCGGGCTGCACAACGAACCAGAACACCACCACCACTCCCCGGGAGACCGGGACCCCATCCGCGATCCAGTGCGGGCCTGATTCAGGAATCTCCACCACCGACCAGTACGATTCCCGGAACCTCTCACCGGCCCTTAAACCCGGATGTCTTAACTGCACGGAATCCCTGCTCACGAAACCGGCAGGAGGATTCAGCGGGGAATATCTCCTTGTCGGCATGGTTGAATACACGGGAAATAGCCGGATTACGGACCCGGATCCCCACCGGTCGATCAACTACACGTTCTATTCCCGGGGCATGGACACGGGAACGGTCCGGTACACTGTGTCCCGTGTTGAAGGTCTCTATAAAACTGATCCTGTACCCGTGCCGGACACTATCTCACTCAGTATCGAACCCGACCGGTTTACCGCAGAACCGGCCCGTGAGTATACATCACAGATGACCGTCCATGTAAAACCCGGCACAGATCTCCATGAAAACTTCTGGATCCATATCCGGGCCGATGTGGAGGGCGTACCGGATGCGATCACGGACGACTGGGTCCGGCTGGCACTCGATGACGGGGGGACCATGAGCGGTGCAGGTCTCTGGCATTTCTACCAGCCGGGCGGGGGATACTGCCAGAAGGTACTCGTGATCCCGCAGGGTGGTGCCGGTCATACATGGTTCTCCATCAGGACCGCAGAGCTCGATACAGGAAATGCAATGCTAAACCTTGTCACAGTCCCTTGCGACATCGATCACGGCCCGCTCAGGGAGGATGAACGGCCACCGTGGCCGGATGGAATTCATGCCACCGTCTCTCCGGCAAACTTCACCGTCCGGAGCTTTGCCAGTTATCTGCCGGAGATGTCGTTCACAGTGGATCCGACCGTGAAGCCCGGCGACTACTGCTTCAGTGCTGTCAGCCGGACCCCCCACGGAGGAGCGGAGTATGCCCCGTTCACGGTCCGGGTGGTTCCGTCAGGAAGCTAAGAGACACCGGAGTTCCCATAGCTCTCCGAGGTTTTCCCGGCCAAAATTATATACTCATTTTACGCAATTGCAATGAGAGGGTAGTAGCATTATGGCGGCAGAAAAACCCAGACTCGTAACAACAGTCTCTATCCTCACGCGGAGGCTGAAAGAAGGCAAGACGTACGCTGATTTCCGGAAAGCATGGTTCCACACCACAGGCTTCGGAATCGACGGCAAGGAAGTGGAGGGGTGCAGCAACCAAATGTACTCCCTCATCAACATTTTCGATCCGCGGGAGGTGATCGTGCTGGGCTTTGCAACCACAACACTCGGACAGCTTGAAGATGCGCTGGATATTGATGTAAAAGTCCGGGGCGAGAACCCGCTCGATGAGGTTATCGAGCCGGAGATCGGCAGGAAGTTCTGTGCCCTGGTTGCGGAAGACGATTTCTCGGCCGTTGGAAAAATTCCCTACAAGCCGGCCGGCATCGCGGGAAAGGAGACCGATATGGCAGAGTTTGAAAAGACCCTGCATACCATTGCGGGACTCTATGCCGCAGCATCAATGAAGCGGGATGCGGTGAACGAGGCCCGGAAGAAAAAGAAGTAACCGTGAACTCTGGTATATACGGCTCCCTGAAATGACGGCAGAGGATCGGACGATCAGGGAGTATGGGACGAATATTCCCCTTCCAGCATCCCGTAATACCGGGTCGATCGCCAGTGATCCCGCAGCCAGACATGCTCGCGAATCGTGCCCTCGTAGGTAAGACCGCATTTCTCCATGACATGGGCCGAGGCGAGGTTCAGCTCGTCGCACTTCCCGTACATCCGGTGGAGGGAGAGCTTTTCAAACCCGAATGCAAGAAGTGCCCGGAGGATCTCCGAGGCGTACCCGGCATTCCAGTAATCCGGCAGCAGGACATACCCCATCTCTGCCGTACCCGTCTGTTCAGGATCGATCTCGAGCATCACAAAACCGGCAAATGCCCCGGTCCCGGGTATCCGGACAGCAAGCANGTAATCCCTCCGGCCCTCCGCCCGCTGCGATTCATCGATCGCGTGCTGCAGGAACCCGGCAACCTGCTCATCGTTCTCAAGCCAGATCAGGACATACTTCATCACGCTGCGGTCCCGGGCGAGCTGCCGGAGGCCGGGAAGGTCCTGCATGGTCATGTCATCCAGAAAAAGCCGTTCTGTCGTGATGCGAAAGCCCATACTCTTCCTACAGGTATTGTACCGGGAGATGGATAATCCCGTTGTTGAGTGAAAATATACCTGCATAGTTTCCGGTGAGGCTATACCTGAGGACAACCGGATTTTGCGTCCCTGCCCGGCATCCCCCGGAAAAACCGGCCGTCTTACTCCTTCCCGGTATTCCCCTTACAGTCCAGCATCAGGATCCGCTCCACGGACGTGATCCATGCCTGCTTGGCGAGTCGTGCATCTTTTTTCAGCACGTGCGTAAAAAGGCCGAGCCCCATGGTCATGCAGTAAATGGCCCGGGCTGCGTCTGTCAGGTCAACTTCGTCAGGGATCTGCCCGTTCTTCTGGTACTTTGAAAGCGCATCCACGATCATGGCAGCGTTCTCGTCAAACAGGGATGAGATCCGTTCGAGAAACACCGGGTCCCTGGGCATGCCGGCAATGGCCTGGATGAAGATAGGGATGAACGGCTTGGGCTGCATGAAAATAAAATTGCCAAGGTTGTCGAGTACCGTATGGATGTCATCCTCACCGGAGAGATTCGATAAGAAGTGGTCGCGGAGCCTGCGGATCATCGCAACGATAACATCCTGCATCAGCGTCCCGCTGTTCTCGAAATAGGAATAGAACGCTCCCTTTGTTACCCCGACTTTCCGGGCAACCGCATCCAGGGTTACCGCACTCCAGCCTTCCTCGGCAGCGACTTCAACGGCTGCATCGATGATCTTCTTTTTCGCATCCTCGCGGTATTCCGTATTGATCCGTGGCATGATCTGTACCAGCTTTTGGGCGGTTTTCTATATTCACCTTGCGTTTGTAAAATAAAAACTTGTTCAATAAACTAAACAAAGGTTTAATTAATTGAACATAGGTACACTGATCAGGGACACGCACCCCGCAATGCACTGGAATACCAGGAGGAGATGGCGATTCACCNGCACGAAAAACCCAAGACCGGATCAGGAGACCGCGAGCGGACCACCAGAAAAACAGCTGGGCACCGGCCGATTCTGCTTTTCACGTCCATCATCATGCTCTGTTTGATCATCGCAGCAGTATCTGCAGCCGACCCAACGGTCGTTGTAACCGACTACACCGTGACACCGGCAGTGCTCATGCCCGGGGATACCGGGACGATCACCATTACGATAAAAAATACTGCACAGGCCGCAACCGAGAAGGAGAATACCGGCATCGTGCAGGGCGGGGTATTTGCGTCAACGAAAAACACGGACATCAACGTCTTCATTGAGAACGTGCATCTCGATCCAGACGGCATCACGGTACTCAATGAGGACTTCGACCGGGTCGGCGAACTCGGGCCGGGCCAGTCCGTNCCGGTCACGTTNGTNATCAGGGCCCCGCCAGAAAGCGGCATCTATTTCCCGGAGGCATGGATCGACGTCAAAGATGGCAGGAGCACCCGGTTCCCGATCCTGGTCAACGTCAACACCGATATCGCGACCCAGAAGAAACCCTCGCTTGCCATTTCAAAGACGCTGCCCGCACGAGTCGCACCGGGCGATGACATTGCCGCGGAACTCACGGTCGAGAATACCGGCCTGACCCGTGCCAGCGACATCGCGATTGTCGTGAATTCCACGGTGAAATCCATCGCGCTCACGACCACCGGCCGGTATTACATCGCGTCCCTTGATCCCGGCGAGAAGTCCACGATCAGCCTCCGGTTCGCCTCGGACCGGAACACCCCGGTCGGGATCAACCCGGTGACCCTCTCGGTCTCGTACAACAACATGGACGGCACAGCCGAGCGGCAGACCGAGACCCTCGGTATTCCCTTCAAAGGCCGGGCAGAGATCGCCATCTCATCTGTAACAACCGACCCGGTCCGGCCGGTCCCGGGCAACCCGTTCACGCTGGTCGTCCGGGTGGAGAATACCGGCACCGACCGTGCCACATCGGTCCGGGCAATGCTCGATTCCGGGTTTGCCGGNACCAAAGAAGCATTCATCGGCTCAATCGACAAGGACAGCGACGCCCCAGCAATCTTCTACCTGCAGGCAACAAAGGATGGCACGGTACCGGCGGCCATCTCCATAACCTACAACGATGAGTACGGGTCCCATTCGGTCAATGAAACAACGGCGATCATGACCAGTCCCGCATCCCCCCTCCCAATAATCATCGCCATCATCCTCATCCTCTGCGCTGGTGCCGGGGCAGCTTACTGGTACTACCGCATCCGGCCGGGGAACAGGCATGCATAACAATGGCGGGTACCGGGTCTCGCTCTACCTTGCCGTGCGGGCCATCCGGCGCGGCAACCGGAACACGCTCGCTCTCACCATCCTGATCATCGCGCTCGTGATCGTGCTGATGAATTTCCTCTCCATGATCATCGGCGGAGTCGTAACCCTCTACAACCAGCAGATGATCGATTACCAGTACGGGCATGTGATGATCGAACCAAGGGACAAGGAGACCACGATTGCCAATGCCAACGCCCTTGTCCGGCAGATCCAGCGGGTCCCGGGCGTGACCGGCGTCTCTGCAAGGGTCAGCACCGGGACCACGATAACGAATACGAAGAACGGGAAGTTCCAGTCAAAAGCCCTCACCGCGTTTGACCCGGTCGACGAACAGCGGGTCACCCTCTACCACCTGAAGATCACGGACGGGGACTACCTCTCCAAAGGGGATACCGACCAGATCCTGATCGGGGCGCTGCTTGCCGGTAACGAGGACGAGTCGCTTGACAAAGTGCCATCGCTGGGCGGGGTCAAAGTCGGCGACCGGGTCACGGTGACGTACAGTAACGGCGTGGTGAAAAGTTACCGGGTCAAAGGGATCTTCGAGACCGAAGGCGCCCTGATTGACGCTGCAGCGTTCATCACGCGGAATGAGATGGACTCTGTCATGCACACGGAAGGGACCGCGACCGAGATCCTCGTGAAGGGGGCGTCGGCCGATGACGCAGCATCCCTCAAGTACGCGATCATGAATTACGGCGTGGAGGAGAAGGTGAAGACCTGGAACGAGAAAGGCAGGGGAATCCTTGGCGACGCGATTGCCAGCTTCTCGCTCCTCAACAATATCATGACCTTTGTCAGCCTCGTGGTCGCAAGCGTGGTCGTCTTCATCGTGACCTTCATCAACATCATCAACCGTAAGAAACAGATCGCGATCTTAAAAGCCATCGGCATAAGGAAACAGGTGATCGTGGGGAGCTACCTGCTCCAGGTGCTCTTCCTCTGCATCTGCGGAGTCATCGTGGGCATCCTGATGCTGAACACGATAAGCTACGTCCTCACGGTCAACCAGCTCAAATTCCCGATGGGGTACATCACGCCCATCATCAATTACACCGGCCTTGCAACAAGTACCGCGCTGCTCTTTGTCGTCTCAGTCATCTCGGGATATATCCCGGCCCGGCAGGTCGTCAACGAGGAGATCCTCGATGCAATGAGGGGTTGAAATGATCGAAGTTACGAACCTGAAAAAGATCTACCTCCTCGGGCAGGTGGAAGTTGCGGCACTCAGGGGAGTGTCCCTCACCATTAAAAAAGGGGAATTCGTCGGGATCATGGGACCCTCCGGGAGCGGGAAGTCCACGCTCCTCCACCAGCTCGGGCTTCTCGATAAACCCTCGGCGGGCCACATCCTGATCGACGGTACGGATGTCTCGCAGCTCGATGATGAGGAGCGGACTGACTTCCGGCTCCGGCATCTCGGGTATGTCTTCCAGGACTATGCGCTGGTCTCCGAGCTGAACGTGATGGAGAATGTCGCGATCCCGGCGATCATGCAGGGCAAACCCCTGCCCGAATGCTATGCTGCGACAACCCGGGTGCTTGAAAAAGTGGGCCTGGGAAAACGGCTGGACCACCTCGTGTACGAACTCTCCGGCGGCGAGCAGCAGCGGGTCTCGATCGCCCGGGCGCTGGTCAATACCCCCTCGATCCTGTTTGCGGACGAGCCGTGCGCAAATCTCGATACCGAGAATTCCCGGACCGTGCTGGAGCTCTTCCGGGCCGTGAACCGCGAGCTCGGGCAGACCATCGTGATGGTCTCGCACGAGCAGTGGCACACCGAGTATTTCGACCGGATCATCCTTATCCGGGACGGCCTGCTGGACACGGAGCGGATGGGGTGGGAAGGAAACGGGAGTGGGGCGGCCCGGTAATTTCCGTATTCACGGACGGCTGTCCTCCCGTACAGGAATACCGACCGTATTGCAGACAGGTAATTCCGCGTTATCGCAATGCGGGGGATGCCGCAGCGGCGGGGGCAGAGCGCAAGCGGAGCCCCCGGGTGCGTAATCGTTCTTCAAAGGACAGAATAAAAACAATTTACATTAACGCTGATGCGCTCAGTAAAAAAAGAAAAAAAATTACCGGTCCGCAAACTTCTCGACAACGCGGACATTGTCGCCGCGGACGGTGATCGGGATCGGGACAACGCTCTCGTAGAGCTCGACCGTGATCTCTTCCTTTGCAGAATCGACACGCTTGACAACCGCCTTCTCGCCCTTGAACGGGCCGGCGATCAATTCGACGATGGTGCCCTCATCGATACCGGCAACAACCGGTTTCGGGACAAGGAAATGGCCGACTTCGGCAAGGCTCGTCTCACCCTTGGTGACCACACGGGCGTGGGCGATCAGTTCCACGAGCTGCTCTATGCGGTTCCGCTGCTCGGGCGTCTCGATGAGCACGTAGCCCTGCAGCTCGTTCGGGACGATGATGGACGCTACCTTGATGTCCGTTGCCTTGGTGTCGATAGCCTTGAGAATGTTATCGGCTACCGTCCGCTCCTGCTTGGAAGTGGTCTTGATCGCAAAGATGCGGTTGACGAACACTTCGGGCGCGGCAGGAACCAGGGGCGCTGCGGGAGTCTGGGGGGTTGGCTGTGTCATGACCATCGCGATTAGAACCCGAAGAAGTTCTTGTGTTCGAAGATGACCATGATGGTGAAGCCTATTAACCCGACAACAAGGACACCGGCTGCTGCAACGGTTGCGATCTTGGTGAATTCTTCCCGGGTGGGAGTGCGCGCGAGTTTGAGAACCCGCCAGTATTTGCGGACTAATTCCTCATGGAGGGCGTCTGTTTTGAAATCAGGTCTTGAAATTTCCATATTGGCTCACTTGAGAAAATCGATCTCAAACTGTTTCTGTACTTTGGGGGTAAGTTTCTCATTGCGACCATATATTTGTGGCGACCGTACGCCCGTGACCACCAGCAGGGTGCGCATCTTGTCTTCCATCGCCGGGTCGATCTGGGCGCCCCAGATGATACGCGCATTCGGGTCAACGCGGTTGTAGACTTCCTGCACGACCCCTTCCGCTTCTTCCATGGTCATGTCAGGTCCGCCGACAACGTTCACCAGCGCGGCGGTTGCACCGCTGATATCCACGTCGAGGAGCGGGGAGCGGATTGCCTTCTTGACCGAGTCGGCCGCCTTGTCTTCGGAATCGCTTTCACCCATCCCGATCATCGCGACGCCGCCGCGTTCCATGACCGTGCGCACATCGGCAAAGTCGAGGTTGACGAGCCCCGGCATGGTGATCAGTTCCGTGATCCCCTTGACGGCACGCATGAGGACCTCGTCCGCAACCTTGAAGGCAGCATAGAGCGGGAGCTTGGGAACGACTTCGAGCAGCTTGTCATTGGGCACAACAATGACCGTGTCGGCAACGTCCCGGAGGCGTTCGAGGCCGGCTTCCGCGTTCTCCATGCGGATGGCACCTTCCGCAGCGAACGGCAGGGTAACGATCGCAATCGTGAGGGCGCCCTCTTCGCGGGCCGCTTTTGCCACCACAGGAGCGACGCCCGTACCGGTTCCGCCGCCAAGCCCGACCGTGATAAAGACCATGTCGCAGCCGGATACCAGGGCACGGATCTCCTGCTCGTTCTCGAGAGCCGCTTCCTCCCCGATCTGGGGGATGGAGCCGGCGCCGAGGCCCCGGGTCCGCTGCCGGCCGACGAGGATGCGCTGGTCGGCGTGGGTACGGATCAGGTGCTGGGCATCGGTGTTGATGGCGATGAGCTTTGCCCCGTGGATACCCTCTTCCATCATGCGGGAGATGGTGTTCGATCCGCCGCCCCCGCACCCGATCACCGCGATCTCGGTCTTGAGCTCGGCGAGAATCTGGTCAAGGTCTTCGTTATTCTGCGAGGGCTTGATGGTCTCGTCCCTCGCCTTGGTTAGTGCCTCTTCTACAATTGACCTCATGAAAACTTCTCCAATCCCGGGATGTGGATCGTAATATCACTGCCCGAAGATACCATGCCGGGCGTGATCGTCGTACCATTGACTTCAACAGTCCGGCCCCCAGCCAGCTGCTTAAAGAACGGCCCGGCCGGAACACCCAGTTCGCGCGCTTTGTCGGGATCGAACCGGACCTTTGTTATGATCAAACGATCTTTCTCCGTTGCAGTGATCTCTTTACTACGTATGATTTTTACGCACAATGTATTTAAAGCATTTATTATTTGCGACGTATGATTGTCGGACGTGATAAACGCGGGAAGCATGCGGTTGTCCTGCGTGGATACGTGGATGACCGGCAGGTCAGAAAGCCCTTTCACGAGGCCGGCCTCATCGGATTTTACTGTCTCGTACAGCAGGACAGGATCGATCTGCACGAGAGTGAGCGTTCCCTCTCCCTGCAGGCTGTGGGGATAGATCCGGGCACCGGGCGAGACCTGGTCTGCCATTGCCCGTGCAGCCTGGTACTGCTCCCATGGCAGGTGCCCCATCGACAGGATCTCGCTTTCGGAAAGTCGCGGGATACCCGTTGTTGCAAGCATGCCTGATATCCGGTTAAGATCTTCGCGGTTAAGCGCTTTCCGGTCGATATAGGCCGCCACCGCCCCGCTTTTTTCGAGCATTGCCCTGATCATCGCCTCATCGAGGGTTACAACCTCCCGCGTGTGGGCGATGTGGCCGAACGCCCCCCGCGAGGTGAGGGCAATCTCCGTCTGCCGGGCAGCGTAATGGGTACCGCCAAACCCGATCAGCGGGACCGGGTCCTGCGGGACGGCAGAGAGCACGCTCTGTGCTACGGCCAGCCCGGCTGCCGGGTCCGTCCATTCCTTATCGGTGCTGCCGATCTCGACAAAGAACGAGGGCAGGGACAGGTCGGTCGGCCCGTGGTGGGTCACCTCGTACGAGACCCGGTAGCCTTCGGGGCAGTGCCGGGCGAGCGACCGGAGGGTTGCCTGCATCATCGCGGTCGCGGCGGGTGCGAGTGTCCGGGCGGTGCCGCCGAGTTCCGCTTCCCGGTAGTTACCCGTAATATGTACGGTCAGGACCGGGACCGGGTTGACGCTGGAATGCCGGGAGATGAAGATTATAAGATCGGCATCGGTCTTCCTGTCGATACCCTCCGTATGGATCAGCCGTCCGTCGACTTCGATGAACTCGTACGAGCGTCCGGCCGGCCATTCCGGATCGCCAGCATCCAGCAATTGCATAAGGTGGTGCCGGATATTCTGACCTGCCTTGTCCTGCAGGGAGCTGACGAANGCNATCTTCATTGAACTGATATTGTGCGNCGCCGTTCAATAAGCCTCTCGTGACAGNGAAGGTACGTTCCGGTTTCCATTCAGATGGTTTTTTTGGGGCTGATGCCCGCATACCCCCGGTTGCGACTGGTGCCGCTGCCCAAAAGGATGCCACG
>JGI20214J51088_10003311_pt1 | contig 10643 bp, 9 predicted proteins | sample WetSurMetagenome_FD_51088 | JGI IMG/M metagenome (IMG submission 51088) | reverse complement strand
CCGAAGTTAAGGAATACTGGTAAAAGTTTCTTAAACAAGATATTATCAAAAAGTAATATTAAGCCACATAAAGTCAGTTATTACCTTGAGAAGAGAGACCCTGACTTTGAAGTCAAAATGGCATCAGTACTGCATATTTATAAAGAAGTAGCATTGATTAATGACAAGAATATTTGTGCGCTTAAGCATACAACAGTTTCTTATGACGAAAAACCGGGTATCCAAGCGATAAAGAACATAGCTGCCCAACTACAGCCAGTTCCTCAAAAGTATAGCACTATCAGTAGGGACTATGAATACAAAAGGCTTGGGACATTGAGTCTGTTGGCCTCAATAGATTTGCATACAGGGATAATAACGCCATTAGTTTGTGAACGGCATAGAAGCAGGGAGTTTGTAATGTTCCTTAAAAAATTAGATCACCAATATCCGAAAGACTGGAAAATACGTGTTATACTTGATAACCATTCAGCACATATATCCAAAGAGACAAGAGCGTATTTAAAGGCCCATCCTGAAAGGTTCGAGTTTATATTCACTCCTAAACATGGCTCTTGGCTAAACATGATAGAGATGTTTTTTAGTAAAATAGCCAGGGGCTTTTTAAGGCAAATAAGGGTGGAAACCAAAGATGAATTAAAAGATAGGATATACCAAGGTATAGAAGAGATAAACCAGGAACCGGTTATATTTAGATGGAAATATAAACTGGATGAGATATCCTTAAATTAAAATGATATTTAATGAACGATATACTAGTACAAAAAGTAGTACCTAATAAATTGCTACAAGAATTAGTTAAGCTTGATAGTTTAAGCCCAGGCAATAAGGACAATTTTTCCTTAACCTTCACGATTAGTCCTATTTTGTGCCTTGCCTATGTCCCATGTAGGATTCAAATTAAATCATTCTGAACCATAAATTTTTTCATTGAACGTAATCTGACCTTCTCAAAATCTTTTTGTACCATATCAAAATCATCTTCCTTAAATCTTCTGTAGTCAATTGGAAAAAACGGAGTCGATGATCAGCGCAGGCCGGACTTCCTGGACCACCCAATTTGATAGTTAAATGCTTGATTACAGTTTATTTGAAAAAATGAATGATTTCCGGCGAAGGGTGGTCAATATGACCGATTTTTCCACTCAGCAGCCTGGAAGAATAGTTTGGCTCACCAAATTTCTGGCGAGTTGCCGGATTATACAACTGTAAAAAATGAATTGTCTGGTTTATTTAAAAAAATATTTCCAATCAATGAATTTTGAATATAGTATACCTGAAATAAAAGATGAAGCGGGGAAACCATACTCTTTCCCTAATCAACCATTCCCTTATGACTCATTACCTAATGATAGAATATTTGAAGAACTAATTTATTCGATCTACAAACAAGAGATTGAGAATAATAATTTTCCTCTTTACGGCAGAATTCATATTCTGAAAGGAATTAAAGACAAAGGAAGGGATACTTCAGGAAAAAATTATCAAACAACCCGATAAAGCTAAAGCCGTTCGTATTTGGAATTATCCGTTGGAAGCCTTGGAAGAAGCTATTGCCAATGCAATTTATCATAGGTACTATCAGGTTCGTGAACCTGTTGAGGTGCGTATTTATCCAGATTCCATCTGTATTTTAAATTATGGAGGTCCCGACCGTTCCATAAATCCGATGCTTTCAAAATCGGCCCGGTAAAACTACATCGCGATCGCAACTGTCGTTTAGGCGATTTCCTCAAAGAGCATGACCTTACTGAGGCTACGGCCACTGATATTCCACGCATCAAAAAAGCTCTGAAAGAAAACGGTTCTCCCTAACCATTTTTCGACTTCGATGATCGGACTTTATTCGATGTAGATTATCATATTCCCCCGGCTTTTAAAGTAGATTTTGATAGTGGGATAAGATTTAGAATTGGAGATGTTGTCCTGTTAAAAAAATTAAACAAAAGTTCGGAAAAGATCATAAATTTGATTCGGAATAATCCTCGTATTACAATTCCTGAACTTGCCGAATCAGTTAGCATTTCAAGTAGGGCCATTGAAAAGATAATAGAAAATTTTAAGCGAGCAAGTTTAATAGAACGCAAGGACACTCGCAAAACTGGTTACTGGGAGATTAAAAGTTCGGGATGAAGTTCGGGATAAAGCCTCTTAACGACTCAATCCAAAATGATAAAACAATAATTAGCGAACAGATTATAATTACAATATTATTAACAGAAATTGAAAGCAGTATTTTATTGTCTGACATAGTCGGTCAAACTCAAACGACCAAGACGGTGACTAAGCTAACGACTAAGTCAGGAACAATTAAATTATTGAAAATGAATACATATCTGAACATTCAAAAAATTACTGGTCGTAATATCTAACTCCTGAAAATGTCAATTATGTCACACCTATTTCTAACCAAACAAAATAACCTTCCTAACTTTTTTAAAACGATTTCAGTAGATGAGGTGCAGGGTTGCTGCGAGTCTAAAGTATATCACCGTGGCCTTGAATATTTTAAACACGGCTATGTAGCAGACGCATCATATAATGTTGATAAAACCCGGCTCAAGACTCTGGTTAAGAGTAATTCAGAATATACTGTCATCATTAACCTTCAGAACAGCGAAGTGGGAGGTTCGTGTACATGTCCTTATGGAGGAACCTGTAAACATGTTATTGCTTCTTTATTATTTGCATACGACGAAAACTCAGAAATAGAAGTGTTACCGGACGCAATAAATCCCGAAACAGATATAATTCAGTATTTGCAATCTCTTTCAAAAAACGAGCTAATTGGTTTGGTAAAGAAATATGCACCGGAACAGTTCTGGTTAGAGGTAAAAAATTCGTTTTCGGATAGCTCATCTGCTCAAACTACGTTCAGGAAAGTAGAACGTAATATTCAGAAGGTATTTAAAGACAGTGATAATTTGTATAACCCTGTAGATTTCGACGCAGCATTGGACAAAGAAATAAAAAAGTTATCAGGACTAGAGAAACATCTTAAAAGCGAGGTTGAGGGTTTGCTTATGTACATCATAAGTGAGGTAGATAATGCATTTGACGAAGGTTACTTATACGACCATTACAATGATTACAACTATGAACCTTCCGAAGATTTTAATGGATTTGTAATCAATTTTGTAAAGAGCTTGAACTATGAAGAAAAAACAGCTTTCTTATCGAAGCTCGATACAGTGTTGAAAGAACAATCCTACAACACTTTCGGAAGTTTGCATCGGCTTTCTGAAACGGTATTTACAGAAGATGATCTTCCTGCCCTTAAAGACATGCTGGTAAGCGGTTACAAAAAAATGTCGCACAACTTAATCGAAAACTACTATGAACGGGTATGCACCTTGCTTACAGAACAGGAAAAGGAAGTAATTTTGACCGAAATGCAAAACAATAACAGCAAATGGATCATTGAGCTGGCAGGTTTGTATGATTCCCAAAACCAGGGAATAAAAGCCACAGACGCAATAAAGGTTTGGTTAACTGTAAATAATGGATTTCGTGTTGATGAAGTTTACACACTCTATCTTGATTTGCTCGCAAAGTCCGGCCTCAGTTTATCAGAAGCAGCTAAAGAAGCAATAAGTCACTGCTCTACCTGTTCAATGTTACAAAAGATTGCAACCTTGATGAGCGAAGGGATGTCGGAATATGAGTTAGTCCTTGAACAAAAAGCTGCAGAACAATTGCTCGATTATCTGGAAAATACTGACCGATTGCCGGAAGCACTGGCATTGATAAAGCGCAGTAAGAATATATGGGATACTCGTGTGTTCGATTTCTTTAAAAAACACAAAAGGATTTTCCCTTTAGAGGCTGAAAATTTTTTCACAGATGCTATTAACAAGAACCTGGAATTTGCAGGAGATAATTATTATCATGCCATATGCGATAATATCCAACAACTAAAACAGGTAAACAGTTCGTTGGCCGCGGAATACCTTGCAGATATCCGTCTAAACTATAAACGAAGGCGCAACTTGATAACTTTTCTTTCTAAGCTTTAATTCTTTGGGTACTATAATATTTAGATTAATTCTTCGGCATATCTATGAAAATGATAGGGTGCAGAATATACGTTCCGGGATGCAATACCTGAAAAATCATCGTCAAAGAAGAACCTGGAACGGTTGCCGCATAAAAACCAACAGAGGCTGTCCAAAAAGGCGGCCTCTTTTTCATTTGCACGAAAATTGGTTTTATAAAAGCTCTTGCAAAGATGGATAGTAACAAAATAAGGTTTTTAATATCTTTATATCAAATGATTATAAAAATGTCGTGGTAATGTCGCCCAAATGTCGGGATAAAAACAATGGAAATTCGTGAACAGTTTTTAAGTAAAATATAATCTTGCTCAAAATTTAATGAATCATGAAACAACCGGATTTAGGAAAAAAAATAGCGGAACTTAGAAAAGCTAAAAGCTTTACTCAGGAAGAGCTTGTAGAAAAATGTAATTTAAGTGTCAGGACTCTTCAACGGATTGAATCTGGTGAAGTCGCTCCAAGGGGGTATACTATTAAGATAATTTTTGATGCTCTGGGTTATAATGTGAATGATTCGTTTGAGTATGGTAAAACTACATTTAATATTTCCCAAAGGATCAATCAGCTTTACAAATATGTAATTGAATTACTTAACCTAAAAACAAACAAAAAGGCTGGGATTTCAATTTTATTGGTAATATCAATTCTATTATTTTTTGGATTATTACTGCTATGCTTCGAAAGCAAAGCTCAAAAGGCTGAAAAATCTGTTAATGCTATTGAAGAATCTCAAAACAAGATTAATAAATGGATAAATATCGGGCAAATTGACTCTATTTTAACCTTTTACAGGGAGGATGCTTGCATATTGCCAACACTAACTGGCAAAGCAGAAATTCGTGAGATGTTAAAATCAGCTATTGGTAGCGGATACAAACAAATTGAATTTCAAATTTTATCAATTAGTGTGGGAGATTCAATTGCAGTGCAGAAATATTATGATGTTTCAGAATTTTCCGGAGTAATGTATAAACGAAAAGGTTTGACTGAATGGCGGTTAACTAATGGTAAATGGCTTATAGTTAATGACATTATGGCCAATTATTAATGAAATAATTAGTGAAAAACAATCTGATTGTTAAAATAATCATTATGAAAAAAATATTCATTTTATTCTGGGTCTTTCTAATATCATTAAGTTGTAGTAATGACTTAATACACGTTCAAAATCAATTGATTCCAGGTAAGAACTTATCACAAAATCAGATTGATTTAATTACGCATTACTTTTCTGATTTCCCGAATGGAACCCAATTATCCATTGGGCTGATAAAAGATAACAATATGATTTATCTGGGGATAAAGAAAGAAAATAATTCATTTACAGTTATTAATAGTTTAGATTCTGTTTATGAGATAGGTGCTATTACTGAGATTTTTACCTCTACAATACTTGCTGACATGACGTATCATAAAATTATAAAACTAGATGATTCTATTCCAAATTTACCATTTAAACTGAATCAAGTTTCAAAGGATGGTAGGACAATCACCTATAAAACTCTGGCAAACCATACATCGGGTTTGCCATGTTACCCAGACAATATTGACTCGGTAGCAGCTAAAACGCCTAACGACCCTTTTAATCGATATGATTATGATATGTTAAAAGAATACCTTCAAAAAAGACAAACTCTGCATTCAATCCCTGGTGTAAAATATGCCTATTCAAATTTAGGTTTTGCTTTATTAGGATATTTGTTAGAAACAAAAACGAACAAATCATACGAGGATATGCTTAATGAAAAAGTCTTTTCAAAATATAATATAAAAACATCTACGACTGATATAAGGAAAGTAGAAAAATGGGTGGTAAAAGGCCGGGATAGTATTGGCAGAGTTCAACCAAATTGGAATTCCAATTCCTTTAAAAGTGCTTACGCAGTGCTGTCATCACCAAGAGATTTATATAATTATATAGAGGCAAATTTTTCCAATGATTCGGTTTTACAATTACAAAGGCAACAAACATTTAGCACACATGGAAATAACATGGCTCTTGGTTGGAATATAAGCAGGCTTGGAGGTGTTAAACCTTTCTATTTGTACTCAAGTGATGGGGTTACTGGGGGATACAGATCGTGTATTCTTATGGATACTCAGAATAAATTGGCAATAATAAGTTTATCGAATGTGTCATGCTATAATAAGCATGCAGATAATATTAGTAAGTTAAGTAGTGAATTATATAAGGATTTATATTTTTCCTTGTCTAAAGAAAAATCTATGATTAATGAAGCCCCGTTACTTAAGATAGCCTTGCAAAAAGGATGGGGATCAAATAAAAATGATGGTATCAAGAAAATTAAGAATTCCAAAATACCGATAATTGGAGTTTGGCAGAAACAAACATCTGGTAATAAGTTTATATATACATTTATGCCTAAAAATAAATACCAGTGTAATTATAAGGATGACCCTGAAATAGATCTTTGGGGGTATTATGAAATACATGATAATCGGATTTATTTAAATGATTTGGGAGGGTGTGACTCAATGGGTATATATTACTATTGCATCAATAATGATACATTGAGGTTTTCATTAGTACAGGATGTTTGTGGTGGCAGAGTGGATGGGTTATCTGGATTTTTAATCAGAGCAAAATAAAAACTTCTGTCAATCAGGAAATACAATATACTCTCTGAAAAACAAAAAATATGCGACTTACTTTCATTAATGGCTTAACCATTATCTCTATTTTTCAGTCAATATTCTTTGCTTTAGGTTTTTTTCTTAAAAAAAACGAAAACAAACAGGCCAACAAAATAATTTCATTTATACTTCTTGTATTTACTTGTCAAATAATTTTTTCGTTAGCCATCGATCATTGGGTGTATCTTTCGTTTTCGAGGTATAGCAAACTTTTCTATCTGATTTATCAGACTGCGTACTTGCTTGGGCCATTGATGTTTTTTTTTATAAAAGCGGTTTCAAATGCTGATTACTCTTTTAAAACAACAGAAATCATCCACTTTCTCCCTTTTTTAGTCATTTTTGCTTCTATTGCTGTGCTTTTGTATGGATTTGATATTAAGCTTAAGTTTAATTACACAAGGTTCGGGATAATAATACATACCGCTATCTATGTTTCTGTATCGATAGCTTATTTAAAATCAAAGGGAATAAGTCTTAGATCATTCTTTAAAATCAGAATGGAGAATTCCAGCGATTTTATGAAATTCATTCTGGTATGCTATATTATGCTATGGCTTATTAATGTCCAAATCTTTGCAATTATCAAGTTTTTTACATTTGCCCAATGGTGCGCATATGTTAGCAGCTTATATGCTTTGACTGTTTTTGTTATTATCAATTCTATTGCCATTTTTGTAATGATAAAGCCCGGTATTTTTGCAGTTAAGCAAAAATATATACATTCTTCTCTTAGTGAAAATGCTAAAAACTCACTATTTAATCGGTTGATGGATTTTATGAAAACCCAAAGACCCTACCTCGAACCCAATTTATCGTTAAAAGAGTTGAGTGAAATGATGGAGGTTCCAGCCAAAAATATTTCACAAGTAATAAACGAAAAACAAAATCAGAATTTCAACGACTTTGTAAACACTTTTCGTATTGAGGAGAGCCTGCTTTATTTGAAAAATAAAGAAATGCCAAGAAAAACAATACTTGAAATACTTTACGCCTCCGGTTTCAACTCAAAGTCGTCATTTAATTTGGTTTTCAAAAGGTATACTGGTTATACACCGGTAGAGTATCGTAAAAAAATTCTTTCATCGAAATAGTCCATAATTGCAATCATGGACATAAAAGCAGGAAATATTTTATTCATTTAACACTATAATTTATTATAACATTAAAAACCAAGTCTTCCATGAAAAGGAATTTATTATTTGTCATTTTGGTGATTTTATCAGTTGATAATATAAATGCACAAGTAGATTTTGTTTGGGGCAAGCAATTTGGCACCGAAAAAGATGATAAAACGCGAAATTTAGTGGCCAATTCATCAGGTGATATTTATGTTTTAGGAAAGACCAAGGGTAAAATCGGGAAAGAGAACTTTGGCAAAAACGATGGTTTTGTTACAAAAATTGATAGCGTAGCCTGCACTGTTTGGTCGATACAAATTGGCTCTGAAGAGGAGGACGAGCTAAAACATGCAGCTATAGATAAATCAGGCAACCTATATGTTACAGGGTTTATAGGAACTGATGCTCAAAATTCATCAGTTTCTAACAGTGACATCCTGGTTGTCAAGCTGAGAAGTAATGGCGAAATTGTCTGGCAAAAACAATATGGTACTGATAGTATTGATATAGGGGAAAATATCGTAGTTTTCTCCAATGGTGATATTTATATCACAGGAACTACCAGAGGCTCTATGGGAAGTACCCCGAAAGGGAAGGATGATTGCTTTATTCTGCGTTTGGATAGCCTTGGGAATCAGTTGGTAGTTGTGCAATTTGGCACCGCGGCCGACGACATGGGATTGGGGATAACTGTGGGGGCCGATTCCTACATATATTTATGTGGTGCAACCAAGGGAAATCTGGCAGCAAAGAATGGAGGTAAGTTTGATCTGTTTTGGGCAATCTTTTCCAAAGAACTTAAACAACAAAATGTGGTGCAATATGGAACAAGTGAAAACGACTATGCTGGTGAAATAAAAACCGATAGTAAAAACAATGTTTACATTGCAGGAAACACTGATGGCGATATGGCTTCTAAGCAAATAGGGAACTCAGATGCCTTCTTTCAAAAATGGAACGGGAAAGGATATCTGGCATGGACAAAACAATTTGGCACGAACAACTGGGACGGAGCTCATAGTATTGCCATAATCCGGGATAACAGAATTGTGATAAGTGGTTGCTACGACTATCCCTTATGTAAATCGTTCATAAAAATGTACGATGAGCAGGGGAATCTTTTATGGAACAGAAATATAGTTGCTCAGGGAAAAGGTGGTGGAAGTTGTGGCAAGGACGTTTGTGTTAATCGACAAGGTTATATATATCACGCGGGCTACACAGGAGCAAATCTATTCTCGGAACTTAAAGGTGAACATGATCTGTTTTTAGTTAAGCTCAGATTAAAAGAATTGACAGCAAACAGTTTGCAGTAAAAAATACTTCATATGTTTTACTTTATGATACAAAAGGAATTTGCATATCACATAGTTGAGAATATTAAAAACAATCCGGAGATTATAGGATTAGCTGTCGGAGGTTCGTGGATAACAGAAGAGATGGACGAATATTCTGACCTTGATTTGACTTTGGTCACTATTACAAAACAATCCGATAATAAGCAAAAGATGATTGATTTTGCGTCAGGTTTCGGAATCCTTTTGAATGCCTTTACCGGAGAGCATGTCGGAGAGCCAAGAGTTCTCATTTGTTTGTACGATACCCCGTTCCTACATGTGGATATCAAGTTTGTAACTGTTGAAGAGTTTAAAATCAGGGTTGAAGACCCGGTGATATTGTGGGAGAAAAACAACATCCTGACAGAGATAATAAAATCCACAAAACCGGAATGGCCCAAAATGGATTTTCAATGGATAGAAGACAGGTTTTGGACCTGGGTTCACTATGCAGCTCTCAAAATAGGAAGAGGCGAATATTTTGAAGCACTCGATTTTTTGTCATACCTGAGAATTAATATCATCTCTCCTTTTTTGCAGTTAAAGTGCGGACAATTGCCGCGTGGGCTAAGAAAAGTGGAATTTAATCTTATTGCTGCTGATTTGGAGAGGCTCAAGAAAACTGTTCCAAAATATGAAGTTCACTCAATTATAGGTTCACTGGATGAAATTGTAATACTTTATCAGGAGCTGAGGAAATTTTTGTATCCTGATTCGATTATCCTGAACGAAAAGCTGAAAGTGAGAACCCTGGAATTTTTACACGAGATTAAAAAAAAGGTTCAAAATAATAAAACTGCAATATGATACCCGTTATATTCAACCTGCTTCTTTTTGGTGTTTTTAATTATCAGCAAGCTCAATATTTAGATCATAATTTTCCTGGCACTGTACCAAAAATATATGCTCCGGGTATATTATCTCTCCCCGACAGGTGCGAACACGGATTAACGATTAGAAACAACGGATCAGAGCATATCTTTGGTCTGGATGGCAGGAAGAACTGGACATATAACGGATTAGTCAGTTTAAAAAGAGGTAAAAATAATACCTTGGTTTTTGATACACTTAAGTTTACAGGCAATATAGTACGTAATAATAACGCCATAATCGCCGGTGAACCAAATATCTTATCAGCAAATGAAGTCATGTATTTTGTGGCCGATTACCCTACTGATATCTGTAAAGTTAAAATTGACAGAAACGGGAAGTGGGACAACCCGGTCAAACTCGATTCAATAGTAAATTCCAAAGGCTCGGAATGGTTTCCAGGCGTTGCTCCCGATAATTGTTTGTATTTCTCAAGAGACGGAGTAATTCACAAAGCAGAATTAATACTTGGAGAATACAGGAACGTCTCAAAACTCAAGGCTGCATTTAATTATGATTGTGGCGACCAGGTTTTTTCGAAAAATATGAACTATATCATTTTTGCTTCACCCCGAAAAGGAGGGTATGGCAACAATGACTTATAC
>JGI20214J51088_10003310_pt1 | contig 10645 bp, 11 predicted proteins | sample WetSurMetagenome_FD_51088 | JGI IMG/M metagenome (IMG submission 51088) | reverse complement strand
GTGAAAGGCCCGCATGATTGGCCGGACTACACTATAGCAGCGCGTTGTTGCTTTATCTAATTTCTCGGCACCTCATAAATAGATTATGGAACAGAAAAAAAATGGCTCATGGAGAGATTTACTGCCATTCCTGGCCAATAATTTATTTATTATTTTTTATTGACTGGATAACCTTCTGTTTCCGTTACTGTTTTAAAAGCAGCCATAAGCTGCCGGGTAACCGGTCCCGGCCTGCCCGTTCCTATGACCCGTCCATCGACAAGGGTGATTGGAGCGACTTCGGCTGCAGTACCAGTACAGATCATCTCATCAGCGGAATAGAGATCGAAGTATCCGATGTTCTGCTCCTTCACGGTTATCCCCAGGGATTTGGCAAGCTCAAGCAGGACCATACGGGTTATGCCCCGCAGATTGTTCAGGGTCGGGGGTGTGATGATCTCACCGTTTTTTACCACGTAAAGGTTGTCACCAGAACCTTCCGAGATGTACCCGTTCGTATCAAAGAAGATTGCCTCATCGCCACCTTTGTAGTTCGCTTCAATCTTTGCAAGGATATTGTTGAGGTAGTTTAAGCTCTTTACATTCGGTGGAAGTGCGTCAGCAGGATTCCTCCTTATTGAAACTGTCACAGCCTTCAGACCTTTGTCATATAAGTCTCCATACATCGCTCCCCAGCTCGTGGCAATTACGATAACGGAAGGTTTCGGGCACTTGCGCGGGTCTAGACCGAGATCTCCAACCCCACGGCTGATGATTGGCCTGATATAAGCATCGGTTAATCTGTTTCTGCGCAAAACTTCACAGATTACTTCAGTCATTTCCTCTTTTGAGTGAGGAGGCTGCAGATCGATAGTTTTTGCTGAATCGTAAAGACGGTCAAGGTGTTCTTTCAGACGGAATATTCTTCCGTTATAAGCACGGATGCCCTCAAACACACCATCGCCATACAGAAAACCATGATCAAAAACCGAGATTTTTGCCTGGTCGTCAGGGAGGTATTTGCCGTCGATGTAAATGATCATAGCTTTTATGGGGTGTAATGGGCTTTCTAGTTTTTTCTTTTACTGCATGGATACAACATTTCATCAGAGTGCGTAGTCTTTGCATTCCATACGTCCTGCTACCCCGAGGGGCTCTTTACAAATACCTCAAATATCCCGCGGGTTATTTTTCCTGTTCAATGGCTACGAATACGATCCAACAATCCTTTCGTGAATCTTGTCTCTTTAAGAAATTGTTGAGGGATTTACCAACCAGTCGATGTTAGGGAGAATTCGCACAGCTATTTCTCTCTTACGTTTGTCGCTCCCACAATTAACTTGAGGGTATCTATTCCCCGATGGTCCGGCACAATTCAATAAAATGGCGAAACATTCCTGCACTTGCTACGGGATGCAGGTGAGTATAACTCCCGAGTGTATTATTGATAAGAGCGCCATCGAGATTTTCATGAATGCCTGTACCACGGGAAAGCCGGTAGGTAAAATGGGTGGCCGGGGAAAGCACAACATCAGAGTAATGAAATTCATGACCGCGGAATGCTGCAGGACCCATAGGGGAATCCTTCATGCTTTCACCTTCGACATAACTGACGACTCTTTTTGCCGGCATCCGTGTTTCTCCGGGAAAAACCCTGCACATCTCATAGGTCATAGGGGTAAGTGCACCCTGCCAGCCTTTCTGCAATAGAATTCTGTCAGTAAGATACATGAGTCCCCCGCATTCCCCATAAACCGGCGTACCATTCGAGGATACTTCACGTATCGCTTCACGCATCGGATCGTTTGCTTCCAGTTCTTTGACAAAGAGCTCCGGATATCCACCACCAAAGATGTAACCGTCGGCTTGAGGAAGGTGATCATGAACCGGACTAAACGGGATATAATCTGCTCCAGCTGCAGGTAAAATATCAAAAAGATCGGCATAATAAAAATTGAACGCCTCATCAAGGGCAACACCAATGGTAACATCCCGATCCACCGTCTGGTCAAAGAGAGTTTCTTGATGAGGGGCATCCCCGGTCACTTTCATAAGTTTTCTGAACCTTTCCAGATCCACATACTGCCCAATCATATCGGTGATAGTGATAATACGGGTATCAAAGTCGCAGGAACCGGAGCCTTCCCTGAAGGGTATGAGACCGAGATGTCGCATAGCAAGCTGCATCTCTTCCATGCGGGGTATTGCACCGATAACCGGAATATCGCAATAGTGTTCGACAGCCTTTGTTGCTTTTTCCTTGTGCGTGTTGCCTTTGACATTGTTCAGGATGACCCCGGCGATCTGAATATCTCGATCGAATGCCTGAAATCCCTTGACAAGGGCAGCAGCGCTACGGGTGATACTCTGGCAGGAAACGACCATGACTACCGGCAGATCGAGTAATTTTGCGACCGATGCCGTGCTTCCCGTATCGTCAAGCGCTTCTGCTCCCTCATACAACCCGCGAACCCCTTCGACAAGGGCGATATCTGCACCGCGACATCCATGGTGAAAAATTTCGCGGTTCTGTTCATCGGACAGCGTGTAACTGTCAAGGTTCCGGCAGGCTCGCCCGGATACTGCAGAGAGGTAGGAGGGATCGATATAGTCCATTCCTACCTTGAAGGTCTGGACCCGGCTGGTCCTGGAAAGAAGTGCCGCGAGAGCGAGGGTAATGCTCGTTTTGCCGCATCCTGATCGATCGCCGGTGACCAGGATTTTTTTCATGGAAGGCTCCTTATGACGGCACCAAATTCACTCTCGACAATACTGCAGACACCAAGTGTTTTTGGGTGGAGATCAATCTCTACGATCACATGCTGGTGTCCTATGGCATGGAGCGGACCGACTTGTCGTGGACCGTTCGTTACCGAGAAACATTCGATGCCATCGGTATATTCCTGCGGAATTGCATGAGGCACGCCACAAATAAGTGCAAATGCAGGTGCAATCTCTCGTATCTTTCTGCCGAGATTATCCCCATTCGCTCCATATTCATCAAGTGCACCGATAATTCCAATCTTCACCCCGCGTTTTCTCATCTCTTCAGATATCCGCGCTGCGTCCAGCCGGGTCTTGGGAAGTCCCCTCTGATCGAGATTGGCGATATAGACGATGTCTGCATCCGGGCAGGTGTCATGGAGAGCCAGGAGTTCGTCGGCGAACATATACGCTGTCTCCTTCTTTGCATTCAGGATAGCTACACCCCGTTTCCCGCTCCTCGCAAGATAGATGAGTCTCTGAGCAGCGATATGTTTCAGATCTCCCCGTGAAGGCTCGATATATGGCTGACTCGCGGCACCTCTCATACGCTCCACCTCATTCGCTTTCTCCATTAAAAACCGCTGGCGGGTGAGTTCTTCTTGGGATATCCAGCCTGTTTTGCAGGCTGCTTCGAGCGTAGCAAGTACCCCGGCAACATTTTCGAGATATCCGGCATGGATATCTATTGCTATCGTAGGGGTTGTTACTCCGGCTCCATCTATGGCAGACTGAAGATCTTCTCCAATAATCATGGCAACACAGGTTCCAATCACAGCCATCCTTTTTGGAGAGAAATGATCTTCCGCATAGCGCAGTATCTCTTCAAGAGGTTTCTGACCACCAAAAATAAACTCGTTATCTGCAAGGGATGTTGTGAGCACCCGCATGCCATCTTCCTCCAGCAGCCTGGCGTGTTTGAACGAACAGCCGGAAGGGCCGTGGAGGATAGCAACATCGACGTTCAGATCCCGTGAAGTGTAGAGGGCAGCAACGATCGAACTCGGACGCGGGTGCATATATTTCATGAGGGGTCATCTCCAGGTTTTCACGGCAAGTACAATGGATCCGTGGTCTGTCATTTGAAGGGCTATGGTATAAGCTTCTGCAAGTGTTGTCGTATATGCTGACATTTGAGGGGCAAGTCCTTCGAATTCAGGGGTTTCCGGTGCAGGTGTCGCCCCCACTCTTACAACATGGACCGGACGGATCTGGTCGATTGCTGCCTGGATATGGCTCAAGGCAAATCCTTCACATACTGCTCCGTCTCCTTCGGCCTGTCCGATGACCAGGGTAATAGCTTCTTTACCGGACGCGTTTCGTGCATACCGGGCTGCTTCGAGTGTGGTTTCAAGGTTGGTACCACTGTTGGCATTGTCGACAACAAGCACCCCTTTATCGTATGATAGCGACAACCTGCCAGGGATTGCCTGGAATGAAGATAATGAAAGCGGGTCTTTCCCCAGTATCATCGCTGCGGTAGCGGCAAGCATCAGGGATGAACGGTACCCTTTATCTGCCAGAAGGGAATTGGAAAACGTGCAGTTTCTTCCGTCAAGTGAGAGAGAGCACTCGGTTCCCTTACACGCAGCAACATCTTCAATACGAATGAGACGCCCCTGGCATTCTGCAGTTATATCTTTTCCCAAAAGGAGGTATTTACAGTAATATGCCGAGGCGATCTTTGCGGCAAGGGCAGACTTTTTCCCGGCAGCAAAAAGATAATCTTCATCAGAGGTTATAATTCCCATTGCTCCTGCACAGGTAATCCCCAGCGATTCTTCGACAATAAGCCAGCCTTTGATATCAAATGCCATTTTTGCAGCAGCAAGCACCGATCCAGGGGTAATACTGGATTTCGACAGCCATTTCGTTTCCGGGAACCGATAGGTTCCGATTGAGGAATGCAGGATACCTTTTCCACCCATAAGGGAAGCGAGCGCGTGAGCCGTGGTTGTCTTTCCCCGTGCTCCTGTTATTTCAATCATCGGTTCCGGCGTTTTCTCACCAAGCAGCTGGCGTACAGCTTCATGGTGGGATATGACGGGAGCCGGAGAAAAGTGTAAAAGAGGGTGGTCAGGATCGAGATGAACGGGAGCTACAACCAGATCATACATCCTTGTCAGAGCCGTTGCAACGTCCGGGTCACTCTCTTCCCGGTATACATCAACGCAATCAACACAATTTCCCTTTCCCGCAAATGCTTCACCGATTGCTTTTCCGCCATGAATTGTGTCCAGTACTAGTATGCGCATAAAAAGAATTATAAAAGGGTGAGGGCTTTTACCGCGTTCTTAATCATAAGTTCTGCGAGAAGGGGATCGCTCCCGATCGGATCTGCATATACCAGAGGGACGGATGTGCCATTCAGGATAAACATTCCTTTCTTGGTGCCTTCAGCGAGACCAATCTCTCCGGGAATGTCTTTTTCTATGTGGACCCCTTTTGCAAGAAAGAGGGGGACAACTACCAGCGCGTCGATCTGTTCATGCCGGAATTCATTGAGAGAATCCTTTATTGTTGGTGTATTCATATTCATAAACCCGCATTTTACAATAAAATCCGTATTGTGTGTTTTTATCAGGGATGCGGTTTTCTCAACGAGTTCTTTGTTGTAAGGCATCGTACTCCCGTGCCCGACAAGTAACATTCCTTTCATACCCATGTAATTAACCTCAGCATAGCAATTTTTGGTGTTTATATAAGGTTCGGAAACCCGATCCTTATTCATCACACTGTATGAAAAATAGGTACTGATCGTAATAATTTTTATCGATATTATATTCAATTTCGTTGTACTAATAACAAATCTGCTACTGGATCCGGATTGGATCTATCCACTACTGTGCCAATTCTCTGATAAAATTCTTCTTTTGGCTACGATCGATGTTAATATCGATGCCATCTCCACCAACGGATAATTGCATAGATAAAGCATATGGCAATAATAGCGACAACTACAACCAGAATTCCGGTTCCTGCGTCAAATGATATCATACATTAAATTCCTGCTCGCGGAAATATAGAGCATCCTAATATTGTTGCTATAGCATTTGGAAGACAATTCTGGTGGACAGGTATAATTATTTATGAAGATAACGACGATTTTGTTTTTAGTCCGATAAATGATTCGGCATTCCTTAAATCAATATTCCGGAACCATGGTCCTTTGGTAATTAGTCCAGCATTGATTTCTTTTAGCGCCCAAATCTTCTTAACGTGTAATAAATCTTCAAATCCTATTACCACGTAGGGGAAAGTACTGGTTCTTTTTGCAGTACTCTTTTTAAAATACGTAATATTGTCTTTTGGAACTTTCTGGAAATCTCGTGGAATCACCCTGTATTCCGCATAAAAAAACGGGGTTTAAAAGGAGATAGGTAATCTCAATGTGATAGTAAATCGAATATGGTTAATGCAAAGTAATTTGTTTGATCAGTCGCAACAGATATGAATCTATGATGGATGCCTTCGAGAGCTTCGGGCTGCTCATGAACAACAGGATTGTCAGAACTCCCTTAGCGATTGCATCCATGGCAGGAACAGTTGACGCAGCGTACGTTCTTGAACGCGCCGATCATATCGGTGTCGCATTCATCGGAGGATACTCCATCGATCAACGGACCATGGATGCGGCAAAAGCTATCTGTGCAGAAGGGGGCCGGAAGGAATTTTTATATGAAGATCCGGTTGAAGAGCTCAAAAAACAGATGGCGCATATGAAAACGAGCACGGTTGTACTGGGACTCAATCTCCGGGGCAGTACTCCCGATTCGTTCAGCACCATTGCGCAATCACTGGGTGAAAATGTTGTCTACGAAGTTGATGCTCACTGCCGGCAACCTGCCATGGTGGCAGCCGGGTGCGGGGAACATTACCTGAAAAAACCAGGAGAATTGATGGCCGTTGTCCGTGCGCTCAAATCTGAAAATGTTACGGTATCGGTGAAAATACGGGCGGGCATTTCTGCTGACGACCGTCTTCTTGCACGGAAGCTATGGCAATCCGGAGCAGATATTCTCCATATCGATCTGATGGATTTTGGCTCGGCAAAACTTCGGCAGATCCGGAACAGCTGCCCTCTCATGCTTATTGCAAATAATTCCATAAATACGTTTGAGCGAATGCGGGAGATGTTCTCTCACGGGGCAGATGTAGTCTCACTTGCCCGTAAATCTGACACACATACCCTGTCAGGCCTGGATGCAGCCATTACACGGTATGCCAGGGAAGAAGGCTGGTATAACTCTCCAAAACAGCTGTGCCGTGGAGGAGATATCCGCGCACTCACGTTCTGCTGTATGCCGGTAAAAGAATGCCCGCTGCTCCCCACTCTTACCCGGATTGATATGCCCAAAGAAGCCTACATCCAGATGAAGATGGATACGGTAAAAGGTTCCCCTCTTGAAAACGGAAACCAGACCTGTTTTGGCAGCCTTGCCTGGTGCTGCAAGACGTCCTCTCCCTGTATGTTCCGCGATATGACCCTCAAACAACTCGGTCTTTCGAAGAAAGAATATATGCGTCTGAAGCACGATCTCTCAGATACAATAATGAGCCGTATATTCCATGACGTGCCTCCTGATGAGAGCTGCTGAACGCGCACAGCTTGCATTAATGCTTGAAGTCTGTGCCTACCCAAAACCCGGGAACGTCGATCGATGCCATGACTATCCTGAGACAAGGCTCGAACATTTCCTGGCATCAACAATTTTTGCCCGTACGGCACTTGAAGAGGCTGAAACGGGAAGAGGGCGAATCGGAGAGATTATCCGGCATGCGGTCCGTGACACCAATTGCCATACTGGCGGCAATACGCATTTCGGAGCCTTTATCCTTCTTATCCCGCTCGTATATGGTGGGGACATTCCCGGAGCGATCCGGGCCATTGAAAAGACCGATGTTTCAGATGCAGTTGCATTCTACAAGGCGTTTGCCCTGACATCAGTGAAGATGAACATCACCGATGATCTGGATGTAAACGATCCTCATTCACTCACCATGATCCGGGATCGGGATATGACTCTCCTTGATGTGATGCGGCACTCGGCTCCAAATGACATGGTTGCACGGGAGTGGGTGACAGGATTTCTCCTGACCCGCCGTGGAGCGGATCTCCTTATCCAGTTTGGAGCGGGCAGGCAGTCAATTGTCAATACCTACCTCACCCTCCTTGCTTCTGAACCGGATACGTTCATCATCAAAAAACATGGCATTGCAGTTGCGCAGGATACCATGGCTGTTGCCCGTGAGGTGCTTGAAGGTAAACGCTCTCTGGAGGATTTTGATGCCGAATGCATTAACCTGGATATCAATCCCGGTTCAACAGCTGATATTATCATCGCATCGATTTTCATCGCCCTGAAGGAGGGGTGGCAATGGGACTTTTAAAAAGCGGGATCAATGAAGTGATTGCAACAACCCTGAATAACGCGGCTCCGATGGGCATCCATTACCGGGAAGGAGCTGCCAGCATGGTTCTCTTTTCAGGCAGTAACACCGCAAGAAACATTGAGCGGGATGGTTGGGTTGTTGCCAATTTTGTGCATGATCCCGTTCTTTATGTCCGGACTGCATTTGAAGACCTGCCCCGGAATTCTTTTATCGAAGAACCAGTCTCTGGAAAGATAATCACGAGACTTACAGGGGCAGATGCCTGGGCTGCATTCTCGGCCATCATAGTGCACAGGACTGATGAGACTATGGTGGTGCGTCTGACACTTGAAAAGGAGATTGTTGAAGAAGTTGTCATATACCCGGTAAACCGCGGCTTTAACAGCATTATCGATGCAACCGTGCACGCTACGCGCTTCAAACAGAATCAGGATCCTGAATTAAAAAGGCTTATTGGATATCATATGGGCATCGTACGAAAGTGTGGCGGAAAACGCGAAATGGAAGCGCTGGAATTGTTAAATCAGTATTTGAAATGATCTAATAAAACCGATAAAATCACTACTGATTCGACGAGGATATAATTTCTCGGATCGATTGCTCCGCTACAGTGCCCACGATATTCATGATATTGAAACGTAACTGTCTCTGGGGTTATTGCATTGCGAGAGTTGTCGTGGATTTGAACCCCCTGGATGGTTTTTTTAGCTCTTCCAATATCTCGAAGATATTGAGCGTGCAGAGATTTCCTGCTGACGCATGATGTCCTATCATTGTTTTTATTTGTTCTGAACTCTAACAATAATGGTTAGATACGAGTGTGAATCATCGATGTGTGTTGCAGTTCCTGCAGAAGTGCTGGAGATAAAAGAGGGGAATGTGGGAGTTGTAGACTATGGCGATCTTCAACAGGAAGTCCGGCTCGACCTTGTTGATGTGAAAATTGGGGAGTTTGTTTTAGTCCATGTAGGTTTTGCCATCCAGAAACTCTCCCGGGAGGAGGGACTTGAGACCCGGGAACTGTTCAAACAGGTCTACGCAGCAATGGAGGAGTGATGCACGAGTATGCCATTGCATATGATCTCTACGCGACTACCCGCAGGACGGCGATTGAGAATAAAGCCAGTCAGGTAAAAACGGTACGTGTTGAAGTGGGAAAGATGGCGATGGTGAATCCTGATCAGGTAATCTTTCTCTTTAATGCAATCAAGGAAGAAGATCCTTTGTTCTCACATGCAGTTCTCGATTGTAGCGAGGTGTCCCCTCAGACGAGGTGTCCATGCGGGTATTCCGGTAATGAAATGTTTGTCTGCCCTGTCTGTGGTGCGTTGCCTGAACTGGTCAAAGGCCGGGAGATTTTAGTCACCAGCGTCGAAATAGAGGTGGACGATTCATGAAAGTCAGCCTGATGCATGGTGCCGGCGGCGAAGTTATGGGAGAACTCCTACAGACGCTCACAAAATTCAAACACAACAACGCGGGTGGGATTGGACTTGAATCTCTTGATGACGGGGCAGTAATTCCAATAAATGGCCAGAATCTTGTGTTTACCACTGACTCCCACGTGGTCCGTCCCATTTTCTTCCCGGGCGGTGATATCGGAAAAATTGCAGTCTGCGGGACTATTAACGATCTCGCGATGATGGGAGGGAAGCCGATAGCGCTATCGTGCGGCATGATTATTGAAGAAGGATTCGAAATTGACGAACTCGAAAAGATCGTTGCTTCTATGGATAACGCTCTTGGTGAGGCGGGCGCGAACCTTGTAACGGGAGATACAAAAGTGATGGAACGGGGAGCGGTTGATGGGATCACCATCAATACTGCCGGCATCGGTATCGCAAAGATCATAGTCCGTGACAACGGACTTTTGCCGGGAGATTCGATCATTGTTTCCGGAACGCTCGGCGATCACGGTATAGCAATCATGGCATATCGTGAGGGTTTCGATCTCGGAGAACAGATAAAATCAGATGTTGCACCTCTCTGGGGAATGATGGAAAAGGTTCTCGATGCCGGTACAATTCATGCAATGAAAGATCCGACACGGGGGGGGTTTGCAAGCACCATTAACGAAATGGCAAGGAAGAGCGGGGTCGGTATACGGATCAGAGAGGAGAACTTACCAATCCGGAAAAGCGTCAGGAGTGCTGCAGGAATGCTTGGTATAGATCCCCTTGAGGTAGCAAATGAGGGAAAAGTTGTTATGGGGGTTCCATCATCCAGTGTAGAAACGATTCTCTCAGCCCTTCAGAAGCATAAATATGGCAAAGATGCCGCCGTCGTGGGCACGGTGACAAAGGGCTCACATGTTATTATGGAAACAACCATCGGTGGTGAACGATTCATTGAACCGCCAATTGGTGACCCGGTACCACGGGTCTGTTAATCCTGTTTTTAAAAATAAGTACGCCGGGGAAGAGATTTGAACTCTTGAGGTGCAGGGCACCAGTAGCTTTCAAGGCTACCGCCTTCCCGGACTAGACTACCCCGGCAATGCTCCATATGT
>JGI20214J51088_10003309_pt1 | contig 10648 bp, 10 predicted proteins | sample WetSurMetagenome_FD_51088 | JGI IMG/M metagenome (IMG submission 51088) | reverse complement strand
GATGAATTTAACGTAATAGACCAGGATTATAAACAATATTTAAACGAATACAATAGTTTCAATCTCGAGTTAATTAAACTAAAAAATGAATTAAAGAACGAAGAAGCAACTCTTCAGCGTACTGTAAATACTATAGAGTATCAGAAAAAACAAATTGATACTAACAAAAAGCAAATTATAGAAGAAACAGCACTACTGGAAGATTTTAAAATTAACATAGAAGAAAACAACGAAAAACTCTCTTCCCTCGGAATCGAAGAACAAAAAATGACGGAAGATTACAATCTGCAGAAAAAATTATTCGACGAAAGGAAAGAAATTCAAAACCGCATCGATGACGAACGTAGAGGAAAAAGACAAATGTTCGATAAAGTTTCACAGAAACTAATCGATTCACAAATTAAAATCAAAGAAAACGAAATAAAGTCGGAAAATATTAGAACGTTCCTGAAGAAAAAATACGAATTGGATTTATTCGAAAATTTCGATGAACTAAAATCCAATGAAATTTTATCGAAATCCTTGAGTGATTTTACGGATGTTACCGGGTATTTCAATATACAAAAAGCAAAAAGTGAAATTGATGAATTGACTGTCAGGCTGAATAAATTAGGTGGCGGATACCAGCAATTGGTATGGGAAGATTTTCAGAACGAAAAAGAAGAACTGGAAAAAATGATAATACAGAAAAACGATTTACTTGAATCGGAGAAAGACATCAGAAAAACAATAGAAAAAATAAACCTGGAAGCAAAAGAGAGATTCTTTAAAACATTCGAAGAAATCAAAAATAATTTTGTAAGAATTTTTACGGAACTCTTCCAGGAGGGTGACGAGGCAAACCTGAAATTAATTTATGAAGCTGATGAGGAAGGGAAACTAATCGAAGACCCACTCGAAGCTAAAATAGAAATTACGGCAAAACCAAGAGGTAAAAGACCAACCTCGATTGAATTACTTTCAGGAGGTGAGAAAACATTGACCGCTATAGCTCTGCTTTTTGCAATTTACCTTGTTAAACCTTCACCGTTCTGTATTCTCGATGAAGTCGATGCTCCGCTTGACGTCTCCAACCTTGGTAGGTTTAACAAGATGATAAGGAAATTCTCGGAAAATACTCAATTCATATTAATCACACACAACGAACGAACAATGGAACGTGTTGATAGGCTTTACGGTGTTACTATGCAGGAGCCGGGAGTAACTACCATTGTCGAAACAAAATTCAGAAATAATTAACGTGAAAGATTACAATCTCAAAATTTATTGCGATTTCGATGGTACGGTTACTAAAAATGATGTATGGGTTTCGGCTTTTGGAAAATTTATTAAAGATAGAGAAAAATTTGAAATTGTATGTGAAGAGTTTACATCTAACGTGATTTCTGCAAGGGAATGTAATCTCCGTGAACTTGATTTAATTGAGGATTTTACATTCGATAAATTAAACGAATACCTGGAAGAGGAAGAACTCGATGATTACTTTAAAAATTTTCTCGCATATTGCAAAGAAAATAATTACGAAATAACATTGCTTAGCGAAGGACTGGATTATTACATTAATCACATCCTTAAAAGAGAAAAACTTGATTTGAAATTTTTCAGTAATAAATTAATTATAAAAGATACTATCGAAAAAAACGGGGAAACATATTATAAATTAACGTGCGACTTCCCTTTCCCCGATGAGCATTGTATGTATTGCGGTATGAGTAAAAGAAATATTATTATTAATAACACAAATGACCTCGAAAACGAAATTTCGGTTTTCATCGGGGACGGCATTTCCGATTTTTGTGCGAGCAATTATGCAGATATCGTTTTTGCAAAAAAAAGACTTGCTTCATATTGCTGGAAAAATAACATAACTTATTTCGATTTTAAGAATTTTAATGACGTAATGATAAAACTCGAATCTTTAAAAGCAAAAAATAAAATTAAACATAAACTTACAGCTAAAAACTTAAGAAAAGATGTTTTTTTAGGAGGTTGAATGAATGAAATCCATTGGTAAATTTTTCTTTAAATACAGAAGTTATACACCATTACCGTTTTTCTTCGCTATGATATTGCTGATGAAACCGAATCTTTACTCAATTCTTTCGGGTTTTCCACTAATATTTATTGGTGAGTTTATTAGAATTTGGGCAGTTAGTTACGCAGGAAGCGAAACCCGTACAACGGATGGTGTCGGAGGCTCGAATCTCGTCACGCAAGGTCCATTTGCTTATGTTAGGAATCCTTTATATCTTGGAAATATATTAATCTACCTGGGAATTGGGATAATGAGTTTTGCTTTATACCCCTATCTGCAAATTTTTGCATTTTTATTTTTTACTTTTCAGTATTATTGTATTATATTAAACGAAGAAGAATATTTAAAAAATGCATTTGGTGAAAAATTTTCAATTTACGTAAAATCAGTAAATAGATTCGTTCCATTTAAAAATAATATTCCTCAAAATATTAAATCGAACCTGGTTTTGGATATTAAAAGCGGATTTAACTCGGAAAAAAGGTCAATTCAGTCAATATTAATTTCAACGATTATTATTATTATTTATTATTTTTTCTTTGTCGTTAACAAGCCTATGTAGCAGTATTTTAAGCGTTACCTCATCAAGTTTTGGATTAATAATAATTCCCTTTACTGTTATTTTAATAATAATTATATTTTCCTAACATGGAAAATAAGTTTAAAATTTTTATATTTTTATTATAAAAAAAATGAAAAAACTTTCAGTTTTTCTTTTACTAATATTATTTAATAGTTTTTCTTTTTTATTTGCGCAGAATATCCCGACTACAATTATCAAAGACGAGGATATGAAAGGATATAAGAAAAAGAAATTTTTCCAAATAGCCGCATTAGGCGGCTTTGTTAATCCTTTATTCATCTTGAACGACGATTATAACGCAAGTCCATATGTTGGACTCGATTTTGCTTATCGATTAAATAAAGAAACAGCATTATTTTTTGAGGGAAATTATATAATGCTAGATAATAAAGATTCATTAGCACCATCCAGAAAATATTTAGAGTTTGCTATCGGTTCACGTTTTTATTTCAGGGCAAAAGGGGTTCGTTCGTCATTCTTTTTTGAAGTAGCCGCCGGGCCTTATATCTTTATGCAAAGTTCTAAAGTTCTTGATTCGATTTCTTACGATTCAAAAACCATAGGAAAAATGGGAATGAATGCCGGAATGGGAGGTGAAATGGTTCTTACGAATCACTTGTTTATTATGGTAAAAGCAAAGTATAACTATATTATCGAGAGTCAGGTTACAAAAAGCTATGTAAGCGGTTCAATGGGTTTAATGATAAGATTTTAAAACGTATATCCAATTATTAAAACTTTAAAAAAACCTTTTCTTAAAAAGTTTTTTATCTCTAACTTACCCTTTTAAGGAGATTTCATACTGAATTCAATTATATTTTTTTTATAGCTATTTTTAAAGATAATGAAGATGAATCCTAAAATATTTATTATTGCCGGAGAAGCCTCAGGTGATGCAAATGGTGCTGAACTTGTCAAAGATTTATCCGGACATAATAATAACATTTCTTTTTATGGAATAGGTGGAGCAAAATTAAAAGAGAAAAATGTAAATCTTCTTCACGATTATTCATCTGTTAATTATATAGGTTTTTCGAATGTTATTAAAAATATTCGCAAAATAAATAAAGTTTTAAATAATACTGTTGAATACGTAAAAAAACTCAACCCTGATTTAATTATTTTAATAGATTTTCCCGGGTTTAATCTAAAATTTGCCAAATTAGTAAGGAAGTTTTTTAAAGGAAAAATAATTTATTATATCTCCCCACAAATCTGGGCTTGGCATAAAAACCGAATAAAGAAAATTAAGAAATATATAGATAGGATGCTTGTAATTTTTCCGTTTGAAATCGACTTTTATAAAAAACTGAATTACAATGTCGATTATGTCGGTCATCCTTTATTAAAAAAAATAGACTCTTTTTTAAAAACAAATCAAAAGATTGAATCGGATGCTTATAGGATTTGCCTTCTCCCCGGTAGCCGTGTGGAAGAAATCGAGAGAATTTTCCCTACACTCGCATGTGTAGCAGAAGTATTACGTAGTGAATATGATGCTGATATAAATCTTATTTACCCGGAAAATATAAATCCGCAAATATATCGAAATTATCTTAAAGGAAGATACTGTAATTTAATTCCCAATAAGGATGAAAATCATTATAAAACTTTATTAAATTCAGACCTCGTATTGACTAAATTTGGCACGACAACTTTAGAACTGGCATTGTTAAATATTCCATTTATATCGGTATATAAAGCTGGATTTTTTAACTATTCGATTGCTAAAATGCTCTCGGATATAAAATATGTATCAATGCCAAATATTCTGGCGAATAAGCAAATTGTAAAAGAGTATATCCAGGGTGATATGACTGCTGAAAATATTTCTATTGAATCAAAAAAGATATTGTCAGATAATTTGTATAGAAAAGAAATGATTGATAACTTTAAAACAATTCGGCAAATATTTGAAAATACNCCAATCAAAAACCCGGNTGTGGAAATTATTATTAAAGAATTAGATAAATGTTAATATTTCTAAGAATATTATTAATACCTATATCTCTGATTTATTTTATAATAATCTATATAAGGAATTTATTTTATAACAATAATATTTTTAAATCATATAAAATATCAAAACCCGTTATCTCTGTTGGTAACATCTCTACCGGTGGTACAGGAAAAAGTCCGTTCGTAATTTTTCTCGCTAAATATCTATTAGAAAACAATTTTAATCCCGCTATCGTCTCACGTGGATATAAAAGGAAATCGAATGCAATAGAAACTGTTTTTAATGGTTCGGAAATAACGAGTACGGTTGATAAAAGCGGAGATGAACCTTTGATGATTGCAAATAGTTTATCCGTCAATTATAAGAATTTTTATGTTGCAACAGGAAGCAATCGAGTAGAAACATCAAATTATATTATCGATAAACATAATCCCGATGTAGTTATTCTCGACGATACATTTCAGCACAGAAGAATCAAACGCAACCTCGACATTGTATTAATCGATGCAGATGAAATGTATAATAACAAAATTGCAGGTTCAATAGTAATTCCTTCCGGAAATCTCCGTGAAAATCTTAAAAACCTCGAACGTGCAGATATAATAATTCAAAATAATAAGTTCTGTGATTTTAAGATTTTAAAAATTCTTAAAAAATATAATAAAAAAATATTCGTTTTAAATTATTATATTAAAGGTTTCTATGATATTAACAATGTGGAACATGATATTAACAGGAAAGATATCCGTGCTTTTGCCGGAATTGCGAAACCCGATTCTTTTTTTAATAAAATAAGAGAATATAACTGCAATTTAATCGATTCGATTACTTTTAAAGACCATCACAATTATAATGCCGACGATATTTCGAGAATTACTCTGAAAGCTTCAAAAGAAACAATATTCATTACTACTGAAAAGGATTTTATAAAGATAAAAGAATTTAATAATTTTGTAAAATATTTCAATGTTTTATTTATGAAAATTGAATTAAATTTGAAGGAGAGTGATAGATTCTTTGCTTTAGTAAAAAATATATTGGAAAATAAATGAAGATAGCTATTACAAAATCCAATACCGGATTTCAATATTATCTCGACTGGTTGAGTTTTTTTAATTTAAATTATATTATATTAGAAAACAACATTAAGAATTCTATTGATATTTTTGATGAATGCGACGGACTTATTTTGACCGGTGGTACAGATGTTTATCCCGGATTTTATACTAAATGGAATGAGGCGAAATCTAAAAATAAATATACACCGGAAAGAGATAGATTCGAAATGGACTTAATCGATAATGCTATTAAAAATAAGAAACCAATACTCGGAATTTGCAGAGGTAATCAGCTATTAAATGTTTATTTTAAAGGTAGCCTTATACAGGATTTGGAAAATGAAAAGGGTGAAAATCACAAGAAATTATCTGTTACGGAAATTAGATATCACAGTGTTAATATTTTGGAAGATACAATATTGTCCGAGATTATTAAATTGAATAAAGGGACAGTTACAAGTACACATCATCAGGCAATTGATAGGGTTGGCGATGAACTTATGATAAATGCGTTTGCAGATGACGGAATTATAGAAGGCACAGAATATAAAAACAAAAACGGGAAAGGATTTCTATTAGGAATTCAATGGCATCCGGAAAGATTCGATGATTTTAATAATATTTTTTCAAAAAATATTCTGATGAAATTTATCGGTGAAGCGAAAAACATTTAATAAAAATGATAAAATATAAAAACAAATTTACATTTTACGTTATTTTTTACTTTGCAACTATAATTACAATTTCATTTTTTTCTTTTTCTTGTTCTTCCTCAACCGGTATGGAGACCGATGATACTCAATCCACAGCTGTTTTATTAACACCGGGAGAGCTGAAAGCAAAAATAAATGAACAATCATTAAAATTGACTTCCCTCGACTGTGAAGGTGACATAAATATCGATTCACCGGAATTGAACAGCTCCGGAAGCCTTACTATAAGCGTGTTCAAACCTGATAGTATTTACTCCAAATTGAATGGTCCGTTTGGTATTAGCATAGCAAATTTTCTTATTACAAGAAATAATTTTGTGTATTANAATATCATGGAAAACACAGTAATTCAAGGTCCCACAACACCTATTAATTTAGGTGCAATACTCAGACTAAAACTTAACTTCGATGATTTAATTGACGGTTATACATGTTCCTATTTTTTCAATGATACAACTTCAGCTAATTCCGAAATTTCAAAAGATAAAAAATTCTATTTATTAAAAATTGCGGAACAGGAACGAACAAAGCATTATTGGGTAAACCCAACATCATATTACATAGAACGATACGAAATACGCGATAAATCAGGTGTAACCAAACTTCAAATTGATTTTAATGATTTTGAGTTGACTAATAATATTTATTCACCGAATAATATTTATATAACAAATCCATCGGATAAACAAAATCTCTGGATTAGTTATAATAAAAAAATATTTAATAATAACAGGTTAAAATTTAATTTGAAAATTCCAAAAAGTGCAAAAATTGTTAAGTGGGAATGAAAATAAGAATTATTTTAATATTACATTTTATTCTATTTGTTTCATTTTCTTTTGCAGATTATAACTATAAAGAAGATTTAACAAGACAAATTAATATATTTAAATTTGATATCGAAAAATGCAATGCCAGGATAGTAGAAATAAAAATTGTTATAAAAAATTACGAGCAAAAATTAAATCAACTTAATGACAGTATAGTAATACTTTCCACTTTTACCGATAAAACGACCGGTATCACTTCCAATGACCCTAATAATAAATATCTGACTGATGAAGCGAGATTAATTAAAATACGAGATAAAATAGAAAATTTAAAAAAGGATTTTTTAAAAAGAATTTTATGGTTATATAAATATGGAAGTGATTTTAATACACAGATTCTTTTTTCTTCGAAATCTTTTAATGATTTCTACGTTAGGCTCGAATACCTAAACAGGTTATCCGAAATAAGAAAAAAAGATTATGACAGGTTAAAACGTGAATTGCTCGTTCTTGAAGAAAAAAAGAAACTCTCAAAACTCAACAGGGATGAGTATTTGAGATACATGAGAGAAAAAAAAGAAAGTCACAAGACCCTTATCGAACAAAAAACATCACTTGAAAATAAAATTGAATCGTTGAAAAATGAAAGTGAAATGTATACAAGACAGATAGAAAGGAAAATGACTTTCATCGATAAAATCGAAAGAGAATTATTAACATATAATATATCCACTATTTACAGAATTGACCAAACGATTACATACAATAATAAAACGTTCTGGGAATCCAAGGGTAAATTAATATTTCCCGTTGAAAGTGTTAATATACTTCTGGATTTCGGAAAATCGACTAACCCCGATACTAAAACTATAACATATAATAACGGGATTGACGTGACAATTTCAAAGGGTTCCGAAGTTAAATGCATTGCAAACGGAAAAGTCGAATCGATTACTTATATACCCTATTTTGGAAATGCAATAATAATCAATCACGAAGGAAATTACCGGAGCATTTATGCAATTTTAAAAGATATATCCGTTACTTTAAACCAACAAGTTAACGCAGGTGATATTATTGCAAGAACAGCAGAGAATAATAATGGTCAGTGTTTTCATTTCGAACTCTGGAAAGACAATTCCCCTCTTGACCCAAAACAATGGATAAAAAGAGGCGCCAACATAAATTAATAATCGATGAACAAAAAAGAAGTTAAAGTATCGATAATAATTCCCGTATACAATCGTAAAAATAAAATAAAAAAAGCAATCGATTCTATATTAAAGCAGACCTATAAAAATTGGGAACTCATTATCGTTGATGACGGTAGTACCGATGGACTTGAAAAAATAATATTTCCTCTTTTAAAAAAATATTCATTCATCAAATATATTAGACATAGCAATAGAAATACTGCACTATCCTTGAATGCCGGAATAAAACTATCCGAAGGAAAATTTATAACTTTTCTCGATTCCGATGATGAATATGAAAATGAACATATAAAATTAAGATTTGAATATTTTAGGAAAAATAAAAGTGTGGATTTAACTCATAGTAACTGTACTTTTATCGGTATTGAAGATGATATGTTGGTTCCCGATGCGAGGAATAAAAACAAATTAATTCATCTTGGCAAATGCATTATTGGCGCTACATTCTTTGGAAAAAGAGAGGTTTTCGAAAAACTTAACGGATTTAAAAATGTATATTCGTATGATTCTGAATTTTATAGAAGAGCAAAAAAACAATTTAATATTGTAAAGTTAGATGCTCCAACATATGTATATTACCGCAATTCCAAAGACAGCGTTTTAACTAAAATGAAGAATAAAATTTATGAATAACAATGAACATTATATTAACGAATGCATCAAACTCGCCAAAAACGGTGTAGGATACGTATCTCCAAATCCCTTAGTCGGATGTTTAATTGTTAAAGGCAATAAAATTATTGGTGTAGGTTATCATAAAAAATTCGGAAGTCCGCACGCTGAGGTGAATGCAATAAATGATGCTAAAAAGAGAAAGAATAGTCTTAACAATTCCACGCTTTACGTAAATCTTGAACCTTGTTCACATTACGGTAAAACCCCTCCCTGTACGGATTTGATAATTAAAGAAAAAATATCGAAGGTGGTAATCGGAATAAAAGACCCAAACCCGGAAGTCAACGGAAAAGGGATAAGGTTATTGAAAAAAGCGAGAATCAAAGTAGAATACGGAATACTTAAAGAAAAATGCGAGGAGCTTAACAGGTTCTTTATAAAATATATTACTAAAAAGATTCCGTACATCACTCTTAAAATTGCCCAGAGCCTCGATGGAAAAATAGCACTCGCAAATAATAAATCGAAATATATCACNGGCGATGAATCNCAGGAGTTTGTACACAAATTAAGAAGCGTTTATGATTCCGTTTTGATTGGAAGAAATACAGCTTTACTCGATNACCCTTCACTNACTGTAAGGCTTGTAAAAGGAAGAAATCCATTAAGAATAGTTATAGATAAAAACTCNAATTTACCGGAACATTTAAAAATTTTATCGGATAAAGATTCGGATAAAACTATTGTAATTAATTCTCCGANAAATAAAAATATTCCCTTGATAAATATTTTAAAATCACTTTACGATTTGAACATCACAAGCGTACTTGTTGAAGGTGGAGCTAATATATTTTCGCAGTTTATCGAGAAGAATTTATTCGACGATATTTACTTTGTAATTGCACCGAAAATTATTGGCGACGGCATCTCTACATTCAGGGATTTTAAAATTACTACTTTATCTAAAACAAAAAATTTATTTTTGTATAATTCGTTTTTTACCGGTGATGATTTGGTTTTACATTATAAAAACACTAAATGAATACGAGACAAGAAAATAAGATAAAATAGAAAGTAGTCAGGTAGTCAGGTATTCAGATTATAATTAATTTAACATTTTACATTTAACATTTAAAATTAGAAGAAAAAATGTTCACAGGTATAGTAACAGATATGGGTAAAATAGTTGCCAATAAACCCAAAGGCGACAGTATAAAATTTCTCGTCGAGCCGACTATCCGGCAATATCTAAACGATATTAAAACGGGTGACAGTATGTCCATCAACGGAGCCTGCATGACAGTTGAAGCAAAAAAAGTCAACAAGTTCGAATTCACAACCATAAAAGAATCTTTGAGTAAAACAAACCTTGGTGATTTGAAAATCGGTAGTTATGTGAACCTCGAGAAACCGATGAAACTAAATTCCAAACTCGATGGGCATATCGTACAGGGACACGTGGATGCAACCGGAATAGTTAAAAAAATAAATAAGCTTGTAGATAGCTGGGAATACTTTATCGAGTTCTCTTCAAAGTTCAGGAATAATATTATTTATGTCGGGTCGATATCCATAAATGGTATCAGCCTTACAGTAGCGGAAATCGTGAAGGAAACAAAAAAGTCAGTGGTGGTTAAAGTTGCCATCATTCCACATACATATGAAGTTACTAATTTTAAATTTTTTAAAATTAATGACCG
>JGI20214J51088_10003307_pt1 | contig 10653 bp, 8 predicted proteins | sample WetSurMetagenome_FD_51088 | JGI IMG/M metagenome (IMG submission 51088) | reverse complement strand
CCCCGCCGATCAGCTCCGACCAGTGCATGTGATGCCGATAGGCCGCGGCGAGGAGTCGGGTGCGGTAGCCGCGCCTCTGGTAAATCTCGTAGGCCTTCTTCATGGCGGCGACGCCCGCCCAGTGGAGGGCACCCGGATCGACCACGATGTTGTCTCGCTTGGCCACGACCTGCAGCCAGTCGTCCAAGCGGCCGATCATGATGGTGCAGACCGGCGTCATGTCCGCAACGGGTTTGCCCTCCTTGGCGCGCCGGTTCAAGCCGCGCTCCACGGCTTCGGCCACGGCGACGGCCTGGGGGACGGTGAAGGAGACGGTGGCGTTGATGTTGACGCCGTGGTACGTCGCCTCCTCGACGGCGGCGACGCCGGCCTTGGTGGCGGCAAGCTTTACCTGGATGTTCGGCGCGAGACCGTGGAAATAGATGGCCTGCTTCACCATCCGGTCTGCGTCCCGGTACCACTGGGGATTGGTTTGGATGGAAAGCCGACCGCGCAGCCCCTTCCGCTGCTCGAAGACGGGCAGGAGGACCTTGGAACCGCGGACGCCGACCTCTTCATACACCTGCTGGGCGATCTGCTCCTCGTCCCACGTCGGGTTCTCGGCGATGATCTGCCGGATCCGGTCTTTCCATTCGGCCAGGGCGCCTTTCAACACGGTGAACACGATGAACGGGTTCGAGGTGGCTCCGGTCGCGCCGTGTTCGATGGCGTAGGTCAGTTCCGGTACGGAACAGGAGTCGTTCCAGAATTCGGTGGGAGTCGTGGACACGGTTTCATGCAACGGACTCTTGTACTTCCCCATAGGACCTCCTTGGTGCGAAGTCGAAGTCATTTTCCCATCACGAGGGTGGGTAGCCAGGTGACCACCGGCGGAAAGACCGTAATCAGGCCCAGCACGACGAGCAACGGAATAAGGAACGGTGCGGTGCAGCGCACGACCTTTTCAAAGGAGAGGCCGCCGACCTGTACCATGACGAACAGGATCACCCCGAAGGGGGGCGTGAGCAAGCCAATCATCAGATTTAGGACCATGATCACGCCGAAATGGACCGGGTCGACCCCAACCTGGGTGACGACCTGCATCAGGATAGGCCCCAGAATCAGGATGGCGACGATGGTCTCGAAGAAGCAGCCGACAACCAACAGAAACAGATTGATGATCAGCAGCAGCGTCAGCGGGTCCTTGCTGAAACCCAGCATCGCCTCCGCCATCGCCGTCGGGGTTCCGGTCCGCATGAGCAGCCAGCCGTAGAACGACGCGGCGGTGACGATGAAGCCGATCGCCGCGGTGTCCTTGGCCGTGCCGATGAACGCCTCCACCAGGTCCTTCCACTTCAGGTCCCGGTAGATCGCGGTGCCCAGGATGAGGGCGTAGGCTACGGCCACGGCGGCCGCCTCGGTCGGGGTGAACCAACCGGTCCAGATGCCGCCCAGCAGGATCACAGGGGTCATGAGCGGCAGGAAGGCGTCAATGGCGGCTCTGAGTATGATGCGCGGGGTCGGGAAAGGTGCCCGCGGATAATTCTTCTTCTTGGCGTAGAGCCACACCATGACCATGAGGGCAAGGGTCATCGCCACACCGGGCACGACCCCACCGAGGAAGAGCCGCCCGACGGATACCCCCGCCACGAGACCGAAGATGACCATGGGGATGCTGGGCGGGAAGATGGGGCCGATCGTCGAGGAGGCCGCCGTGATGGCCACGGAGAACTCGCGGTCGTAACCGGCCTCCTCCATAGCCTTCAACTCGACCTGGCCCAGGCCGGCCGCATCGGCCACTGCCGCCCCGGACATCCCGGCGAAGATCAGGCTGGCCACGCAATTGGCATGGCCAAGGCCGCCGGGAAGAAAACCGACCATGGTGGTCGCGAAATTGAACAGGCGCGTGGTCACGCCGGAGGTGTTCATCAGGCGCGCCGCCAGGATGAAGAGGGGGATCGCGAGAAGCAGGAAGTTGTTGATGCCGTACATCATCCGCTGGGCGATCATGGGCACGTTCATGCGGGCGCCCTGCTCCAGGAAAAAGGCCGCGAGCCCGGAGAGGCCCAACGACACGGCGACGGGCATGCCGAGGACGAGGAAGGCGATCAGGCCGAAGGTGATGATGTAGGTCATCGCGTGCCTCCCGGAATGGCCGGTGTTTCCCCCAAGAGGACGCGGAGGTTCCGGACGAGATTCACGGTCAGGTACCAAAGCATGAGGAGGCCCGCAAGCCAGATCACCAGATAGATGTAGCCGATGCTCAGCCAGTCCAGAGTCGGGGCATAAGTTCGCCAGTTGGCCACGGTATTGGTCCACGCCCCCCAGGTCATGATCGCGATGAAGGGAATCGTCAGAAAAATGGTGACCAGACGCATCACGCTCTGCGAGCGGCCCCGGAGCCGATCGGTCAGCACGCCGACCCGGATGTGCTCGTCATCCCGGATCAGCGGAGCGGCCCCGATGAAGACGAGGCAGACGTAGAGAAAGCGTGCCAGCTCCTCGGACCAGACGGACGAAATCCCGAGGATTACTCGGGCCACCACCTGGAAGAGCGTCACCAGAAACATGACCGCGAGGAGAACCGCGCAGAGCCTTTCGACCTGTGTCTTCATCGCACCCCCGCCCCGGAATGCAGGGGACGCCCGGCAGGTAGATCCTCTCCCGCCGGGCGTCCTCGTTGACCCATCGATCGTGTTCGAGCACTACTTGATGGCCAATACCTTCTCCAGCATTCCGGGCGCCCAGAAGGTCTTATTCAACTCTTGGAGGGCCGGCTGGACGGCGGCTTGGAAGGCGGCCACGTCCGGCTTGACTAAGGTCATCCCCTTGGCCTGGAGGTCGCCGAGGAGCTTGTTGTCGAACTCCACGGCCTGCTTGTTGGCGTAATCCGTGGCGTCCTTCCAGGCGGTCAGGATGAGTTTCTGCTGGTCGGCGTTCAGCCGGTCGAACCACTTCTTGGAGATCTGGTACTTACAAGCGGAGAAGACGTGCTGGGTGGCGATCAGGTACTTCTGGGCCTCGTAAAACTTGTAGGCCCAGATCGATTCCATCGGGTTCTCTTGCGCCTCAGCCACGCCCGTCTTCAGGGCCATGTAGACCTCGGGGAAGGCCACCACGACGGGCAGGGCGCCCAGGGTCTCCCAGATCTTGATCCAGACCTTGTTCTCGGGCAGACGAATCTTCAGGCCTTTCAACTCGGCCAGGGTCTTGATCGGCTTGTTGGCCGTCAGGTACCGAGCCCCACGGTAGACCACGCCCGCCGTCATGACGCCCCGTTCATTGAGGGAGAGATCGTTGATCTCCTTGCCGACCGGGCCATTCCAGAATTTCCAGAAATGATCCGAGTCGCGCATCACGTAGGGAACTTCGAAGACCTGGTATTTTGGGAAGAAGATCGACGTGTCGCCAGAACCCATGGCGCCCATCTCCAGGCCGCCGGAGCTCATGCCCTCGAAGACGTCCCTTTCGCCGCCCATGGCGCCGCCCACGTGGATCTGGACCTGGAACTGACCATTGCTACGCTGCTCGACCAGTTCCTTGAACTTCACCTGACCGAAGTGGACCGGGGCGTCCGGCCCATAGGTGGAGCCGATGTTGATCTTCATCCCGGCCGCAGCGGGCAGCGCGATCAGGGCGACCCCGAGCGCGGCCGTGCAGAACGCTACCACTCCCATCCGGACCTTCATGGTTGCACCTCCTTGGTTTGAGTGGACAGCCTGCTGCACGAAGCCGGCGGGCAGGCTACGGGCCGAAGAGACAGAACAGCGGCGTGCGGGAAAGCTATCCAAGCGGTGACCACTTGTCAAGGAGGTTCAGCGAGGGGTGCTGAACTCCGACCTCCTCACACACCGGCCGTACGATCCGGTCTTCGCCGAGGTGGGGCGCCCCGGGATGCCCTGTGTGGTCCTGGCCTGTCCCTTCGCCAAGAAGGACCGTCACGACGCCGAAGGCGATGTGCGGGTCGGACGCGCTGGCGGCTCCAGGCTCAACGGCATAGGTCCGCTCTGGCGCAGAGCAGGAATCGTCCAGATGGGGTCTGCCGTGCTAGCCCATGACGAGTTTTGGCAGCCACGTGACGAGCGACGGGAAAAAGGTGATCAACCCCAGCACCGCCAACAGCGGAATCAGAAACGGCGCGGTGGCCCGGACGATGCGCTCGAAAGACAGCTCGGAAATCCCGGCCATGACGAAGAGGACGACGCCGAAGGGCGGCGTCAGGAGGCCGATCATCAAATTGAGGACCATCACCACGCCGAAATGGAGCGGGTCGATCCCCACCTTGGCGATGACCGGAATGAGCATCGGGGTGAGGATCAGGATGGCCACCACAGTTTCCATGAAGCAGCCGATCACCAACAAGAACAGGTTGAGGAGGATGAGCAGGACGAGGGGATCGCTGGTCATCTTGGTGATGCCGGCGGTGACCTGAATCGTCAAGCCGGTGCGGAGGAGCAGCCAGCCGAAAAAGTTGGCCGCGCAGATGATGATGCCGATGGCGGCGGTTTCCTTGGCCGTATCGATGAAGATCTGGCCCAGGTCCTTGGGTCGAAGTTCTTTGTACACGAACACCCCCAGTACCAGGGCATACGCCACGGCCACGGCGGCCGCCTCGGTGGGGGTGAACTGCCCGGACCAGATACCGCCTAGCAGAATGACGGGAGTGAGTATGGGAAGAAACGCCTTCGAGGCTCCGGCGAGGAATTCCCCAAAACCAGGGAAGCGGGTCCGGGGATATCCCCTGCGGTGGGCGTAGACGGCCACCATGACCATCAGGGCGGCCGTCATCAGCAGGCCGGGGACCACCCCGCCCAGGAAGAGGCGGCCCACGGAGACTTCGGCCACTAGCCCGAAGATGACCATGGGGATGCTGGGCGGAAAGATGGGGCCGATGGTCGAGGAGGCGGCGGTGATGGCGACGCTGAAGTCGGCATCGTAGCCCTCGTCCTTCATGGCCTTCAGCTCCACCTGGCCCAGGCCGGCCGCGTCCGCCACGGCCGCGCCGGACATGCCGGCAAAGATCAGGCTGGCCACGGTGTTGGCGTGCCCCAGACCGCCGGGCAGGAAGCCGACCAAGAGGCGGGCGAAGTTGAAGAGCCGGGTGGTGATGCCGGCGGTGTTCATCAGCTTGGCGGCCAGGATGAACAGGGGGATGGCCAGGAGGAGGAAGTTATTCACTCCGTACTGCATCCGCTGGGCCAGCATGGGGATGTTCACTCGGCTGCCCATCTCGTTGAGATAGGCCAGCAGACCGGCCGCCCCCAACGAGTAGCCCACAGGGATACCCAGTATGAAAAGGATGATCATCCCGCCAGTGACGATAAAGGTGGTCATGGGGTCACCCTGCGGTCACTTCCCGGCGAGCACGGACCCAACCGGGAAAGAGGACACGGGCCATGTTGCGCAGCAGATAACAGAGCGTCAATATGCCGCTGAAAACCAAAACCAGGTAGAGGTAGGAGAGCCGGAACCAGGGCATGCTGGGGGCGTAGAACTCCCAGCTGTTGAGGACGTTGGTCCAGGCGCTCCAGACGAAGATCACCCCGAAGGCGACCAGGACCAGCTGGACGAACAGCCGGTGCCAGCGGGCCAGCGAGACGGGAAGGCGTTCGGCCAGGATGCTGATGCGAATGTGCTCTTCGCTCTCCATCAGGGTGGCCGCGCCCAGGAACACGATGAAGACGAAGAGGAACTTGGCCAGCTCCTCGGTCCACATGGCGGTCACGTGGAGGACGTTTCGGGCCAGAACCTGGTAAAAAGTGGTCAGAAACGTCAGGCCAAGCAGCGCCCCGATGAGACGGTTGACCCATTTTTTCATGTGCGGTCTCTCCGACGACAACCCCGCCCGGTGAAGAGACCCGGGCGGGGTTGTCGTGTCGGGTTGCTCGTGCAGAGATTACTTGATGTCGCGGACCTTCTTGAGCAGACCGGGCTCGAACACTTCCTTGTCCAGCTTGTCCATGGCCGGCTCCACCGCTTTCGCAAAAGCCGCCTTGTCCACCTCGACCAAGGTCATCTTACCTTCCTTCTGGAGCTTGGCCGTGAAATCCTTGTCGGCGGCCACGGCCATTTCATTGGCGTACTTGGCGGCGTCTTCCCAGGCTTTGAGGATGAGATCCTGGTTGGGCTTGTCGAGGGTGTTGAACCACTTCATGGAGATCTGGTACTTACAGGCCGAATAGATATGCTCGGTCCGCATCATGTACTTCTGGGCCTCGAAGAACTTGAGGGACCAGATCGACTCAGGCGGATTCTCCTGCGAATCCACGACGCCGGTCTTCAGGGCCATGTAGACTTCCTGGAAGGGGACGGGGGTGGGCATGGCGCCCAGCGACTTCCAGACCTCCATCCACGGCTTGATCTCCGGCAGGCGGAGCTTGAGTCCCTTGACGTCGGCCGGGGTTTTGACGGGCCGGTTGGCGGTCAGGAGGCGGGGGCCGCGATAGACGATCCCAACAGTCTTGACCCCCTTCTGCTTCAGGGGCACGTCATTGATGTACGCCCCGAGCGGGCCGTTCCAGAACTTCCAGAAGTGGTCATAGTCTTTCATGACATAGGGCACCTCGAACACCAGGTACCTGGGGAAGAAGATCGAGATGTCCCCCGATCCCATGGCGCCCATCTCCAGGCCGCCGGTGCTCATGGCTTCGAACACGTCCCGCTCGCCGCCCATGGCGCCGAGCGGATGGACAAAGACATCGATCTCACCCTTTGAGCGCTGCTCGACCAGTTCCTTGAACTTCTCCTGGCCCATGTAGACCGGGGCGCCGGGGCCAAAGGTTGAACCAACGTTGACTTTCATCTTAGCGGCTTCGGTCGCCGCCGGCAGGCCCGCCAGGGCCAGTCCGAGCAGGGCGACGCCGCACACCGCCATCCACAACCGTGACTTCATAACCGCACCTCCTTGGGTGAAAGTGAGTCGCCCGCCGCTGGAGATGGACGAGCAGGCCGTCAGCGCAGGCCGGGCTGGATCAGAGTGGGGCAAAGCTACCCAAGCCGCTCGCCATTGTCAAGCAGGCGATGTGCACGGAGGACGCCTTGGGTGGGCAGAGGTACAACCCGATAGATTCGGATGAACGGTGGCGCGATTCGACGAGGAGCGCACAGGGAGGGATCCGTTGGCATCGAGCCTGGTCGGTGCTCGCTTGATGGTCTATACTCCCGTCGGACAAGAGGACGTGCGAGGGGCATGCGCCTGCGGTTTCGGGGAGTACGTCGCTTCAGAATCGGTGGGAGGATCGATGCGTTATCGTTCATTCGGCACGACCGACTTCCAGGTGTCCGCCCTCGGCTTCGGCGCGATGCGCTTGCCGCAACGGAGTGCCGANCCCGCCGATATTGACGAGGCTGGCGCCGTCCGCATGATCCGCACCGCCATCGAGGCGGGCGTGAACTACCTGGACACCGCCTACCCCTACCACGGCGGGCGGAGCGAGGTCGTCGTCGGGAAGGCGCTCCGGGACGGCTACCGACCGCGGGTCCGGCTGGCCACCAAATTGCCGTCATGGCTCGTCAAGACCGCTGACGATTTCGACCGCCTTCTCCGCGAGCAGCTTGAGCGCCTGGGAACGGACCGCGTTGACATCTATCTCCTGCACTCGCTCAATGCGAGCCACTGGCCGCGTCTGAGGGATCTCGGAATCATGGAACGGGCCGAGCAGGCGATTCGCGACGAACGGATCGGTGCCCTAGGCTTCTCGTTTCACGATGGACTGCAGCTCTTCACCGCGATCGTGGACGCCTACCCGTGGTCCGTCTGTCAGATCCAGTACAATTTCATGGATGTCGCCTATCAGGCCGGCCGGGAGGGATTGGTATACGCGGCAGCTCGCGGCATCCCCGTCGTCGTGATGGAGCCGCTTCGTGGCGGCCAGCTCGCCCAGCCCCTGCCGCCAGCGGTGGCGGAGGTCTGGAGCCGGTCCGGGTCCCCCACGACCCACGTGGACCGAGCCCTGCAGTGGCTCTGGGATCAGCCCGAGGTGGCCACGGTGCTCAGCGGGATGAGCACGCTCGACCAGGTGCGGCAGAACCTCGCGAGCGCTAAGCGCAGCCGGTCGAACAGCTTGTCCGATACGGAGCGTGCCCTCTATCTGGAGGCCAAGGCGGCTTACGAGGGCCTCAAGCCTATCCCGTGCACCCAGTGCAAATACTGTGTGCCGTGCCCGCACGGCGTGGATGTGCCCAGGAATTTTCAGCTGTACAACGAGGCGATCGTGTACGGGCACTTGGCTGGAACCCGGCGCGCGTACCGCCTCTTCTTCCCCGAGGCGCAGCACGCCGACCGATGCCTCGCCTGCGGCGAGTGCGAGTCGAAATGCCCGCAGCACATCCCCATCCGCGAATGGCTCGCCAAGGTGGATCCCCTGCTGGGCGAAACGGCCCAACGCTGATCTCGTCAGGAATCCTCCAATGCTGGTCCCTTCCGGGAGGAAGACCTGCGTCCTGACCGGCGGGGTCGACCGCGCGGCACTACGACCTCCCACCGTTTTTCGTTTTGACAGCCGGAGTGTCCTATGGTACCCATTCGCCACATATCACTGTCATTGACGGTTTCGAGGAGTCTTCCCCCGGGGACGACCATCGCGGATGCATCACTTTCAACATCGAGGCGACGATCTCTACTGCGAGGATGTCCCGGTTGCGCGCATCGCGGGCGAGGTCGGTACGCCCGTCTACATCTACAGCCATGCCACGCTGACCAGGCATTTCCGGTCGCTGGACGAGGCATTCGCTCCGGTCCCGCACCTCGTGTGCTTTGCGCTAAAGGCCAACGCCAACCTGGCAGTGTTGAGGCTCTTTTCGGATCTCGGCGGCGGCCTGGACGTGGTGTCGGGGGGTGAACTGTTCCGCGGGCTCGCTGCCAGCGTTCCGCCGCAGCGGATCGTGTACGCGGGCGTGGGGAAGACCCGCGAGGAGATCGCGTACGCCCTCACGTCGGACATCCTCATGTTCAACGTGGAGTCGGGTCAGGAGGTGTGTTGCATCAGCGAGGTCGCCGCGAAACTGGGGCGAACGGCGCGGGTGGCCCTGCGGGTCAATCCGGACGTGGATCCCAAGACACACCCCTATATCGCGACGGGGTTGAAGCAGAGTAAATTCGGCATCGACATCGGACGGGCCCTCGAGGAATACGAGGCGGCCAAGAAGCTGCCGGGTCTGGAGGTGGTGGGCGTCCATCAGCACATCGGCTCCCAGATCACAGAGATCCAGCCCTTCGTCGATTCGCTCACCCGGACGGCGAACTTGATCCGGCAGTTGCGGGAGCAGGGTGCCGACATTCGCTACCTCGACGTCGGCGGAGGGTTGGGGATCACGTACAACGAGGAAACCCCGCCCCTGCCCGCGGAGTTCGCGCAGGCGCTGATCGGTGTGGTGCGCGATCTCGGTGTCACGGTCATCCTGGAGCCCGGACGGGTCCTGGTCGGCAACGCCGGAATCCTGGTGACCCGCGTCCTCTACACGAAGCAGTCGCCGGTGAAGAACTTCGTGGTGGTGGACGCCGGGATGAACGACCTGGTTCGGCCGAGTCTCTACGGGTCGTATCACGCCATCTGGCGGGTCCATCGGGTGTCGGGACGGGACGAGGTGACCGTCGACGTGGTGGGCCCGATCTGCGAGTCGGGGGACTTCCTGGCCAAGGACCGGGTGTTGGCCCGCGTCGAGCCGGGGGAACTGATGGCGGTGATGTCGGCGGGTGCGTACGGACACACCATGTCCTCGAACTACAACGCGCGCCCCCGGCTGCCCGAGGTCATGGTGCACGGCGACCGGTACACGGTGATCCGCCAGCGCGAGACGTACGCGGACTTGATCCGCGGGGAACGGACACTCGCGGGCATCGGCTGAATTTCCGGGCTGAAGGGAGGCGCGACCCGTCTAGGGTCCGACTTGCGCAGCCCATTGCGAAGGAGGGGCGGTGATGGCGAAGCGGATGTTCCAAGGATCGATCGTGGCACTGGTGACGCCGTTTCGGGACGGCAAAGTGGACGAGGCCGCCCTGCGGGCCTTGGTGGAGTTCCAGATCGCCGGCGGGACGGATGGGATCGTACCCTGCGGGACGACCGGGGAGTCCCCCACCCTGGACCACGACGAGCACAAGCGGGTGATCGACATCGTGATCCAAGCGGTCAACAAGCGCGTTCCCGTGATCGCCGGGACGGGCTCCAATAGCACGGCCGAGGCCGTGAGCCTCACGAAGCACGCCAAGCACGCCGGGGCCGACGGCGCCCTCATCGTGCTCCCGTACTATAACAAGCCGACCCAGCGGGGGATGATCGAGCACTGCCGGGCCATCGCGGACGCCGCAGGCCTGCCGCTGGTGCTCTACAACATCCCCGGCCGCACGGGCGTGAACATGCTGCCGGAGACGGTGGCGCAACTCGCCGACCATCCCAACATCGTGGGGATGAAGGAGGCGACGGGGAATCTCGAGCAGATGACGCAGGACATCGTCCTCTGCGGCGACAAGCTCAGCTTCCTGTCCGGCGACGACACGCTGACGCTTCCCCTGATGTCCGTGGGGGGCCGCGGCATCATCTCCGTGGTGGCCAACATCGTGCCCAAGGACGTGTCCTCCATGACGCGCGCCTTCCTGAGCGGGGACTGGAAGCAGGCGCGGGAGCTGCACCTCAAGCTGTTCCCGCTGTCGCAGGCCATGTTCATCGAGACGAACCC
>JGI20214J51088_10003306_pt1 | contig 10654 bp, 9 predicted proteins | sample WetSurMetagenome_FD_51088 | JGI IMG/M metagenome (IMG submission 51088) | reverse complement strand
TTATTTTTGGGACTGGGGATTACCCACTTCTTTTTGTTTGAAACAAATTTCAAAACTTAAAAAGAAATATAAATTTAGTTTGATCGGATCTGGTGGAATAATTACTGCGATCGATGCTGCAAAAGCATTCGCGCTTGGTGCCGATTACGTTGCTTCTGCAAGAACGATATTGAAGGAGTTAGATTCTTCAGGAGTCGAAGGGGTCAAAAAAATGGTTTTAGATTGGTTCGAAATTATAAAAATGATAATGTTTCTTACTGGCTCACAAACAGTAAATAAATTGGCAAAAAATAAAATATTGAAAAGAGAACTACTTTATTAATGCAGAATTTGAATTATATAACTTTATACGAAACTGAAAGAAAGAAAATCAATAAAATTCTTTCGACTGCTCTTAAAAAAAGAAAACCGGAATCTTTGTATGAACCAGGCTCGTATATACTAAACAGTGGAGGCAAAAGACTTCGGCCTCTATTGGTTTTACTTTCCGCAAAAGCTGTAGGTGGAAATTTTGAAAAAGCTTATAATGCAGCAGCCGCAGTTGAAATGCTTCATAACTTTACTCTTGTCCATGACGATATTATGGATAATGCTGATAAAAGAAGAGGGCGACTAACTTTACACAAAAAATTTGATAACAATACTGCTATCCTGACTGGAGATAGTTTGCTATCGATTGCATACGAATATTTGTTAAAAGATTGCAATGGTAATGCATCCGAAGTGATTGGCTCTTTTACACACGGTTTGATTGAGGTTTGTGAGGGACAAAGTCTGGATACAGATTTTGAGAAAAGAAAAAATGTTTCTCTTTCAGAATATCTTGTGATGATAAAAAAGAAAACTGCTGCAATGGCAGAAATGTGTTGTAAAATTGGAGCTCTTCTTGGTGGAGGAACTAGTTCGCAGGTTAATGCACTTAGTAATTATGGGTTAAACTTAGGAATTGCATTTCAGATTCAGGATGACTTGCTCGATATTTCAGCAGATGAAAAAAAGTTTGGTAAATCAATCGGCGGTGATCTGGTTGAAGGAAAGAAAACTTTTTTGTTCCTTGAGGCGCTCGAAAAATCAAATGGCGAAGACAGAAAAAAATTATTGAAAGTTATTGAGCGAAAAGGTATAAGAAGAAACCAGGTTAATTCTTATAAAATTATTTACGAACAACTTGGCGTTCTTGATGATGCACGGCGTGAGATTAAATCTTATACTCAAAAGGCATTACGATCTTTAAACTTGCTTCAGCCGGAAAATAAAAAAATATTTCAATGGCTGGCTGATTCATTAATTCACCGAACAAGTTGATGATTGAAAAAACAGTAAAAATAATTAATAAAGCAGGTTTGCACACGCGTCCTGCTGCAACGATAGTTAAGATGGCTGCAAAGTATCAATGTGAGTTTTTTATTTCCAGGGATGGTATGAGTATAAATGGAAAAAGTATTATTGGAGTAATGACACTTGCCGCTGAAGAAGGTGCTGAATTGATTTTAACTTTTGCCGGTGAAGATGAAGAGGAAGCGGCTGGTGAAATAGTCAATTATTTCGGAAGAGGATTTGACGAACTTTGAAATCTTTTAAGGAAATATATCGTGCAGCTGAAAATAAAATTCCGGGAATTGGCGCAGCGCCTGGAATTATTATCGGTGAAGCATATCTATTCACAAAAGAAAAACTTCAGATTAACAAGGCTGATATTGATGATATAGATAAAGCTAAAAATGATTTAACTGAGGCCATAGCCAAATCGAAAAAAGAACTCNATAAGATATTTGCCGTAGCTCGTGAAAAAATGGACGAAGTTCGGGCTGCAATATTCGAAGCGCAGTTGATGATTCTTGATGATCCGATTTTGCTGAATGAAATTAATAAAAGAATTGAATTAGAACAGAAATCTCCAGAATATATTGTCGATGATGAAATCTCCAGATACCAGACTAAAATGATTCTTTCACATGAAGCATACATGAAAGAAAGAGCTCTGGATATAGAAGATATTAAACAGCGTATTATTCGAAATCTCCAGAAGAAAAGATGGGAATCAAAAATAGATCACAATGTTATTGTAGTTAGCGATTCTTTAACACCGGCAGATACGATCCTGCTTTCAAGAAATAAAGTTCTTGCATTTGTAACTGATCGCGGTGGATTAACTTCTCACGCTGCAATCATTTCCCGCTCTCTCAATATTCCTGCTGTAGTCGGAACTCACAACTCAACTACGTTAATAAAAGATGGCGATGAAATTATAGTTGATGGATTTTATGGATTTGTTATTACCAAACCTTCTGATAAACAAAAAGAATTTTTTATTGAGAAAAGGAAAAGACTTCTTGAATTACAGAAAGATCTTGAAGAACTAAAAGATGAAAAAGCCGTTACTAAAGATGGAAGAGAAATTAAGCTTTTTGCAAATGTGGATGTTTCTGGTGAGATTGAAATGGTTATTACTAATGGGGCAAGTGGAATTGGTCTTTACAGATCCGAACAGATTCTAAATGAACTTGGTGAATTTCCTTCAGAAGAAGAGCAAACTGAAATTTATTCAAAACTTGCTTCAAGAATATATCCGCAGTCAGTTACAATAAGAGTCTTTGACATTGGTGGAGATAAATTCCGTTTCCTAGATTTTGTAGAACCCAATCCTTTTCTTGGATTGCGAGGTATCAGGTTACTGCTTGAAAACCCGGCTATGTTCAAAACACAAGTTAGATCTATTCTGAAAGCAAGTATTAATAAGAATATCAGAATGATGATTCCAATGATCACCACATTAAAAGAAATAAGGGAATCAAAAAAAATTATTGAAGTATGTAAAACTGAATTAAAAAATGAGAAAATTAATTTTGATCAGGATATTGAAGTTGGAATTATGATAGAAGTTCCTTCTGCAGCTGTAATGGCAAAGGATTTTTCACGAGAAGTTGATTTTGTTAGTATTGGTACCAACGATCTTGTTCAATATCTGATGGCTGTTGACAGAGGCAATGACCTTGTTGCAGAACTTTATCAGGAGTTTAGTCCAGTAGTAATTAATACTTTAAAACATATTATTGATGAATCAAAAAAATCAAAAAAGCCTGTAAGCGTATGTGGAGAAATGGCCGCCGATACACTCGCAATGCCGTTATTGGTCGGTCTTGGTCTCGATAGTTTGAGTCTTTCACCAGCAACAATTCCATATGCTAAAAGAATAATAAGAAGTTTCGAATTTAAAAAAGCAAAGGGGCTAGTGGTTAATTGTCTTAAAATGCAAAGTGAGGAAGAAGTTAAAGCGCTAATTGAAGACTTCTTTATAAAAAATAATATTACCAGAACCAGACAAATCATTTAAACATTATGAACATAAAAGATTTTATAAAAAAGTTCGATACACAAAATCAATTTGAAGTTCTCCAAAATACTCATCAGCAAGTTTCTGCAGCGTGGAAAAATAAAACTGAATTATCGACTTTAAAGAATAAAAAATTTTCTTCAATAGTTTTTTGCGGATTGGGCGGATCAGCTATAAGCGGCGATTTACTTAGTGATTATTTATCCGGTGAAATGTCGTTGCCTTTTATAGTTATCAGGGGTTATAATCTTCCTTCATTTGTAAATGAAGACACACTCGTTATAATCTCGTCATACTCAGGTAATACCGAGGAAACACTTTCCTGTTTTGAACAAGCATTGAGTAAGAAATGCAAAATAGTTGTTATCACATCAGGCGGAAAGATTGCTGAAATTGCACAAAAAAATAAATTACCGGTTATAAAGTTGCAAGGTGGTTTCCAGCCAAGGTATGCACTTGGTCAGGGTTTTTTCTCATTACTGAAGCTGATGCAGGAACTTAATTTTGCAGAAGAAGAAAAGAATGTGAAAAATATTATAAGTCTTTGGAAAAACCGTGCTGAAGAATATTCATCGGAAAATAATCGTGCTTTCCAGTTAGCTACTGAGTTGATCGGCTTTATACCAGTTATTTACTCTTCAGAATTTCTGAGTTCGTCAGCTTACAGATTCAAATCCCAACTAAATGAAAATTCAAAGCTTCATGCATTTCTCAATTCAATCCCGGAAATGAATCACAATGAAATAATCGGTTGGGAATCCTACAAAGAAAAGCAATTCTTTGCGAAAGTAATTTTTTTGATTGACAAAGAATATCATCCACAGAATTTAAAACGCTTCCGGATATTGCAAGAAATATTTAATGAAAAGAGAATTGAAGTTTTGACCATCTCATGTGATCAGGTGAGTAAAAAGTTACGAATTATGGATCTGATTTTCTTATTTGATTGGATAACTTTTTACACATCTATAGTACGCGGATTCGATCCTTCGGAGATTGATTTTATTCATAAGATGAAGCAGCGCCTTACATAATTTTTACCTCTTTAAGTAATATCATAAACGAATAATTATCTGGTTCTCTGATTGCTTTTACTCCCGGAATAAAAAAAAACCTTAAATCTTTTCGTGATAGTTCTTCCTTTTCGCGATCTTACATTTGAACAATTTCTTTTTTTGGCTGAAACTAAATTCAGTATCAGGATTTTGATTGACCAAAATGATTATTATGATTCTATTAGTGTCGAAACTTTGGCGTCGATGGGGAATATTGTTGGACTAATTATTTAATTATTTCTCACCAATTAATTGGTACTGTTTTAATAAATTAGAAAAGCATTTTCAAAATTTATTAAATGATCACCGTACTCGAATCAATTAAACTATCAACTGAATATCTCAAGGGAAAAGGAATCGAGTCTGCACGCACAAATGCAGAACTTCTCCTTGCTGATATAATTAACTGTAAAAGGTTGGATTTGTATTTATTATTCGACCGACCTCTGACTGAAATTGAATTACAACAATATCGCAACTTCATTAAAAGAAGGGGAAGTTATGAGCCGTTGCAATATATTGTTGGAAAAATAGAATTTTTTGGTTTAGAATTAAAAGTTAATACTTCCGTATTAATTCCCAGACAAGAAACAGAACTTCTGGTGGAAAATCTTCTTCATCAAATTTCAAAAGAAAATGAGCAATTGATACTTGATATCGGTTGTGGGAGTGGCAACATTTCAATCGCAATCGCAGCGAATTTAAGTAACGTAAATCTGATAGCTACAGATATCAATGAAAATTCTTTATTAGTCGCTACGGAAAATGCAGAAAAGCACAGTGTAGCAAAAAAAATAAAGTTCATCTTTCACGATATATTAAAAGATGATTTTAATAATTTTCCTATGTTTGATTTCATTGTATCTAATCCACCTTACGTTTCGAAAGAAAATTATTTGACACTTCAAAAAGAAATAATAGAATTCGAACCAAAAATTGCGGTTACTGATGATGATGATGGATATAGATTTTTTAGAATCATTACAGAAAGAGCTTCGGTAAAATTAAAATTAAATGGGAAGCTTTTTTTTGAAATTGCTCAGGGCCAAAGTGTGCAGGTAAATCAAATTATGAAAGAGAAAAGTTTTTCCAACATTACTGTGATCAAGGATTTCCAGAATATTGATCGGATCATTTATGGAGAAATGAAATGAAGGCAGTTGTCCAAAAAGTTAAATTAGCTTCAGTTACTATTACTGAACAAAACTATTATCAGGAAATTGGAAAAGGGTTGTTGATACTGCTCGGCATAAAAAACGGTGACACAGAAAAAGATGTGATATTTGTAGCCGATAAATGTTCTAAGCTTAGGATATTTGAGGATGATCAGGATAAATTAAATATTTCAGTAAAAGATATTGATGGCGAAGTTCTTATTATTTCACAGTTTACTTTATATGGCGAAACCTCAAAAGGCAACAGACCGAATTTTACAAAGGCGGCAAAACCTGATGAAGCAATTCCTCTTTATGAAAAATTTGTTTCAAGAGTTAAGAACAATCTTGGAGAGAATAAAGTGAAGGAAGGCATTTTTGGCGCAATGATGGATATCAATTTAACTAATGAAGGACCTGTCACAGTTTTAGTTGAATCAAACGAATAAAATATTATGAATCATGTTCTGATGGTTTTTCTTGATGGTGTTGGAATAGGAAAAAAGGATTATGAGTTTAATCCATTTTTCAAATATGACTTTAAAGCATTTCAAAAAATATTTGGCGAAATACCATCTCTTGAAAACATGCGATTGACAAATGGTCAAAATTTTTTATTTCCCACAGATGCAAATCTTGACGTTGAAGGTTTACCGCAAAGCGGGACAGGTCAGGCAGCGCTTTTTTGTGGATTCAATGCACCAAAGTATGCTGGTAAACATTACGGGCCTTATCCATTCACCACTACAATCCCAATTCTCAAAACAGATAGCATCCTGGTTTACTACAAAGAGAAATTTAATAGTAGTTATTTCGCGAATGCTTATCCAAAAGTTTTTTTTGATTACATAAATTCAGGAAGATCACGACTAAGTGTTACAACATTAACTTGCCAACTTGCAGGAATAAAACTTAACAGAGTAAGTGAGGTAAGAAGCAGCAAAGCTTTAACCGCAGAACTAACCAACGAAAGATGGAATCAACGGCTTGGTTACAAGTTGAAAGTTATCCAGCCAAAAACGGCAGCGAGGCGACTATTACGTATAGCTGAAAATTATAAATTCACTCTTTATGAATATTATTTGACAGATCATATTGGTCACTTAAGATTAGCAAATGAATTCGAAAAATTATTTACAGAAGTCGATGAATTTTTATTCACACTTTTGAACGAGATTGATTCAAGAAAAATGACTCTTATAATTTGTTCAGATCATGGAAACCTTGAAGACTTATCAGTAAAAACGCATACTAGAAATCCCGCATTAACAATCACAGCCGGAAAATCAGCAAAGCAAATTTCGGAAGCAGTTACAGATATAAGTCAGATCAAAAAAACAATTATCCGGTTTTGTGAATGAAAGATTACCCGATAATAAAAGTTGCAATAGTTTTAGTGGCCGGTATTTTATCAGCCCGGTTCATCGAACTTGGAATACTACCTTTGATAACATCTTTCATTTTGCTTGTAGCGATGGTTTTATTTTACAAACAAAAAAATGACAAGGTTTACTATCAATTATTGATTTTGATATTTGGTGCGAGTTTAATTTTCACTGCTGGAAATATTTTAGCGGGAATGAGTAAAAATAATTTTAATCCCGTTTTGACTTCTATAGACAAAGTAAAAAATACGACGGTGGTTGGCGAAATAACTAAAATAGATCTTAAAAGAAATGATGAACTTACATTTTACCTTGCTGCAGATTCAATTTACTCGGATGAATTTATTATTAAAGATGAGTTGAACATTCTTTGCAAAATAAAAGGAAGCAGAAGGGTCATTAATAATTTAATTTATAAACTAAAACCCGGTAACATTTTAAAAGTTTCAGGATTTTATCATAAAGGCAGGGAAAAAAGAAATCCAGGTGAATTTGATTATGATTCATATCTGAAATCGAAAGAAATACTGGGAATACTTAACATCAAAAATATTTCAGATCTACATATTATTAATTCTGAAGTTGATCATTTCCCGAATTTCATATACCAGGTTAGAGTCGACATAGACAATCAGATTAAAAAAATTAATTCTCCTGAAACTGCAGCATTGCTTCGTGGATTGCTGCTTGCCGATAGGGGAGAAATTGATTATGAAACCAAAACTCAATTTATTAATGCCGGTGTGGTTCACGTTCTTGCTGTTTCAGGTTTACATGTTGGTTATATCATTTTAATTTTCCTGTTTCTTTTCGGAAGATTCAATTTATATCTGCGTTCGATATTAACTATTATTGGTTTGCTATGTTTTATGTTAGTTACTGGTGTGCCGCCATCAGTTTTCAGGGCAACAGTGATGTCCATAGTTTTGATTATAGCAATATTAACAAACCGAAGTACTAACCTTATTAATTCTATATCAATTGCAGCAGTTATAATCCTGGTGTTCAATCCAAACGAAATATTCAATCCAGGTTTTCAACTATCATTTGCAGCAGTTTTGGCAATTGGAATAATTCTTCCTTATATGAATTCTCTTATCGATAAATGGAATCTTCAAAATAAATTTTATAGATATCTCATTCTTTTTTGTGCAGTTTCACTTAGTGCACAAATAGGGACGCTGCCATTTACACTTTTTTATTTTAACAAATTTTCTGTAATAGCATTATTCGCCAATTTGATTGTCATTCCTATGATAGGAGTAATTGTCGCATCGGGAATTATTTCACTTATTATTTCTTTAATTATTCCTTTTATTGCAATCTATTTTGCTGCAGCGAATGACCTTATTGTTTCGGGTGTCTTGTATTTAATAAAATTCTCAGGCAAACTTTCGTTTTCTTATATAAGCATTACTAACTACTCATTGACAGATTTAATTATTTTTTATTTGATGCTTACTATTCTTCTTTACTTTTTGCCGAGATTTGAAACTACTAAGTTAAAAATTTTATTACTCATAGTGATAGTTTCAAATACATTTATTTATTCCAGGGCAGATGATTCAGAACTTCTGCCTGATAATTATCTAAACGTTTTTATGATTGATGTCGATCAAGGAGATTCATTTCTTATTAAATTTCCTGATGGTCAAACAGCTTTGATAGATGCAGGAAATGCGACCAACTCATTTGATAATGGCGAAAGAGTGATTTTGCCTTTATTAAATTATCTGGGGATAAAAAAAATAGATTATGGAATAGTTACTCATATTGATTCTGATCATTATGGAGGATTTGTTTCGCTTGTTCTTGCAGGAATGATAAATCAAATATTCAAACCTGAATTAGATTCAACGCTCACCAAGGATAAAAGATTTGAAGAATTCCTTCGCGAAAGTGGAGTGACTGTTCATTATTTTCAAGAACAAAAACTGGAAATAGGAAATACTAATCTATATTTTATATATGATGAAAATTTAAAAAATTTATCAGTCAATTCAACTAACGACAGGAGCGGTGTGTTAAAACTGGTATATGGTAATACTAGTTTTTTATTTACCGGAGATCTCGAAAAGCGAATGGAAAAATTTTATTCAAAAAAGTATAAAAGCTTTCTGGATTCAGATGTATTAAAGGTTGGGCACCACGGAAGTAAAACAAGTTCCTCAGAAGAGTTCCTTGATTATGTTACACCTAAGATAAGTTTGATTAGTGCCGGGTTTAAAAATAAATTTGGGCATCCGGTAAAAGAAGTTATTGAAAGATTGAAAGATGAGGGTTCAATTATATATCGAACTGACTTACAGAAAGCCATACTACTCAGATCAGATGGCTATTCAATAAAATTAATTAATTGGTAATTTACTTCATCATATAAGGTAGATAAACATGGCTAAAACTAAAATCGAAGTCGGAATAATTATGGGAAGCGATTCCGATCTCCCTATTATGGAAGATGCGATTAGTGTTCTTAAAGAATTTGGAATCGGTTACGAAGTAAAAGTTTTATCAGCACATCGGACTCCAAACCAGCATGCAGAATATTCAAAATCTGCTGCAAGTAGAGGATTAAAAATTATTATTGCTGCCGCTGGTGGAGCAGCTCATCTTCCTGGCGTGACTGCAGCGCAAACTACACTTCCAGTTATCGGTGTACCCATCAAAGGAAAAACTCTTGAAGGTATGGATTCTTTACTTTCAATCGTACAGATGCCACCGGGAATTCCAGTAGCAACTGTTGCCATAAACGGAGCCAAGAATGCAGCCATTTTAGCAGTCAGCATTCTGGGCCTCGTCAATTCTGACATTAACAAGAAGTTTATTGAATACAAGAAAAAAATGGAAACAGAGTCTCTGGCAAAGAATGATAATATTAGAATTTGATTAATTATTTGATTGGTAAGATTCTTGACAGATTAAAACTCTGCTATTGAAAAACAAATTGTTTGTTGAATCATTTGCATTAAAAGCCAATTTTGCTTAATGTTGACGGTAAAGATTTGTGCGTTTAATAGAATAGCGTTTAATTTCCTCAAACTTGTTTGAATGTAATTTTCCTTTTATGAATTCGTTCAATAAACAACAACTAATTAACATATCTTCAATCAATTTCAGGAGGGTCTCTCTATGAAAAAATCATTTCTTTTCATATTTACTTTGATGATCACCTTTGCGTGGTGCAATATATTTGCTCAACAAGGTGATGAAATTTCTGCTGGACGAATTCCAGCAGGTATTAAAGGCGAATCAAGCATTATCTCGCATGATCCAACGCCAACGGATGCAACTGTCGGTTATGCATATTCAACTTCAAATTTTCAGCTTCGATCTCTTCCTCTACCTGGAGGTACGCCATTAACTAACATCGGCACTTCATATACCTTTACCGATTTTGCGGGTGGCGGATGTTTTGGCGGTGATGGCAATTTTTATGTTTGTACTCTTGGTGATGTAACTGGAACTCCTCAAATTTGGACTATGAATCTTTCAACCGGTCAACCAACATTAGTTGGTGGAACTGGAACTTCGGCAGCAGAAGGATTTAATGGTATTGCGTATGACGGGCTTACAGATACTTACTACGGAGTAAGTGGTACAAACTTGTACACATTTAACAATTCAACAGGAACAGCTACACTTGTTGGTCCTATGAATAACACTGGTGGATTAGCTGTTGATTGTGCAATTGATTGTGATGGTAACATGTATATGCATGATCTTGGA
>JGI20214J51088_10003305_pt1 | contig 10656 bp, 5 predicted proteins | sample WetSurMetagenome_FD_51088 | JGI IMG/M metagenome (IMG submission 51088) | reverse complement strand
ATTATGATAAATGAATACATGTCAGGAATAAACAGTTCCAAGGGCTATGAAGACATTGTCAAGAGTATAACAACAAAAGATATTCAAGACTTTGCAGCAGCGCTTTACAAGCAAAATAACCGCATCACGGTGTCAATGACTTCACCTATAAAGAAATAACAGTTCTTTACTCTAATACACTTAAATAAAATGCTGTGCTCGGTTATGAGCACAGCATTTTTATTTACTATTATGTATGAATTAACAATGTAACAATCATCTGCTAAATAATGTATATTTTATTCCTCATTTAGCTTATTGAGTTCATACAATATATGTTTATAATAACCTTTGTCTGTATTTAGAAATGACTTGGATTTTGATGATAACAAATTTCTAACTCTCATTTCCATCTTATAAAATTCCAAATCAATATCATTAATATTTTCTACATTAATGCTATTTTGGAATCCATAGCCGGTTCCTATATTATTAAAAATTTGTTTTGCAGTTGTGCCGTGACCATATTTATCATCAATTTCATTAAATTGATCTTTATTCGCCGATATCAAACCACTTTTATCCAAACCATAAGTACATATCTCCGAAACAGAAGGACTATAAGGATTCGCTACAAATGCTTTACGCGCATTGGCTGAAGAAAGAGCCTGAGGTCCGCACCAAGTTCCAAATAATTTTAAGGTTAATTGTTGAAGGTACTTCTCTTGAGGAGTTAATTTTGTCCTATTTATAGCACCATACCATACCTCATGATATAAATCATCAAAATAATCATCAACAGTATATTTGTTTTTAGCTGTAATGTCTGATATATATAAATTTGCTACTATATTATAAATCTCTGTAGCCAAAGCATTTCCTATTTCTACACTCTTTGGCACTTCTAATCCAAAATTTTTTGTGAGACTTTCATTATCAATCCATGACAGATTTCTGAATTGTTCAAACGCCCATTTAATCGATTTCTTTTGCATCTGTAAAGACACAGGTTTATAACTACTTATAGACGTTCCTTCTTTAGCATGATTTAAATAAATACCTCCAACATTCATCAGAACATTCATAATATATCTTTTATATTGATCACAAACGCCTGAATACAACAAATCTCTATGAGAGTAATCTGAATCATCTTTTATCCAATTATTCATATGAGCAACAACATATTTCAAATTTTTAATTCCGTAATCACTTGCCTTTATGGGATTATTACCTAAATCTTCTTCAATTGCTGACGGATCATATCGTGCCATCATCTGTTGAGCGCCATAGCGATAATATGGATTACCAACTTTTTCGTCTATCCATTTTTCCAATGTATGTGTTTCATCCCAAAATGTTTTTGCTGACATAATAGGTGAATATATCCATTTTATAGCATATCTATCATAAATTCCCACATTAGGCGGAGTTAATTTCACACCTTTATCACTTGGCTGAGCGACATAATTATAACGGGCATAGTCCATAATAGAAGGTGTAGTTCCATATTTTCGCGTAAATGAAGCCGATCTTAACGAATCAACCGGATAAGCGCTAGAAGCTGCCATATTATGCATTAATCCAAGTGTATGACCTACTTCATGGGCTATAACATATGACAAAGATTCTTCAGCCAAATCTGTTGGCATCTTTTTATTGCGTGCTCTTTTGTCTATTTGAGAGGTTTGAACAAAACGCCAGATATTATTAAGTTCCATTACATTATTATACACATATACTGAAGCACTAATAATTTCACCCGTTGAAGGATCGACCCAGGAAACTCCCATTGCATTTGCTTCGGTTGTAGGTACATAACGTATACATGAATATTTTAAATTATCAGGATCGAAATTAGAATCATTTTTAGGAAAGTCCCTTGCCTGAATGGCATTTTTAAAGCCAATACCTCGAAAAGCCTCATCCCATCTTAATACACCATTTTTAATAGCTATACGCCAACTATCAGGAAATGCATTGTCGATATAAAAGACAATAGGTTTTACCGGCTCAACCAATTCTCCCTTTTTCCATGCTATAGAATCTTTAGGTACTAAACGCCATCTGTTCACAAAAGAATAAGATTGTAATTTATCTTCCTTATTTGATAAATACTCTTTATTTGTCATGAATGTACCTATTCTATAATCGGCAATACGAGGTCTCATCTTTTCTTCAGGAAGCAGTAGCAAGGAGCGTGTCACATTAATTGTAAGTGGACAACTATTCAATTTAGTACCCATCAATGAAGTCGAATAATCATATGATAAGGTAGATTTAACCAGTAAATTATCATCAAAAGCTTTCATTTCTCCAACAATAGTCAAATCTTTCTTGGGAACAACCATAACTTGTATAAGGCCACTTTTTGATGATATAGGTTCCAGATCTTTTTCTCCACCATTAAAAAATGAAGACGCGTCAAATACAACAGCCGTGCTATCATTATTATAAGCTTCTATCTTAAACTTCTCAATCATCGGATTTTTGAAATTTTGATTGTATATTTTCCCCCAACGTGTTTTGTCCGACATATCATATATGACAGACATATTTGGACTTTCCATATACAATGTACTATCAACAATTGAGAATTGGATATGCATAGGATCTTCCGGTCTCATACCAATTGTGCATATAGAGCCGTCACTTGAAGATGTTATTGTAGAAGTTAAAAGCATATCCCTACCTAAATATTTTTTAGGCATCTCAAAATAAATTTTGTCCTTAACACGATGCAAAGTTATAAAATCGCTTTTTACTGTTTTTGAGCCGCTAAGCAATTTACTATATGCTGATTGCGTAGGATGCATTGTAATAGGTAATATGCACTTTACTTTATGCTTTTTCCCAAATAAAAATTCATTTGCTGAAATTCTTTGACCAACTAATAAAAAGCAAAAGATAGTGCAAATTAATAGCTTAAAATTTTTCATTGTAAAAATTCTTTCTAGCCCATAAAATAAAAATCAAATTAGTGTATATTTAACTTTATAAATAGGCAAATTATTATATCTGTTTATATACTGAAATACGTAAACAATTTATTTATAACAAATATTTCTTCGTTGTTGTTTATTTGAATAGCTCAGCTAACTTTTTTTCAAGTTCATCGCCACGTAAATCGCGTGCAATAATTTTCCCACTTTGATCTATTAACACTGCAGCCGGTACAGCCTCTATGTCGTATGCAGAAGCACCTTTGCTTTTCCATCCTTTTAAGTCTGACATCTGTGGCCATGTAATGCCTAAACTTTCTATAGCACCTTTCCATGCATCCAATTTATTGTCAAAAGATACACCTAGAATGGCGAAACCTTTGTCCTTGTATTGTTTATATGCTTTTACAATATTAGGCATTTCCGCTCTACATGGACCGCACCAGGACGCCCAAAAATCAATCATAGTCACTTTATTCTTGCTTACATAATCAGATAATTTTATAGGATTACCTTCTGGATCATTCATTATAAGATCTGTGTAGCGACATCCAGCAGAAGTTTCTCTTGCAACTTTCCTTTTTTGCATCAACGACATATATAAGACATCTTTAGGACAAACTTTACCCATTTTGTCCAAAATAGTTTGCATAGTGGTTTCATTAAGTGGCATCATCATTTCTAACAATATGTCACTGGTGCCTGATGGTAATTTTTCCATAAGAAACTTAACCGTATATGCAGAATCCTCCCGCTGATAATTATTTTCATCTTCTTTCATTGAATCACGTTGAGCAACTGTTGGAGTAACACCTCTTACCCATTTTATATTATGTGTACATTTATTTTTAATTTCCATCAAATGATTATTATATTCTGACCATAAATCATTATTATAACTACCGGTAACAGTACTTAGCCCTATGTTTCTCATCACCTTCATATCAAATTTTTCATTACTAAGAATGAATGGAAATACTATTGGATTTTTATGCATTGAGACAACAATACATCGTAGTTGTGCCTTATCAGTTTTACCTTTAAAATGGAATTTACCATTTATTATAGTTGTCGAATCTTCAGGTATTAAATATAAATATTTCAACTCACATATATACACAGTATCACCATCGGCGTGCCCCTCTACAGTTCCTGATATCGTATATCCGGATTCTATACTTCTCTTTACATTAATTGATCTTGCCTTTTGAGCATATATATTAGTATGCATGATTAATACTAATATAAATAATAAATATTTTTTCATTCTTTAATCTGTAAATTATAAATTAATTCATTGCGCATCACGAACGAAGCGAACACTAAACATGTTATTACAAGTAGTACTATATCGGAAAACCTTCGGTGAATTATAAAATATTTTACGATAAAAAACCATACCATCACTTTTGGTTGTGTCTTGTGTAGACGTCCAATAAAAGCCATAATCATTCATTAAACGAAACAAAAAAGATGATGAAGTAATTACCGTACGATATCCTCCACATAAAAAATTCAAATCGGTACCGGTACTATCTTGTTTCATTAATGTAGCTTCGTAACTTCCTCTCCAATTAAGAGCATTTGCTTCTTTATCGGTCATTCCTAATGCTTTTTCCAACGTTTTCCAATCTTCATCTGTCGGTACACGCCAACCTTTAGGAGCGGCTTCTAATGCTCCGGCTAAAGTATATAAATAACCATACTTCTTCAATTGTGCAGGATCTACATAATTATTACTACTCAAAGTATATATTGAACAATTATCATCATTGGTATTATAATGTGAATTTTCAACTGTCCAATCCAATCCATTGTAACGAACCCAATGATATACATATCCGTCCCTAGCATCTGTCATTGTTCCGTTCGCTACCGATTTAACTACCGGAGTTACTTCATTATCTTTATTACTGCATGCGTACCATAATAATGGCAGCATTGAGACAAATAAGACTATATATAAATTTTTCATCGTTAACTTTATTTAAAACACATATCCAAGATTCAAAAGAAGATTTTTCATCACATAATATTTATCCATAACAATAGGATAATTTCCATATTGTGACTTTACATCATCTTCAGTTTTAGTCATAACTAATTTTATAAATGAACTTATATCGTCGCTTTTAGATGGATACAAACCCTTAATTTCATAAATACCTCCCCATAAATATGGTACTATAAATCCTGATTCCTCCAAAAGTCTCATATTATCGTCATTAGTCAAAGGGGAAGTGCCGGAATATTTCTCATATAGAGAGCCGCCATATTTTATAAATGAATCTAATATTGAAGAGGACTGCTTACTTATCTTATTAACTAATATACCACTTAGCAATGATTGAGCAAATTCATGAAGTCCTTCATCGTCTAAACCAGATAATCCGGACATTGCTATAGCCGTACAACGATCACCTACGGCATAAGAGTCATCTCCTTGATAAGTATAACTAACTCCTTCATCAACTGTTTTATATTCAGATATACCTTTCACCAGTAACCAGGAAAACGGACGCAGTTTCGTTGATAAATGAGGAAGAATATTTGATTCCAGGAATGCAACAGCGGCTTTCTTATCATCAAGAGATTCAATATATTTATAAGTATATTTCTCCGGCATAGTACTGGATGTCATTATATACCCAATATCAACCGTTTCAGTGAAATAAACATTGTTGCCATTTCCATCCCTACCCAATAAATTATGGCGTAAGGTATCATTAAAAAGCAAATACGAACTATCTCTTTTAAAGAACTCCTGCCTTAAAACAGATACAGGATCTGTAGCATCACTATCTGCTGCATAGTAGTTTTCCTTTGCATTACTTGGAGTTAGTGCATCATCTTTGTCGCAAGCAAATAATAACAATGCAAAGGAACTACATAATATTAATTTATATATTTTCATACCATTAATCGTTTAATTTCGTAACTGTATAAATACGAACAGGAAGAATATTATTCTTCATTCCTACATTAAAGTCAATAACTTCTTGTGGAATCGGTAATACATACGCAGCATCATTAGGTTGTAATACAAATGTATGGTATTCTGTTTTCACTATAGAGTTGATACTTTCATAATAATAATATCTATGAACAATTTGTTCCGATTCAGGATATTTCTCGCAAACACCATATCGGCGAAGATCAAACCACCGTTGACCTTCCAAAGCCAATTCTTTCCTGCGTTCAGCTCTTATAATTTCTACCAAATCCTTACCTGTAGCTGTTACATTATAACCACTACCGGATTTATATCTATATTTACGCAATGTATTTAAGGCTTCTCGAGCATCATCTTCTTTGCCCAAGTACGCATCAGCCTCAGCTTTAATTAAATAAGCTTCCGGTGAACGAAATAAAAATTTATCTGATACATCAGCTTTAACACCCTCATATGGCACAGTATAATCATTATAATCATAATAAATGTTATTTGATGCAACAGAAGAAGATTTAGGAGCCACTTTGATATATCCGGTATAATTATTATAATGCCAGAAAAACTTTGTTTTACGCAAATCATTACTATCATAGCAATTATACAAACTATCCGATACTTGAAATCCTTTGTATTGGAAAGTAGTTACACATGGTAATATATTTCCACCCATTGAAAAAATAGTTTCATCTGAAGATTCCGATAAAAAGCCACTTCCATCGGCTAAATTATTCAAATTCACTATATTAGGATTGGCATCTATTACTTCCTGAGCATACTTTGCTGCCTTATCCCAATTTTGCATATAGAGATAGACTCTACTCAGAAGAAATCTGACCGCAGTAACGCCTGCACGATAAACTGAAGTGGGAGTTCCGGTTTGCGATAAATCAGATTCTGCCTGATTCAAATCGATAAGAATCTGATCATATACTTCCTGAACTGTTTTACGATCGAAATACTTATCTTCTACATTCTCCGATAATTTTATAGGAACGCCTAAATCAGTTTTAGCAGTAGACGGATTATAAGCTTTACCGTATAAATTAACCAACCAAAAATAATAGTATGCACGTAAAAAATGAGCTTCTCCGTCAACTTTTAATACTCCTGTTTTTTCATCTTGAGTAGAATTTGGTACCTTTGTCTCACTATATATGATATTGTTTGCAACATTTATTAATTTGTATATCTCTACCCAGTTTCCGTTTTCAATGTTATATCCGGTATATGTTTCATTTGTTCCGGAACGTTGTTGCCATGTAAAATACCCAAACACTTTCTCTTTAGCGAAATATGCCTTACTATCTTCAGCTCCATCAACGCATTCACATAATTCATCTCCTAAAAAATGAATAAAGTACTGATTATCAGTTGTATTTGATATAACATCTGATATATTTGCAGACATATAACAACTACCAATCAGCGCTTCATTTAAATCTTTCCATGAGCTAACATAATAAGTATCTTGTGAATGCTCTTTCAAAAAATCTGAGCAACCGGATAAAAACGGCATACAGATAATCAATATAAATATATAATATTTTTTCATACTAAAATTCCTTCTTATTTTAAAATTCCAAATTAACTCCAAATGTATAAATAGGAGTATCTGATAATTGAACTTCAGCAAACCCAGATTGAGTAGGAGTTTGACCTTTTAACGCTCTGGCACAAAACGAATACAAATTCGATCCTGAAAGAGTAAGTGCGACACGATGTAACTTATACTTGTCCAAGATTTTTCTCGGTAGTTCATAAGTTAAACTAACATTGGCAATGCGCAAATAATCAGCGCTAACGACCCTTATATCAGAATAATCATACATATTCCATGAATTTTCAGCAATTATTACGCCGGAATAACTACCATCTGAATTTGTTGAATAATTACTATTATATTTAGAATAATTAATATCATTCCTGCTAATAATTGAAGGTATGTTTGTATATAATTCATCTCCTGGCTTTTTCCACCTATTAAGCAACGCTCTATTTAAATTATATTCCGGATATATACTTCCCGGAGAACTTGAACCGCTACTTGTTTGTGAATAAATACGAAATAGCCTAACTTTTGCTCCTAAACTATAATTCATCATAACTCCTAACCGCCATGATTTATAACTTAATGTATTGCTAATGCTACCTGACATATCAGGATCTCTCCTTCCTGAAGCGACCAAAACTTTATTATATGTAGCACTTTTTTTTAAACCGATTAACTCTGTACAACGATCTTCCCAATCATCAAACAAAGGGCCACCATCTTCAGGATCAAGACCGACAAATTTATATGAATAAAATGTTCCAACAGGCTTACCATTTACCACTGCACTACCATCTAGATAATCATCCAAAGAATAAGTATCTACCCCAGGTACAGCATCCATTTTATCTATTACTTTAGAAAATGAACCTGATAAAATCCAATTAATATTACTATTTGATATTGGGACTGCAGTAAAAGAAACATTATAACCATTATTTGAAATTGATCCTGAATTGACAACATAAGATGTATAGCCGTTGATATCTGAAATATTTTTATTCATAAACGCATTTGTAGTTCGTTTAGCATAATATTCACATAAAAGCATAAAACGATTATTAAATAGAGATGCTTCAAGTCCAACATTTAATGAGTGAGTTTTCTCCCATTTCAAATATGGATTTGCAAATGCACTTACAGTTGAATATAATTCATTATAGTATGTATTTACTGTCCCTTTTGATAATGTCATTTCAGAAGTTTGTCCATCTATCATATTTCCCTGCTCACCGTATGAAGATTTCAAGCTTAAATTATTCAACCATTTAGTTTTAACATTAAATACATTTCTTAAATCTAATAATCCGGAAATTGACCATACAGGTAATATTTTCTCATTACTGCGACTTCCAAATTTGTTTGAGCCGTCATAACGTGCATTTGAATTAACTGTAAAATAATTCTTATAACTATATGTCAATGTCCCATAAGCTGACAATAAATGTGTAATATTATCCGTAATGGTTGGGATATTTCCAGCTAACCATTGATAATATGCTGTATAATTAGTCGGGATGGATATCGCGAATTTTTCTCCTCTATCTAAATAATAACCGCGATTTTCTATACTAAATCCATTGTAGCGCGTTGAATTTACTTCAGAACCTATAGCGATGTTTATATTATGTTGTTTATTGCTACCGAAATATTTATTAAAATTAGCCTGTAAGCGGGCCATATATGATTCACTATGAGTTGTATTGTGAGATAATTCACCTCCATAAGGCATATCACTCCAGTTAGGTGCAGTAACACCATCTTCCGAGCCTCTAAGAGTTGACGCATACCAACTCTTTTCACCCCACCAACCTTCAATATTTGCATTTGAATTCGTATAAGAAAGTACTCCTTCTATATTCAACCATTCAGCCGGATGATACCTTAAATTTGATGTAGCAGTAATGCTCGTAACATTTTGTTTAGTATAACTATTATCCAACTCATTTAAAATGTTATATTTATAATTATAGCCCCCAGAAGCCTCTTTATTATAATAATAATACGTGCCGTTATCATTATATGCAGGTATTACACGGCTGGTATTATAAGCATAATCTATAGGATTAATATTCGATTGATTATATTTTTTCTTATTACTATAAGCACTTAAATTTAATGATGCCTGAAAATTTTTACTTAAAGTAAAGTCCATATTTGAATTAACGGTATAACGTTCATTACTATTATTGTTTATTACATCATCATCGTTTGTGTACCCTAATGAAGTATAATAACGAAGTTTATTCGTACCACCCGATATATTCACAGAATGGTCTGCTGAAAAAGAATTATGACATAAAGTTTTAAACCAATCCGTATTTTGAGTTTCATATTTAGCCACTTGTTTTTCAAACTCAGATTCAGTATAAACACCGCTATAATATTTTTGAATAGCGTCTTCATAACCTATACTCGTCATATCACTCGGAAATTCGTAATGCTGACTGACTAATTCTCTGGATATTTCTGTACGCTCTTTCGAGTTCATCAAATTAATCTTATTATCTGTATAGTAAGGACGACGACGAAATGATCCGTTAAAATTGTATGCCACAATAGGTTTACCGACACGCCCTTTCTTAGTGGTAATCACAATAACGCCATTCGCTGCTCGTGTACCGTAAAGAGCAGTAGCTGCCGCATCTTTCAGAACATCTAAACGATCAATATCTTGAGGATTCAAACCGGAAATAGCATTACCGATTCTATTTATATAATCCGGATCATTTAAAACATCGGCAGAAAGATTCACAGGATTATTTACAATAACACCGTCAACCACCCATAACGGTTCACGATTACCTATCAAAGTTGAAGTTCCACGAATACGAATGTTCGGTACGGAATTGATTTCACCGCTACTGTTGGTCACAATCATATCAGGTATTCGTCCCTGTAACATCTGATCTAGCGAACTGACGCCGGATATCATCAAATCATCCATATTCATGGAAGTAACTGAACTGGTTAAATTACGGCGATCGATTTGTTGGTAACCGGTAACTACTACTTCACCGACTTTTGAAGCGTCTTCATGCAGAACAATCTCACCTGCATTTTCATTACCGGAACGAACTAACACCGAACGGCCTCGCATGCCTATATAAGTAAGCATCAATTTTACAGGTTCTTCTTTGACACGAATGACAAAATTACCGGAATCATCAGTAATAACGCATCTATGCTCTCCGGCTACAAAGACACTCACTCCGGCCAAAGGTTGTTCTTTG
>JGI20214J51088_10003303_pt1 | contig 10658 bp, 10 predicted proteins | sample WetSurMetagenome_FD_51088 | JGI IMG/M metagenome (IMG submission 51088) | reverse complement strand
GCTGGTTGGCAACGGGAATGTCGACTATGCGCTATGTAGTGGCGATTCGGCGATGGTGGCCGCATCGGCGGGAGTCCCGTTGAAGGTCTTGGCTGTGCTTTACAGTGAACCACCTACAGTGATCATGTCGCGCAAGGACCGCAATATCACTCGACCGAAAGACCTGGAGGACAAGAAGTACGGTGCGAACTTCAAGAGCACGACGCATAACCAGTTTCTGGCCTTCTGCAAGGCGAATGATGTTGACCTGAAGAAAGTACAAGTGATTGGCACCGCGGGCAAGGCCGAGGACATCCTGACGAATGCTGTGGATGCCTCGGCTGGATACACGTACATTCAGCCTGTTCAGTGCGAACTGGCTGATGTTCCCGTCAACGAGATGTGGCTGGCGGATTTCGGTGTCAAGTGCTACAGCATGTCCATCATCACGAATCGCACCAACATGAACCCTGACGTGACGCGCCGATTCCTCCAGGCGGCCATGAAGGGCTTCGGGGAAATGGTCAATGGTGACCCGACTGCTCTGGAAGAGTTCCTGAAAGCTAACCCAACGGCCAACAAGGAGTTTGAGCGGCGCAAACTGGAGAGGCTCGACGCGTTCATCAAGAAGGCCCTACTGTCGCAGAAAACACTAGGCATGCACACGGCGGAAGGGNGGAGCGATACTCAAGCGTTTCTGATCGACCAGGGATTGCTGACTTCCAAGATTGATCTCTCGGGGTTCTTCACGACCGAGTTCTTGCCTGCAGCTTCGAAGAACTAGGTTCTGCGGAGACGGAATGCTAAAGTATCTCCTCAAGAGCGTCGGCTCATTCCTTCTGGGCGTGTTTGTTGTGTACGCCCTATGGTCTGCCATAGTGCTGCTCGTCCACCCCGCGGAGTATCTGTTGCCCCACCCGCTGGCGGTCTGGCGAGTCCTGTTGAGCATGCCAGGGGAACTCCTTTGGCATACATGGATCACGACCATAGAGTTCGGCCTTGGGTTCTTGATTGGACTGGTCGTTGCGTTCGGGTTGGCCTGCATGTCTGTTGGATCGCGAAGACTTGATGCCGTCATCTCGCCCATGATGGTGATTATGCAGTCTGTGCCCAAGATCGCGTTGGCGCCGCTATTCATCATCTGGTTTGGATACGGTCTGGGACCGAAGGTGGTAATCGCAGCATTAGTGTCCTTCTTTCCGGTCTATGTCAACCTTGTTGGCGGCATGAAGGCGGTCGACACAGAGTATCTCGACTACGCGGCCACTCTGCGTATGTCCCGTCCGGCTACGATATTCCGCATTCGGCTGCCCTATGCCATGCCTTTTTTCTTCGCCGCCCTCAAAATGGCGGCCATCTACAGCATCGTCGGTGCTATTGTGGGCGAGTTTGTCGGGGCGGATAAGGGGCTTGGGTATTTGATCATCCAAGCAGACCTGTCATTCAATTCCGCCATGCTCTTTGCAGGCATTCACATTCTCGTTGCGATGGGTATCGTTTTGTACTTAGCCGTCAGCGTTCTGGAAATCGCAGTTCTGCGATGGAAATCTGGGACACAGGAGAGTTTCGGGTACATGGTGACAACGTGACCGAAGCGACCAATTCGCTTGACGCGATTGCCAAGTGGCTTGATGATGCCCAGGATTCGGCCTTACGGGCCATTGGCGACAGCCACAGGACCCGCTCCCACAGCGCACGAGAGCGCCACCTAGTTGCATTGCACTATGAGCTACTCCGCCCCATGCTCGGAATCTCGTGCACAACAGTCTATTCCGGGGAGATACCGAACCCATGGCCACGTCGTCCACATTGCCCGATTGAGACCAAGACTGTTGGGATCGCTCTGTCGGTAGGCGTGAATTACCGTACCGCTTTCGCCTCAAATGCGCGAGTGTCGGCCTATGGTTTTGCCATAGACCCGGTCGAGGCGTTCTTGTCGAACGCGCTTGCGGCTGACACGCCATCCGCAAGGGAAGCCCGAACGAATCTTCGGGCAAACCTCAAAGAGCATGGGTCAAGATTCTTTACGGAAATGATCGACCTCTATTTTGCGATATTTGGAAGAAGTAACACCCTCAATGAGTTCTTCTTGGACACCTACAAAGGTATTTCGGGATTGGACAATGTTGCAGGCGAGGATTCCACGGTGGTCTTTTCTGTGGAATACCATGGGGCCGAGACTTCATTGCCCGGGGACGAGCGTGATACGCGGCTTCCGCTGGAGGTCACCGCGGGCGGGGACTTGCTGCGAATGTCGGTGTCCACGAGTATCTCAGATGCCCTAACGGGCCGCGTTCTGGACGACCAATGCCGCAAGTTGTGTGGTGGTCGAGCAGCGGACGCAGGAGGCTTGGCTGCCGAATTCTGGCGCATTGCATGGGAGACGTTCTACGAATCAATTGAGGATGAGTCAAATGGTCGGTTGCGAAGCCGTTGTTCGACAGACTGGGTGCCCGCGGCACTACGGCGAATGTCAATCCGCATATCGCCAACAGTGCCATCGCTAGTAGAGCGTCTCAACCTCACTCGTGAGTTTGCGGAGAGAGTACTCCTTTGTGATGATCATGGCGTTGGCAAGCAGATCCTCGCGCTCTACCCAGATATTCTGCCCCCCGTGCCAAACCCTGGCGACGGCGAACCAGAGGCCGTCGCCAAGACCGAGTACTCCTTGACAGACAAGATTAGGCGCCTCCTCCGCATGCTTCAGGGAAACCTATGCCTCGTTCCTTGGGCACGGAAGGACGACATTCCCCTTCCCATAGTGATTCTGCCAGTGATAGGCATGTGCTCGCCTGCCGAACCAGGGATGTTCCTGGCTTGCTCCTGGACATTTGTTCTTTCTGAGCATTCTGTGGTACAGGCGCCAATGTGGCAGCCATTACATGCTCGTGCACGCCAACTGTTCGGCGAAATGTTTGTTCCGCCCCCAGAGCCAACCGAGACAGAAATGACCGGCTTGTGGCCGTGGAGTTCGGATATCGACACCCATAAGGATACGCTTCTGGGGTTATTTCGACCGTGCACTGTCCATCGCCGCAAGTTCACTTCTCTGATCGAGGCATGCAAGTTGTTGACGGGCAAGATGCATGAATCGCATCCAGTGTCCTTTGCCTTCGTTTACGGAGACCCTGAGGTATTGAAGGGTATTGACTACGCCGTCTCAAACGAAACGCATCGTGGTAACACTCATCTCCGCGTGACGGGCGATGAGATGCTGGATGGTTCCACTCCACCAGATGCCGCACAGTTGTGTCTCCAGTGCGATGGGCATTATGCGATATTCCAAAGGGCTGGTATAGCAGGCTATATAGACAGAATACACGGTCGAGACTGTGTTATGGACAAGATCGTTAGTCTCCGCAGCCCATCCGATATTGAGACTGCTCAGTTGCGAGCCAGGGGCATTCTCGAAGACGAGTTTGTGCTACTTCGTACTCTGACTGCGCAGTACTCGAGGCATGCGGTAGGTGTGGTGGCGGGTGGAGATGGGCGCCTTCGGTTGTTCGTGGGTGGCAGGATGGTTCTTGTGTGGCGCAAGGAGGTATCCCCCGACGAGAAACACTGGAAGCTTGGGTTGGAATTGTCGGGTGAATCGCGGTTAAACCGGCTGCGAGAGCAGATTGCATTGGCTCTGGCTGTCGATGGCGAGAATGGCGTGCTCACCGACCTTGTTGCCACGATATGTACGGTGTCCGAAACGCCTGGCGAAGGAGCGCTTCTCATCTTTGACCCAAGGGACGAAGATGAGCCAGCTCTTTGCGACATGGTTCCTGACGACTTCAAGATGGAATGGGCCCGCACGCGTCGCCTTAATGGTCTGGAGCAACGGCTGCTGCGCAGCCTGATGACCATGGATGGAGCAGTGCATATTTCGCGTTACAGCGATGGGCACATGGTTAGGGCAAGGCGATTTATTGCGGCGTCGCCATTGGCTGAATACCATGCCGTGCAGTGCGAGGCGGTGGAAAGGAAGTGCCCTGCGAGATCGCCGGCTGGCGCCCCCGAAAAATGCAGTCAGGGTCCATTTGATGCTACCTGCCTAATGAGCTACCTGAGAATGTGGGAGGCCGTGGCCAGTTGCGCGGAGAGGGCGTTGCGGCAGGAAGGGATGCAGGTAGAGGACGCAAATAGGCAGTCGCAAATAGAACGGGTCAGGCAGGCCGCATGGGCGATGCGCAAATGGCAGCGGAGGATCGGGACAAAGGGAACCCGACACCGTTCGGTGTTTCAGTTTGTGGTTCTGTCGGAGCAACGCATTGGCGCAGGGTCCGTCAGTTCAGCTCCGTTGATATGCTCAATCTCTGCTGATGGGCCAGTCCATCTGTATCGTCTCGAAAGGTGCTTGTATTGGCGGGAAGGTAGATGCGCGATGTCGTGTAATGCAACGGGTAAGGGCGACTGCATTTATCTTTGGGCTGAGGAGATAGTAGGATGACCGTCTCTGACACTCGACAGCCCGTGGCGTTGTTTGTCGGCGAGGAGATGCAGCGCTTCTACGAATTCACGGAACCTCTAATCGTGAGGTATCTTCGGCCTGGCGACGTGCTGCTTGATGTCGGATGCGGAGACGGGTTCTTAGGGATCAAACTGCGGCGTCAAGCCGACCTGAAGTTGCTTGTCGGGATCGACTTAAGGCCAATGGTGATCCGGCGGGCTGAGTCAATGGCAAATCCAAGCGTGGAGCGGTTTGCCGTTGGTAATGCCGAGGACTGCGAGTGGGTTGCGACTATGTCGCCTTTCGATGTGGTGTTGATGCGAAACGTTCTGCACCATTTCAAGGACCCGTTAGTCGCCCTTAAGAAGTATGGGCAAATGCTCAATCCTGGGGGGAGACTGATCCTGGTGGACATCGATCGCGAGGCGGCCTGTGGGGATATGTTCGGATTGCCGCTAACATTGCTAATTACGTGGTGTCACGTGTGGCATACGATTGGCTGGCGAGCAGCTCGCAAGGCGATCCGAGGGATGAAGTATCCAAGTCGGGAGTGGCGAGAGCACCGGGCTGAGGACATGAAGCACCGTAAAGCCATCGGATGGTTTCGGTACCGCGATATTCGCAAGAAGCTCCATAGCGCCTTTCCGAAGGCCGAAATTGGTCGTCTGGCATCTTTCTGTGGATTGGGCGGCGTTCATTACATGGTTTACGAGAAAGCTGCCAATGCCTGATTCAACGCCATTGATTAACATTCGGAACGTCTCCAAGACGTTCGCGGCCCATGATGGGCAGCTACGTGTACTGGAACCGATGACGTTTAGTGTTGGTGCCGGGGAGTCTATCGGCATCGTAGGGCCGTCTGGGTGCGGCAAGACAACGCTCTTGCGGATCATCGCAGGCATCGACAAGCCGGACCATGGTTCCGTTGAATGGGGTGTTCCGATAAGTGAGCGAGTGAGGCTGTCCTTCGCCTTTCAGCACCTTGCGTTGTTCCCCTGGCACACGGTTGCGGGGAACATCAGGTTTCCTTTGGACAAGCTTCAGACTGAGGACGACCTTGATGGTCGCGTCGAACGGATCATCCGGGATTACGGCCTCGAAGGTTTCGAGAGATACTATCCGGGCCAGATTTCCGGCGGCATGCGACAGCGAGTAGCTCTAGCCAGAGCGATGATTGTTGACCCGCAGTTACTTATCTTGGACGAGCCCTTTGGTGCGCTTGACGTGTGCGCCCGCTTGAGACTGCAGGAATTGGTTTTGAGCAGTTGTTCGCCTTGTGGAACGAGCGTGCTGATGGTCACCCATGATCTTTACGAGGCAGTGCGACTGTGCCAGCGAATCATTGTCCTGTCAACTCGCCCGGCTAGACTGGTGGACATAGTGGCGACGGGGTCCTGGGGAATCGGTGAGAGGCAACAGCTTACTCAGGGCCAGGCTGCACCCTATGTTGAGCAGCTTCACAAGATCCTTGTGCACAACTGCTAGGCGGCTTGACGGACCTCTGCATATCAGACGAAGCAGTGTTCAAGTGACAGTTACAGCCCCGCTCTCTCACGCGTGGTCATGCGATGGCCGCAGTACCGACATTCCTTCAGACGCAGGATGTAGCCTTGTTTGGGGCGCGTGTAGATGGTGTGGAAATGCCGGCAACCGCAGTGGCGGCATTCCAGGCCTCGCACATCCCCTGGAGGGTTGGTCGGTGCGGGTTCAGCGTTCGGATCGGAACCAGTCATCGTCATCGACGTCTCCCCTGAAGTTCGGAAAGCCTGAGACTGCAGCGTAGCGGGGGCTGCCCGCCTTCTGTACCGAAGAGGATCGAACCCTGCATCGACGCCGCTACCGCGCAGCCCACCAGGCAGTCCAGCCAGTGGTTGTCGCTGCGGCCGACGCGGGCTTTCCACTCGTGCACAGTCCGGCCGCGCCCCTCGGTCTTGACCGGGTACTCGGCCGTGATGTGCTCCGAGAGCAGGCGGTGCGACTCTGGGTTGCGGCCGAAGAGGGACAGGCACCCCTTGTCACCCATCGGCACCGTCAGGCGGGCGCGCACGAACGACTTCCAGTAGTTCGTGTCGATAACGACGTGACGGATCGCCCGCCGGCCGTGGACGTTGGGCATCCGCCAGTGATGGCCGACGCGGTCACCGACCTTCTTCTTGTACTCCGCGAACGGCATGCTGGACGCCCCGACGAACTTGCCGTGGCTGGGCAGCAGCACAGCCGCGTGGGCTGACTGGCGGCAGAACTGGTACACGACGTCGGTCGAGTCGCCCCAGTTGGCGTCGATCAGGCACCGCTCGATTCGCATGCCGGCACCATCGTCCCGGCGCCATTCGCGGGTGAGGTAGTCGGTGGTCAGTGCCTCCAGGCCCGCGTAGATCGCCCCTTCGATACCCGTCCCTTTGGCCACCGTGGCCAGCGTCAGCCGCGCGTCGCGCAGAGCGAAGTACGGCCGCTTCTGGTCCGGGTAGGCCCCGTAGTCCACCACGTACCCCGTGAAGTTGTCCTCCCAGGCGGCCACCAGATAGAAGAGCAACTCCTTTTGGACGTCGATGAACATGGTCAGGTGGTTGCAGCCGATGGGCACGACGCCTCGCCGCAGGCCGTTTGTCTTGTCGGCCACCTCCTCGGCCGTGAGCGCCCCCTCTTCCTCGGTGTCCTCCGGCAGCGGCTCGTTCTGGTACTCAGCCCAGAACGCCGCCTCATCCTGCAGCCGCAGGTTCATCGCGTGCTGGATGGCGGAGAGTTCGTCCGGGTTGTGGCGTTCCGGCCAGGCGATCACGGCCCCGGCGTCCATCTCCTCGCGGTTTTGGCGGTAGAACTCGGTGGCCTCCAGGCCGCCCCGATCATTTCGCAGACTCTCGGCACGGATCTCCGCGTACTGTTGCCACAACTTCTCGTTGGTGGGGAAGGCGTACACCATCTTGGTGCGTTCGCCCTGCCACTGGGGGTGTTTGTCGCGGTCGAGGATTCGGTCGGCCATGTCGCCAGGCCGGATGACGGTGCACGGCATGACGCCGGCGATCTTGCGGCCGGGACCCGCGAGGCCCAGCACGGCGCCGGCTAGGATGCTCTCGCGGGTTTGGCATTGCGATACGCTGCGGGCGGACTCATCGGTCTGCGGGTCATCTAGGACCACCAACGCCGGCCGCACCGACCGCCCGTCGCACCGCTTGAACTTCATGCCGCGGATACGCCCCGTAATCCCAGCCACCCGGACGACCGCGCCGCCGGCCTGGCTGCCGGCGATGGTCGGCAGGACAATCTCCCGTGCCGTCCACCCGATGTGGGTCCGCTGGCCGTTATAGGTCTGGCCGGCGCAGCGGTTGGCGATCCCCTGAAGGCAGTGAATGGGGTAGGCCGCCTCCGGGAAGTCCTCCAGCAGCCGGTCGTTGGTCTCCAGTTCGGTCTTGATGGAGTCGAGCATCGACTCGGCGTGGGCCTCGTCGCTCCCGATGAGGGCCACGAACTCGCGGGCGCCGATGAGCATGGCCCAGATACAGGCGGTCTCGGCCAGGACGGTCTTGCCGCTGCCGCGCGGCATAGCGTAGGCGAAGAGGCCGCCGCGGAGCACGGCGTCCTCGATCCTGGCGATGGCCCGCAGGTGGTCGTTCGACCAGGCAAGGTAGAACGTGTGAGGGAAGTAGGCCTCGCAGAAGTACCTGAAACTGCCTAGCGCCCGGGCCTTTCGCTCGGGATCGACGACCTCAGGCATCTTGCCGATGTCACGGCCAGCGGCAGAGAGGGCGGCGTTGCGGGCCCGGGCCTGTTCCTTCATCGCCTCGTACCGGCCAAGGCCCCCAACACCGTCAACCCGCGAGGCCTGGGCATGCCATGCTGAGAGGAGCCATGCGGCGTAAGCCAGGACGTTGACCTGCGAGCCGTCACTGGCCCGCATGCCGGCGCGGACGATGTTCCGGCGGACGCGGGGCTCGCTCGTGACCTCGCCCAGGCGGGTCGAGTTCAGGAGGGCCGCCAGGCGGCCGGGTTTCAGTTGGCGTAGGTCGATGCTCATGGTCTGCCCGCCAGTTCCTTTTCCAGCCACGCCATCAGTTCAATGAGGTTCACCCGGCCGTCGGCCAGTGTTGGCGCGCCGCGGTCGATGGCCATCCGCAGCATCTCCTCGGTGACGGGCCTGCCGCCGGTGGCCGCCAGAAGGCGGACAGCGTCGGCTACTGTTAGGGCGGCCGGATTCATTCAGGAATCTCCATTATTCCCCTTGCCTCTGTCGCATAAGCATTGCTTAATGTGTGTGGAGACGCAGGCAAGAACCCAAAAACGAGGAGCCAACGATGACGAGGCACACGCAGACGCACGAGGCGAACCCGAAAGCGGCCGAGATCACCTTCGGCTGCGAGATTGAATGTTACCTGCCCCGCGGCAGCGTCCGGGTGGGCAACTACCACGCGGGCATCGAACTCGGCGGCCGGTTCCCCGCGGGCTGGAACGCCCAGAGGGATGGCAGTCTCCACACCAGCCTCCCCAACTACGAGGGGGTCGAGATCGTAAGCCCGGTCCTCCGCGGGCGCGACGGCCTTGAGCAGGTCCGCAAGGTCGCCGCCCTCCTCGAAGAGATGGGGGCGCGAGTGAACGCCAGCGCTGGGTTCCACGTACACCTTGGGGCCGAGAGCGCCGCCGGCCAAGACTTCGACGAGGTGGCCGACTGGGTGCGGCGGCTGATCAACGTCACCGCCCAGCACGAGAAGGCCTTCTACGGGGCCTCGGGCACCCGCAGCCGCGAGCGGGGCACCTATTGCCGCAGCCTCAAGAGCGCCTGGAACGGCAAGAAGGAGAAGCTTCGCCGCAAGATGAAGGCCGAGGACCTGCGGATCGAGGCCGCGGGCATCAGCCGCTACCAGACGCTGAACCTGGTTCCCCTCTTTGGCCGCAACCGGACGGTCGAGTTCCGGTGCTTCAGCGGCACGACCAGCGGCCTGAAGATGACCGCGTGGATTCAGATGGCGCTGGCGGTGGCCACGCTGGCCCTTGAGCGGAACACCGCTTTCGACGCACCGGCCACAGGCTACGCCGACACCGCGACGGCCGCCGGCGCGATGAAGCGGTTCTTCTACCTCGTAGGCTGGACCCGCGGCCGCAAGGACTACCAGAAGCCGGTCTGCACGGCCGAGGGGTGGGTCGACGGGATGGACGCCCTCGATGCTGCCAAACGCGAACTGATGCGCCTCGCCAAGAAGTATGACGGCGAGGCTGCCTAACCAGTGAAAGGGAGACGCACGATGAAGGTCACGCGAATCGACATCGAGGGCCGGGCGGGGCGGTACGCGACGGTCAGCCGCAAGGACGGCTGCAGCACCATCGACATTACCATGCTGACGCCAACGTGGCCGGACGGCACGACCATCAAGGCCGACCCCACCAACGAAGACAGCCAGCGGTACGCCGCCGCTTGGCTGCACAGGGCACTCGAAGGGTACGAGGGCGCCGCAGGCGACATCGCCGACTACCTGCGGGTCATCCAGACCTTCGCCGACTGAAAGGAGCTGAACATGATCACCAAGAAACAAGCCGAGGAACTGTTGCCAACGATGCGAGCCGCTGTCGCCGCCCTGCACCAGGTCTGGGAGAACTGCCGCAAGGTCGAGCGGGCGCTGGGCCGGGACCTCGACGGCCTTGAAGGCATCATTCAGGACATGGCGGCGGGCGTCGACGACCCCGCGTCCATCGATGCGGCCTACGTCCGCGACGCGCTGAACGCGCAGCTCGATGACGAGAACCGGTAGAGGTGCCCGGCGACGGCCCGCCGAAGCCTTGGCGTAGGTGGGCCCCAGCCCGGCAATTCCGCCGACAGGAGACGAGTCATGACGAAGCCGAAGACGACGAAGACGAAGGCAGCAGCCGCGACGAAGGCCCCCAAGACGCCCACGGCGGCCCACGGGGCGGCCGGGAAGCCGCCGGCGGCCAAGGACGCCAAGAAGGGCAAGGCCGCCAAGGGGGCGGCCCCCGCGGCGCCGGCCGCATCCGGGCTGGCCGAGGAACACCTCAGCCCCGGTGCCCAGGCCGACCTGGCACGGGTCCGTGCGGCGGGCGGGCAGCCCGATCCGTCCCTCGACGCGGCCGTGGCCAACGCGGGCAAGGCCAAGGCCGCCAAGTCGGCCAAGGGGCCGAAGAAGCCCAGCCTGCTGGACCTCGCGGCCGAGGTTCTCAAGAAGGCCGACAAACCGATGGGCTGCAAGGAGATGGTCGAGGCGGTGCTGGCAGGCGGCAAGTGGAGCACAAAGGGCAAGAC
>JGI20214J51088_10003302_pt1 | contig 10660 bp, 6 predicted proteins | sample WetSurMetagenome_FD_51088 | JGI IMG/M metagenome (IMG submission 51088) | reverse complement strand
ATAGCTCCCTATATAGACGACACCGTTTGCGACTGCCGGGCTTGAAATCACTGATCCGCCGGTCGTATAACTCCATAGGTAAGCCCCGGTTGCTGCGTTGAGTGCATAGAGGTTTTTNTCACTGCTCCCTACATAGACGACACCGTCTGCAATTGCGGGGCTGGAAAGGATCTGGTTTCCGGCTGTATAGTTCCAGATAAGGTCCCCGGTTTCTGCATTGAGAGCATAGAGGTTTCTGTTGGCGTTCCCGATATAGACGATACCATTTGCCACCGCCGGGCTGGAATATACCCCGGGATCACCCGGATAGTTACTCATGGTGTAGTTCCAGACCAGTGCCCCCGTGGCCGCGTTGATCGCGTACAGGTTCCCGTCGAAATTGCCGATATAGACGATACCATGTGCCACTGCCGGGCTTGAACTCACGTCGATCCGTGTCATATAGCGTGACGGTACCGTATAGTTCCAGATGAGTGCACCGGTCCCGGAGTCGAGTGCGTAGACCTTGTTCCGGTAACCCCCGAAATAGACAATACCGTCTGCCACCGCCGGGGTAGAACTTACCCAGTTGTTATCAAAGTCTGTGAAATTCCAGATGCGGGCCCCTGTTGCTGCGTCAATTGCATAGAGGTTGTGGTCGCGGCTTCCGACATAGATGGTCCCGTTTACTATTACCGGGCTTGAACTCACCCCGTCACCGGTCGTGTAGTTCCAGATAAGCGTCCTGCCCGGCCTGATTCCCCCGTCGTCATATATGCCTGAATTGTAGATGTCTGACCGGAACTTCCATGCTTTATCGCTGGAGGGGCTGTTTTTAACAGACAGGAATAATGAATTAGACGATTCCCCGGAGGAACTGTCACCGACGGTAATTTTCACATGCCGCGGGTATGCAATCTTCTCAGCAGGGACCACCATGGTCAGGTGGCCCGGCTCGAGGTACTGCGTCGCCTGGGCCTCGTCATTCCAGAGGATGGTGCTGGTTTGAGTAAATCCTGTACCGTAGACATCGAGGGTAAAGCCAGGGTTCCCTTCCATTACCTCTGCCGGATCGATTTGCGATAGCGAAAGAGCGCTGGTTGATGCAGTCTGGTTCACCCAGGTCTGGTTGATCCACCCCTTTTCTCCCACGGTCCTCGTCCCGATCGTGTAGGTAGCTGATGGAGAGAGCCCGGTAGCGGTGTAAGCCTGTTTTCCCTTCGTCACGTTAGCCTGGAACACGCCGTTGAGGTATACCATGACATGGGAAAAGTCAATCTGTGCCGGATCGGTCCATGCCCAGGTAATCCTGAGCTGTTGCGTGGTGGTGGCATGGAGGTCGGTTACACTCGCCGGCGGCTCGTCAGGGTACGATCCGAACGCGTAGAGGTTGCCGTCATCGCTCCCGACATAGACGACACCATTAGCCACCGCCGGGCTTGAATATACGGAGGAGTCACCTGTCTGGTAACCCCAGAGAAGTGCACCTGTCGATGCGTCCAGTGCATGGACGCTCTTACCATAACCATAATTTAAACTACCAACATAGACGACACCGTTCGCGACCGCCGGGCTTGAATACACAGACTCGCCGGCTGCGTAGGCCCAGAGGAGTGCCCCTGTGGACGCATCGAGTGCATAAAGGCTGTCATCATTGCTCCCGAAGTAGACGACACCGTTCGCGACCGCGGGGCTGGACTTCACCTCGTCACCCGTCGCATAGCTCCAGAGGAAGGCTCCTGTGGAAGCATCGAGTGCATAGAGGTGACCATCATCACTGCCAACGTACACGACACCGTTCACAACCGCCGGGCTGGATGCCACCTCATCACCCGTTGTGTAGTTCCAGCGGAGTGCTCCGTTGGATGCATCAAGTGCATAGAGGTTGCCATCCCAGCTACCGAAATAAATGGTACCGTTTGTTACCGCGGGGCTGGAGGTCACATCGTTCCCGGTCGTGTAATTCCAGAGGAGTGTACCGGTCGAGGCATTGAGTGCGTAGAGGTTGTCATCACGACTTCCGGCGTAGACGATACCGTCCACCACTGACGGGCTTGATATAACGCTATCACCGGTCGTATAATTCCAGAGAAGTGCCCCGCTTCCCTGGTCAAGTGCGTAGATGTTGCTGTTCCATCCACCTGCATAGACGATACCGTTTGCGACCGCCGGACCGGTCTGTATCCCCTGTTCAGCCGCGAACTTCCAGAGCAGCGCCCCGCTACCCTTGTCAATTGCATAGAGGTATCCATCGTTACCCCCGATGTAGATCGTACCATTAACAACCGAGGGGCTGGACCTCACTACATGACCTGTATTGAATTTCCAGATGATATCCCCCGCCGGTCTGGTCCCGCCCTCGTCATACATGCCGGTGTTCTGGTTGTCTGCATGGAACTTCCAGCCCTGGGCTGCCGCTGCAGGGGTTATAAGAAGGGCCGCGAGAAGGAAGAGCAGGAAGAGAGCCCTGGCCTGCGAAGGAATATGATATTGAGAGTATTTTCGAAAGTTGTACAGCCGCGGTCTCTTGATGGTACAAACCGCATTGACCGGTAAATCCTGTGATGTCACCATAATGCCTCTTGTTAATCAAATATAAATATAATGGCAATTTTATATAATAATTTTGCATCAATTACCGTTGATTCTGACCGGGTTGATCCGGCAGGACCTGGTCGTAATAAACCCTGTTCTTTTGCGATTTGAAAATATTCATAGGGTGCGGAGTGAATAGAACCAAAAAAGCGATTGAGGTTTTTACCGGTACTGAGACTACTCTGCTACCGGAAACGGGCAACCCTGCCTCCCAGGTGTCTAATCTCATCAGGACGCGGCTTCACGGGTTGCCATTCAATAAAGCAGGGTAGGTCCGGGAGGAGTTGTCCGGATCTCTATTGATCAATTTTCGTTATCTCCGGGATCAGGTGGCATAGTTCTTCGATAATCCGGCCCTTGATCTCAGACCGCCTGGCGGATGACGTAAAATATTTCAGTACCATGAGGACCTGGTAATCGTCAATATGAAGGTAGACCGTCGGGCTCGTCTCGTACGAAGGCAGGAATTTTTTATCACCGAGCTGTTCGATTTCCTTTGCTGCCTGTACCTGGATCTCGCGGGTATGCCTGTGGACAACATCGAGAAGGACTACCCTGGCACGAGGCAAATCTGCAGAAAAGGGCAGGGTAATCCGGATCTCATCCCCTGCAACAGACAGGTGACGGCTGGTATTCATTGCAACTTCACGGAACAGGATCCCGTTCGGAACGGTTACAATCTCCCCTGTCGGGTGGTCCCCCGATTCCTTGTCAAGCTGCATCAGGGTCGTCCTGAAGAACCCGATATCCATGACCAGTCCGTATACTCCCTTGATCTGTACCCTGTCCCCGATCCGGTACATCCGGGTAATAAGAAGAGTCAGGCTCCCGACCATGTTCTGTATGAGGTCACGGAGTGCAACAACCATGGCAGCCCATATGATACCTAAGATGAGGACGATTTGCCCCGGGTCATCAACCCATTCCATGAGGCCGAGTAACAGGCCAAGGCCGAGTAGTATAACGGTAAAAATCCTGACTGATGTAAAACGGGATGCTTCATCCGGCATTTTCCGGACGATGAGGTATGCCCCGATGGAGTAACAGATGAGAATGAGGATCGCTAAAAAAAGAGTATCGAAGACTTTTCCAAATATGCTGTTTGCAAACGGGCTGGTTACGATAAGGATAAAATTCTCGGAAGCCGTTGCCGTCATGAAGAATTCTGCAAGGATCATCGCCCCTATGATCAGGAACAGGAACAGGAAATACCGTACCGGGAGAACATACGATCTCATGGCTCTCTGTTGGATTTTTAAGCAGTCAGTCTAATCAATCTGCCTGTTTTGCATTGTCACAAAAAGAAGTCATGTTGAACTATTGCGGGTTGTGGAAGGGAACAGAAAAACGCAACCTGCAGCGGCAGCCTGAGAATTTATCCCACACCCGCCCCGGAGTCCGGGTTATTCAGGGACTTTTCAGTTCGTTCCAATTCCTTATCCGTGAATACCCGGCAGAATAATCGTGATTTGAGTACCGGTGTCGCAAACCCGGGGTGAAAAGTAAATTTACATTTTCAGCACATTCCGGGTTATTTTAAGAACCAGGGCAGATCTACAGCACGTTATTCTTATGCAAGGTTGTTAAAATAAGCAGGCGACCCGTCACACAGGAAAAAAAGCAGGGAACCCCTGCCCTATCCGGTCATACCCGTGCAAATGTGCCGAACTCTTCAGAGGCAAACCCTGTGACAGATCCTGACGTATCCGCCGCGAACGTCAGATAGCCGACCTGATCATCCGGGTTGGGGAACGAGAGATACCAGGTGTTGAGGGTCCAGTGTGTGAGATTTCCGGGGTAATTATCCGGGCCGAGCCCGATGGTCATGTTCCCTGCATCCGGGCCCTGGTACACCTGCATGGTACCATACAGGTCACTGCGGTACTTCCCGGCGATGGCGGACGGAGGGATGGTTGCCGGGACAGCGTTTGCTGGCCGTTCGGGGTTCTTGATCAGCGAGTTCCATCCTGCCTGTGAAGCTTTCTCCCGTGCCTGCAGGTCAATAACGCTCTTCCCGATATACCGCTCGAGGAACTCGTCCCTGATCGCCTCAGGGAATGCGGTCAGCTGCTTGTTGGCAATGACCACGATACCGGTCTTCTTCCCCGGGATGAGGACCACGAGAGCACGGACTCCGTCCAGCGCCCCGTTCTTCTCGATTATCCGCTCGCCAAGGAAGTTGTACGAGTCACAACCAAGGCCGTTTGCGGCGTTCTGGTCGCCAAGAGGCCCGTAAGGCCCTTCTGCCATGCTTGCTGCATGGATCTCTTTCACGGTTTTTGGTGTGAGGACCTGCATACCGTCAACGGAACCCTCGTTGAGCATCATTCGCAGCCACTGGGTCATGTCCCGGCCCGTAGAGACAACCTGGCCTGCTGCGGGGAACCCTGCCTCTTCAAGCGGTATGGTGTGGATATTACCCGGGGCACCGCCGTGGCCTGAGACGTGGTTCTCATCAAGGTACAGGGTCTCCGGGTGAGCCCCCGATCGCGTCATATTGAGCGGCCTGATAATCCGGGTATCGGTCAGGTCCTCCCAGCTCCGGTTGTCGACCGTTGCTGCGGTTTCCCCGGCAATGAAAAAGCCTGCATTCGAGTACATGGACTTCTCCCGGAAACTGGTGCCCGGCTCAAGGTACCGCATCCGCTCCAGCATATCGCTGTTGGAATATCCGAGCCTGCCCAGCAGGTCGCCGTCGAAATGCTTGAATCCCGTACGGTGGGCGAGCAGGTCACGGAGTGTCGCGTGATCCCCGGCGTAGGTGTCCTTCAGTTCAAAGCCCGGCAGGTACGTGACAACAGGTGTATCCCAGTCCAGTTTACCCTCGTCAACGAGGGAGCCGACCGCACCTGCAGTGACGTACTTGGAGACTGACGCGATCTGGAAGCGGGTGTCGGGATCAACCTTCTCCGGTTTCCCGATCTCCCTGACACCGAACCCTTTCAGGTACACGACGGTATCATTCTCAACAATCCCGACAACGGCACCTGGTACTTCATAGTCTGCCATTTTCGCGGTAAAAAAATTATCAAAGCCATCGAGTTTTCCGGTCTTCTGGGGTGTACTCATCGTGGTAGTTGCACAACCTGCAAGAAAGACCATGCTGGCCACGAGGCAGATGGAAAGGAACAGGAATGTGTATCGCAGGACAGGGATGCTCATGAAGGGGATTGAGGTTGCATGACGAAAAACCTTATGATTTGTACTATCTTCGACATTAACATTTTTTTAAATAACACATCGTTGACTGTGAAATTTTTAAAAATAAATTAGAAAATCTGACTCAGTGCTTTGCCACGACAATGCCTTGATCGAAGAATCGAGCCTATCGAGATTGCATAAAGAACGAGACGAAAATATGGGGGCATTGACAGAACGATAATCAGAAATCAGTAAACTGGGAATTCGCAACATCAGATGCTCGAATTAAATTGAGAAGACGGTATCCACAAATTTAGATGGCCTTAAGCACTAGCAGCATTTAATACGCCGATAACAATTGCTGCAGTGGTAATTATGCAAAAAATGGCATTTAAACTAACATTAATAATCACTAGGATTTCTGCTGTTTTTCTCCAATTATTATCTTCGTATTTTAACAGTTTTTCATAAATCAAAAACGAAACGATCGTCCCGATGATGAGTAAAACAAAATTATACCCAATAAACCATAGATTTGGAAAAATTAAGAGTAATAAAATGAATATAATTATATCGAATATTAAAATGTTTTTTACCAATTTGGCCAAATGTAAACAATTTTTATTCCTATAGAATACCATATAAACATTTCAATAAGCAATAAACCGGGATTAACCTTTGGTAGTGTACATATAACGCTGTAAAATTGAGGTATCCCTGTTCAATCGTGTATGAGAATATCATATTTTTGATTTTTTATCTTTTGACTGTTTGTTGTTTTTAAAAAGTAAAACGGCCGGACACGCAATTATTATTTTGAGGACAGACCTCCAGCTGGCACTCCTATTGCCCTGACCGCCGTATCGTAAGACTGGTAGATGATTTGCCTGTCGTGTTCAGAAGAGATTTTCACAACACTCTCTTCTTTTATCAGCATTGCATACTGAAGCAGAACGTTGCGTATTTCATCAGACGGTGCATGACTGGCGATACGTCCGATAGTGTTGAGCATCAGGGCAATAATAGTGGTGTTGTCCCGGGAGTAATACCTGATGAGGTCAAACGATACGCTCATTAACCGGTCAAATGAACGGACTTTCAGGATCAACCGGAGCGTACCGGTACTGTCCTGCCTGTAGGGGTAGGGATTCCCACGTTCCGCACTGAACGAAAGGGCCACACCAAGTTGGTTAAGCACCATTGCCGGAATGGAAGGATCGAAAAATCTTACGGACCGGGCAATGATGTTCACCAGCTGGGTGATACCCAGTTCAGGGTCCTGTACCATGGTGCGGTACTTTCCCAGTATGAAGCAGTCCCGGACCTCATTTGAGAACCCGGGGTGAGAACTATCCGGCCAGGCAACAAGCAGGGTATCCCCGGGCCCTATGAAGTCCCCGGGGTTGTTTGCGACAGAGATCACCAGGTTATTCTGCTGTGCGATCTTCAGCAACCGCCCGTAATCGATAGAGCGGATATAACCTGAATATCCAGAGGTTATCGGGACTCCATCACGGATAATCGCATCTTCTTTCTCTCGAAGAATTTCCGGTGAACCCCCAGCCGGCGTGCCTGGCAGATAGTCTTTCCGGATCGACTGGCTCAGTTCGGTGCCGAGCCGGGAGATAATGGTGGAAGCCTGTAATCCGGTCGTGACATGATGGAAGAAATAGAGCAGGGCACAGATATCAATGATAAAAAATACCGTTGCAGCCGTTGCAGACAGGACCGGCACCTGGACGGTAAAGGATGACCGCGAGATGATCAGGATCAGGGTAATGTTGAATATCATGGAGGCTGCGAACAGGCCAAGCACAATCTGGGCACGGATATCCCGGAGAAATGCCCGGAGGAGAATCGTTCCATACTGGGATGATGCCAGGGTCAACGGTACAAGGGTAACTGAAAATACCACCCCTATTACCCCTAACTCGGTAGTTGTGTAGGTAATAAGAGTACCAGTCAGGTTCCCGGGGGATACATGAAAAAAATACCAGAAGACCTCGAAGAGGGAATAGGGTATCATACTTTCCAGGTACGAAATAAGGTGTGCGAGCAGGAAAGCAAATACCATCATCACTGCCGGTAAAAAAATATAGGTTGAACGGAGCCGATCCATGAGATCAGTCATCCGCATCAAGGTAATTTTCATCTTGGTCAACTCGTGGTATAGAGAATGTAGTGTCCTTTTCGGCTTTAAAGAAAATACAAGACCGCCGGAGATCCTTCTCTTATATTATCATTCATTACAACAATGTAACTGCTTTTTCATATATCCTCCGGGCCACCAGGGGGATTTTTCTTAATTTAATGCACGTCAACCGGGTATTAAGTAAAAAAACCGCTACGATCTCCCGGGAAGACTTAAAAAACAATACCCACACCGCACCGGGAGAAAAATGGTCTGGTTATGCCAAATCCGGGTGGGAAGTAACGTCTGTCCCCGGGTTCATCCAAAAAAAGGAATGGTCGGGTCTTCACGATACCTTTTCTGACTCGTCATTCACGCCTTCCATGGTATACATCTTCAGCCCGTCAACCGTTCCTGAGGCATTACGGGTGAATATGAATGCGTCGTTGGACTCCGGCGTCACAAAGAACGTGTCATTGCCCTCGTAAAAGAGCCCGGCCTTTTTATCACCGGGCATAACTGAATCATAAAACAGGCGGTTTCCATCAGCATATACGGTGATTGTCCAGGATTTTTCCCATGCCGGTGCATACGTCCCGGTATATTCAGCGAGTGTTTCGGGGGTCAGCGGGACTGACTTCCGGTCAATTTTTTTTGGCAGGGAATACGGCTCGCCAAAAACAATTGCCGAGAGTGCGCCTGGCAGGGTGCCCATCGGGGTCCGGTCATGGTTTGAAAGGAACATGATACTCACGTCTGTTTCAGGATAATAGAGCGTGTACGAGGTGAACCCGAAATTTCGCCCGCCATGACCGCTGTAAGTGCGGTTCTTCACAATACCCTTCTCGATCCCGTAATGGTTATCCACCATCGCAGCGGTTGACTCCGGAGAAAGGATCGTTCCCGGCGTGTGGAAGGCACGCACCCACCGGAACATATCCTCCGTCGTGGAATGGACCGAGCCGGCACCCCATGAGTTGTGAATGTTCTGGAGGTCGTAATGGATATGGTTTCCATTCATCGTGGTATAACCGGACGCTCGGTTGGGAAAGACACTCCGGGCATTGTCCTGCCCGGTGCTGTTCATACCGATTGGCAGGAACAGGTTCTTTTTCAGATAGTCCTCGTACGATATGCCGGAAGCCTGCTCGATGATGTAACTCAGCGCGATATAACCGTTATTGGAATACGTATAACCCGACCCAGGCTCAAAGGTGAGGGGCAGGGAGGTTATCCTCTCCATGGTTTCAGGGAGTGTGAGATCGGTGGGGTCTGTGATGGAGAATGCCCCGTCTGACTGGACCCCAGCGGTGTGGTTCAGCAGGTGGTAGATCCGGATGTCCTTCCATTTCGTGGCATTGGGGATATACTGTGTCACCGGGTCGGTTACATTCAGTTTTCCCTGTTCCTGCAGTTTCATGATGGCGGCCGCAGTGAACTGCTTGGTGTTCGAGCCGACAGGCAATACGGTCCCGGGTGTATTGGGGACGGAGAACTCGTAGTTCGCCATGCCGTACCCTTTCGAGAGGAGCACGGTATTACCCCGTGCCACAAGCACCGACCCGCTGAACCTGCCTGCATCGGTGAGTGCTGTCATATAATTGTCGAGCTTCCGGGATACTACCGCATCAGAGCCGTTAAGCGGCGTGACCGGGACCGCTATGGTTACACCGGGTGTTTCCGGGACTTTTTGTTTTTCAACTGCAGGCTGGGTACATCCTGCAGCAAGGACCACGGCAATTCCGATAACGATGATGAGAAGAACGTGTTTTGCTGACATGAGGGTTACATTTCGATTGTTGTTGTCTCAGGAAATAAAGAGATATGATTTTTAATCAGGTAATTTTTAAAAGGAATAGTAATTGATCTATGGTATGCGGGATCGTATCGGTGCAGGACGAAATTCCAGGGGGTAGTTGCATGGCAGGACTATCGGAAGATGGTGTGAAAACCGTTGAAGTGAACGGGATCACGCTCGCATACCGGGAGATCGGTTCCGGGTATCCCCTTCTCATGATCAACGGGTTTGCCTCAACGATGGACACATGGAACCCGCCCGTACTGGCAACGCTTTCTGCTCACTTCCGGGTCATCATCTTTGACAACCGGGGTACCGGGTACTCTTCCACAACTGACGAGCAGTTCTCCATAACCCTCTTTGCAGATGACACTCTTGCCCTGATGAAAGCACTTCATATTTCCCGGGTCCATGTCCTCGGCCTTTCCATGGGTGCATCCGTTGCGCAGGAACTCGTGCTTGCGAAGCCGGAACTGGTTAACCGGCTCATCCTNGTTGCCGGGACATTCGGGGGAGACAACGCAGAACGGATGCTGCAGGAGACCTGGGAAACACTTGCTGACAAGAGTGGGAATCCCGATGATCTGGCAAACCGGATGTTTTCCGTGCTCTTTCCGGGAGATTGGCTTGGAACGCATGACCCATGGGAGTACTGCCCTGAAGTGCATGAGACAACAAGTATTGAGTGTGCAGGTCGCCAGGCGGAGGCATTCACCGGATGGCCGGGATCATACGACCGGTTGCCTGGTATCCGGTGCCCGGTGCTGGTAATTACCGGGACAGAGGATGTCATTATCCCTGCGAAAAATGCCGTGCTGATTGCCGGACGGATCCCGGGAGCACGGTGTGTGCTAATTCCGGGTGCCGGACACGGGCTACAGTACCAGTGCCCCCGGGAACTGGGCAGGGAAATAATCAGTTTCCTGACAGAGACCCGGTAAGCCAGTAATTCAGAGATATAACCGTACGTAATGAGAATTATTTGTAATACTCCCCCTTTATCCTGAAGTTATTAC
>JGI20214J51088_10003300_pt1 | contig 10664 bp, 10 predicted proteins | sample WetSurMetagenome_FD_51088 | JGI IMG/M metagenome (IMG submission 51088) | reverse complement strand
AAATAGCAGTACTCTTCAAAGACATAACAGAACGCAAGAATGCTGAAGAAGCACTTAAGGAAAGTGAAAACCTTTATCATATGCTTTTTGAAAATTCGGAAGATGGATTTCAGGTTGCACAGATAATATATGATAAGCAAGGAAACCCAGTTAACCTGCAATACTTGGAGGTTAATGATGCATTTACTAAGCAAACTGGGATTAAACAAAACATGGTTGAGGGTAAGACCGCTAAAGAGCTTTTCCCATGTTTGGAATCGTACTGGCTTGAAATATTTAACAAAGTGCTTCATACTTGCAAACCAACCCATTTTGAAAACTTTAACAAGGATACCCAGCGATGGTATGACGCATATCTTTTCCCTTACAAAAAAAATATTGTTGGCGGACTGTTTAGAGACATAACTGAACGCAAGAAAATTGAACAGTCTCTAAAAGAATCTGAAGGATGGTTTAAGAGTTTAGTTGAAAGTACAAGCGATTGGATTTGGCAAGTTGATGAAAACGTCAAATACACTTATGCAAGCCCAAAAATTAACGATATCTTGGGATACGAACCACAAGAAATTCTCGGCAAAATGCCGTTTGACTTAATGCCTAAAAATGAAGCGTTAAAAATATCCAAAGTTTTTGAAAAAATAACCTCGAACAAAATACCTTTTCGGAATTTAGAGAATTGGAATATCCACAAAAACGGAAAATTGGTCTTACTAGAAACAAGCGGTATTCCAATAATAGACGACAGAGGTTCACTTAAGGGTTATAGAGGAATTGATAGAGATGTGACCAAACGAAGGGAAATAATGGAAGCGTTAAGACTCTCAGAAGAGAAGTTTTCTAAAGCTTTTTTAAACAGTCCTTTTGCAGTTACTTTGACATGTTTAGATGATGGCAAAATTGTAGAGATTAACGATTCAGCGGCGTCTCTTTTTGGTTATGAGCGTCATGAAGTTGTTGGCAGGACAACGCTTGAATTTCAGATGTGGGTAAACCCTGAAGATCGACAAAAATTCATTCATGATTTAAATTCAAGCGGAATTATCCGTAACCGAGAATTATCTTTACGAAAAAGAAACAGCACTATTTTTTACATCTTAATTTCGGCCTCAGTAATTATAATTCAAGGTGAAAAACACTTCTTGTCAACATTTCTCGATATAACAGAACGCAAGAAATCTGAGAATGAATTAAGGCAAGCTCAAGCTAAACTTCAAGAGTATGCAAATAACCTTGAACAGCTTGTAAAAGAACGCACTAAAAAGCTTCAAGAAGCCGAACGTTTAGCAACTATTGGTGCAACAGCAGGTATGGTTGGTCATGACATTCGCAACCCGCTTCAGGCTATAATGAGCGATACTTACTTGCTTAAAGATGAGCTCACTACCATGCCATGCGACAAAACCAAAGAGGGAGTAATTGAAAGCATTGATAGTATAGAGAGAAACATTGCCTACATTAATAAGATTGTGCAGGATTTGCAAGACTATGCTAGACCAGTAGTGCCTGAGTATTCTGATGTTGATTTGTCTGATGTTTTTGTTCATATCTTTGAGACAATTGGCGTCCCTGAGACAATCAAACTCTCAATCAAGGTCAGAAATGCTGAGAAAATCAGAATTGACCCAACATTACTTCAGAGAGCAGTTACCAATTTAGTTGATAATGCAATTCAGGCTATGCCTGAAGGCGGCAAATTAGAAATTCTCGGCGAGAAAATTGATAACAAAATTGTTGTAATTGTATCTGACACAGGCGTCGGCATTCCCGATGAAGTCAAGCCTAAGCTTTTTACACCTATGATGACTACAAAAGCAAAGGGTCAAGGATTCGGGTTAGCTGTTTCTAAGAGGCTTATTGAGGCAATGAAAGGCACTATCTCCTTTGAAAGTGAAGAAGGCAAAGGAACAAAATTCACATTAGAGTTACCGATGTTTTGAGCAAACGTTAACTGAAGTTTGAGCCTTAACCCATAATTATCGATGGAAATACCAACATAATTCTTAATTAGCTCAGAAAATCCCGTGATAATTAGTAGCAAGAACTATTCACAATTTCGAATTAAACGGCATTTTGGTTATTACTTTGGATGATTTGAAATAGCAATTTGTAATTTTTGAAATGCAATGCCTATATCTTGGAATGCTTATTGAGCAACTTTATAGTGGCAAAATGGACATAATTACCGTGCTCTTGATTGCTATAGGCTTGGCAATGGATGCTTTTGCAGTGTCTATCGCCAAAGGCATGGCAATTAACCGCAATCGACATAGAACAGCGTTGACTTTGGGGATATTTTTCGGTGGGTTTCAAATGCTTATGCCTGCAATCGGTTGGTTTGTGGGCGCAACCTTTGAAGAAGTAATCGCTGGTGTTGACCATTGGATAGCATTTGGACTGCTTGCATTCATTGGATTAAAAATGATTTATGACTCAACTAAGAAAGACGGCGATAATCAAGAAGAAACCCTAAAACTTCATTCAGTTCTCACTTTAGCAGTTGCTACCAGTATTGATGCATTAATGATTGGTCTAAGTTTTGCGTTCCTTAGCAGTTCAATTGTTGAACCAATACTCTTGATAGGACTGGTGACTTTTCTGCTTTCGGTTACAGGCTTTTTCTTTGGATGCGGTTTAGGTAAAGTTTTTGGCAACAGAATGAAACTTGTTGGTGGTCTTATCTTGATTGCCATAGGTCTTCGCATATTGCTTGACCATTTGCTTTAAAAGAAAAATTGTACAGGCAGCAAAAATGAACCCAGAAAGCAAAGGACAAGCATCTTTTCAAATAGAACTGCCTGTAATAGGTTGAATTTTCGATCCTGAGCAGTTTGAACAGCCGGGTTTGTGAATGGTGATGTAGTTACCACAGTTTTTCCGCTTTGTTTTGAATCAATAGAAAAAAATATGCAAAAAAAATAAGTTGAAAAATCACTAAATTTTGAGTGCTTTTTTTACTTCTTCTGGAGAGTTGTAAGTTTTGTTCATTGATATGTTTTGTTTTACCCAGTCTGTCTCTTCCTTGGTAGCGTGACTCATATTGTTACAAGCTGCAACGAAATCTTTGCCTGTTATAGGATAGTCAACATGACTAAGGTGTTCTTCCATTTCTGTTGTGTCAGTGGGCTTATTCACCTGCAATGTTTCACCTCCATATCAAATCTGTGTTACTATGCTAATTTTCTGCAAACCAATAAGTTTTGGTGACTGCTTCAAACCAACCACAGTCAGTTATATTTGTTAAAGTTGGGAAAGTTGATGACGCTAAGGACGAAAATCCCGGAAAAAATCCTTTTTTGGGAATTGCGAATGGAATTTAATAAATAAGTTTCATTCGACAAATCCAATTTCAAATTTAAGCAATCACAAATCTCACCATTTAAAACGATCATAGTCGCAACTGTAATCAAAATATTATCGTCGATTGTCCCAATTTCGAATCTCTCATTGGTTGATGTAACAACTGCCGCTAATATTCAAGAGAGCGATCTTGAAAATGTTGCTTAAAAAAATAGTTATAAGCAAGCAATGGTCAATTAAAAAATGAGGAAAATGAAATGAAAGTCAAATTACGTACAGATGGCCCAATAATGCTTGAGTCAAATGGACAGGCGAAAATGACGAAGAATGGTGATGAAACACCGATTCCTGGTTCAATGGTGGCTCTTTGCCGTTGTGGTCAAAGCAAAAAGATGCCTTTTTGCGATGGCTCCCATGTTAAGGCAGGCTTTAAAGCTGACGCCGCAGAAATCGAGCTATAAACTCAGCAACCCCTTTTTATAGGGTTAGTCTTTTAAAATCAGTTGTGCACTATCTTAGCATCGAGTGGCACAGATGGCTAAAATAGATGGCTCACTAAAACTGATAAGACCCTTAAATTGCTTAGTGATGAGTTTTGCAGTTCTTGTAGGTGCTAGCCTAACGGGTCTTGGAAACCTCATATTGGCAGATCTGCTCTATGGCGCCATAACCGCGTTTACTCTTACTGGAGCTGCTATGGCAGCAAACGACTACTACGATTATGATATTGACAGGATTAATGAGCCAGAACGACCAATTCCAAGCGGGCAAGTATCCTTAAAAGCTTCATTGATAATAGCGGCAGCACTAACAATTATTGGTCTCTCTTTTGCTTTTATAATCAGCATCTACTGCCTACTTTTTGCCACCGTTGCATGGATAATCATGATAACCTACACTACAGCAGGAAAACGCGCTGGGTTTGCTGGAAACCTCTTAGTAAGCGCCTGCGTAGCTGCACCATTCCTCTTTGGCAGCNTAGTCGCAGTAAATATGATAACAATCAACATACTGCTTTTTGCATCCATGGCATTTCTCGCAAATACAGGACGCGAAATAGCAAAAGGCATCGTTGATGTCCAAGGCGATAGCCAACACAAAATCAAAACTTTAGCGGTAGTTTTCGGAAGCAAAAAAGCAGCATTGGCAGCAGCAATATTCTTTATCCTTGCAATCTGCCTATCTCCAATACCGCTAATATTAAACATAGTCTCAATCTGGTTCATACCATTTGTTCTTGTAACCGATGTGGGTTTGCTTTGGTGCTCTGTATCCCTACTCAAAAAACCTCAAAGAGAAAACTCACGAAAAATAAAGAAAATAGTTCTGTTCTTATTCATATTTGGTTTATTTGCGTTCATATTTGGAATGTTAGGGTAGAGGTCGCATGGTTTCCAGCACTGAAATCGTCACAAACTCGGCGTTGCTCATGCTTTGCTACNTGTACATCATTGCAATAATTATCATTTCAACAAAATGCGGCGAACNATTTCCAACAAATCTAAAACGTAAGTTTTTGCATATTATGATCGGCAACTTTGTATACATAATACCTTTTTTCACCCTTACAACTTTTCCAGCAAACTTTCCATTTTATGTTGCATCACCATTCATATTGCTAACTCTACTTGCATCTCCTTACTCACCAATTAACTTAAAAAACAAAATAACTGGCTTATCAGACCTAACAAGTGGCGGACACCAATTCGGGCTAGTCTTTTATGCAATTTCTTATACGGTTTTAGCGTTCTTTTTCTCTGCTAAACCCTATGTTATCATAGCGGGTATTTTACCGATGGCTTTTGGAGACGCTGCCGCCTCCATAGTTGGACAAAAGATCGGTCGCCATCAATTCACGATATTTTCAAAAAAGAGCATTNAAGGAACAGCCGCAATGTTTACAATAACTTTTGTAAGCGTTACACTTAGCTTGCTACTTTTCTCTTACCTGTGCCCATTTTCAACATACACGCTGCTTCTAGCGTCATTAGGGGTTGCAACTATAGCAACAATCCTTGAAGCGTTAACGCCAAAAGGACTAGATAACCTGACAGTACCGCTAATTAGCGCCTTAGTATTTTTGCTTTTGATTGGAGGAATCTAATTCAGACTCATTATAATCGATGGTTTAGATGGATCTGGAAAAAGCACCCAAGCACACATAATCTGCAAGTTGCTAAAACAAAAAAACAGAAAAATATCCTTACGGGTTCATCCTGAAAACGATAACTGGTTTGGCCAAAAAGCACACTTGTTTTTATATTCTAAAGGTAAATCCGCCCATTTTGCATCAGCTCTATTCTACATGGTTGATGTCATCCGTTCAATATTCCTTTATTCTTGGCGAAAAGAAGACGACATTATTTTCGTACGGTACCTGATGGGAACTGCATACTTGCCATCACCTCTTCACTTGATTGGCTACAACTTTTTCTCAAAGATAGTTCCAAAATCAAAGAAAATGTTTTTTTTAGACGTAAACCCCAAAGTCGCAGCATCCCGAATAAAAGATAATCGCGCCGACATTGAAATGTTTGAGAACCTCGCCTCACTAAGAAAAGTCAGAGCTAAAGCACTCGCACTAACACGTTTTGACAACTGGNTAATCATCGACTCAAATCAATCTTCCGAAATAGTGGCTTCAATTCTTAGCAAACATTTGNNAAAATAAAATATAAAAGTGAAAATGATTGAATTGTTAAATTCTTAGCTTTGGTTAAGTTGTTGTTTGTGGTTTGCTATTGTTGGCGGGTTCCGCTGTGATTTCTTCAATGTGTTTTGGAGCGGGAGTTGTTACCATGGTGTATCCGATCCAGCTTCCAACTGCTAATATTCCAATGAAGGCGATAGCGACTGGGGCTGCGATTAGCCAATATTGAACCGCTGCTTGTGAGCCTATGTTTATGAAGGATTTTATGTATGGGTCATAGAAGAAGAGCAAACCTACATATGCCAAAATTGCAAGTACACAAACCGTAACGATTGCAGCGCCTATTGCTCGATCTTTACTCATTCTTTTTTCACCACCTGACATAACGTAGAGTTTCGCTATTAACTATTCAATCGACTTCTTGTTTCAGTGGCTCTTTGTTCAAAACGCATCAATCTTTCGTTGCATCTTCTTTGTCGTTCCTTTGCTTCAAGGCTAATTAATGGAGCCAACGCAAGAGCTGCCATATTGCGCTCAAATTTTTTAAGGAAGTTCATAGGCTTTCCCTGTTTGTCTAAAGAACGAAAATATTATCTGAAACTTAAGGTGAATTTCGAAATCTGTAATATATCGTAATACAGAATATTAGAAGTGAAAACGAAATTTGCCTACAGAGGATTATCGATGACATGTTTAAGAATAGAGTTATTTACAAATTGGACAGCGCACGCTTTGATATTGACAGGTACTATAGTAATTATGGGTGATGTATTCCTGAATTTTTGGAGATAATAGAAAAAGCTGACAACATTCATAGATTTGCAAAGAAAAGAGAAAGAAAGCCAAACAAACTGTAAATTAAGGGGAACGCTTTGCTGGCTGTTTGCGAGCAGTGCGAGTGGGTGCAACTTTGGCTGCAGCTGGCTGAACGTGAACCGCCACAGTTTTCTTTGATAGGTTCCAGGGCGGAGAGTCGCCATGTTCTTTTTTAAATTCATCCAGAAGTTGCTGCTGTGTTTGTTTTGGATTGTTGCTATCCATCCAGCTAATTGTCACTTTATCCATATAACTGTCGTCTACAAGCTTTGCATTGATTTTTCTTGTTGCTTTGCCGCCGTATCCAGCTAGGTATCCGCCGAACACTCTTTTTGCAAGTTTTTTAGATCGGCCAATGTATAGTATATCAGAAACTGGTTTCCCCGCTAAGCTATTATCCGCTAAAACTATGACGACCCCTTTGTTGGTTGGTAAACTGGAAAAAGTAATTCCCTTAAGTGAGACAGAGTCTGTGAAGCCCTTTTCTTTTAAAGTTGAAGAATTCATAATTTGCTAGTAACTGCGAGCGAGATTTAACCTTTCCTATATAGCTCGATTGTGGTTAAAGATTCTATTTTCGAAGCCCTAATGATTGCCCAATCCCCCATTAAATTCCAGGAGCTATAAGTATGCACCGAAAAGTAATGGTTTTCGAATTCGAAAATTCAGCCCTCACAAAACCAAATGGGCTGATCTAGCGGATTGATCTACTCATAGGAAGCGTAAGTGCTGGCTCTATCTAAAATGTAAGATATGTACAGATGACTTGATAAAGCACGAAACCAAAATATTATATGATGCAGAGTCACGCCGAATCGGTTGTTAACCCTTTAGGCGAAGAATTGTTGTTGTTAACTCAAAACTCTGATTCTAACGGCAATATTACCTTCAGCCAAAGGAATTTCTTAGATAACCCAGACTACTTTCTAAATAGAGAATTAAGCTGGATAAGGTTCAATGCAAGGGTCCTAGAAGAAGCAAAAGATCTACGGCACCCACTCTTGGAAAGAATAAAATTTATCGCTATCTGCGGCAGCAACCTAGACGAATTCTTCATGACACGTGTCCCGAGACTGATAAAAAAAATCAGGGCATGTTCTCAAGAAAGATCGATGGATGGGAGTACAACTATAGAGCAGCTTGAAGATACACGAAAAGAAATCCTTCCATTAATCGTGAAACATGGCGATTGCTGGAGAAACGAGCTTCTCCCCGCCTTAGCTAGAGAAAAAATCTTCATCTGGAAATTTAACCAGTTAAAGCAAAGGGATAAGGAAAATCTGCGAGAATTTTTCAAAAAATCGATATTGCCCTTCATTAAAATTTCCAAAGAAGGCTTTGATCCCTCAGCAATAACCAGTTTACATGTCACTCTTTATGTTTCAGGTTTTGCCAAGCAAGGCTCATATTGTTTGGTGGATGTTCCATCTGAAATCTTAGGAAGACTAATCAGAATTCCCAAAACCGCCTTGGATCTTATCAGCGATCAAATAATAGATCACAACTTTGTCTTCTTAGAAGACTTAATGGAGAGCAATTTAGACCTAATTTTTCCAGAAGAAAAACACTTATCAGCCTCTAAATTTAGGCTGACTCGAAATGGCGAAATAGATATTCTGATGGATGAATCCGCTAACTTCCTCAATTCAGTCATGAAAAGCCTTTCCACCAGAAAACTTGGTTTCCCAAGTAGAGTAGAATTTGAACGAAAAGTGCCAGCAGTAATACGAGAAGGAATAGCTATAGCTTTGGGGGTGCCTGAAGAGTTAACCTATGAGTTTGATGGCCCACTCGGATTAGTGGATCTGTGGCAACTCGTTAAAATTAACCGTCCGGAACTCAAAGACAAAAGCTTCGCACCCTCTATACCTCCTTTATTATCTTTCAAAAAAGATTTATTTGAGGTCATTTCAAGGCAAGACTTCGTTCTTTATCATCCATATGACAGCTTTGAAGTAATCGTCAATTTGCTAAGACAGGCAGCCATCGACATGAAGGTTCTAGAAATCTGCATAACTATGTACAGGATGGATCACAATTCGCCAGTTGTTGACGCTTTAATTAAAGCGGCAGAAAAAGGAAAAAAAGTCACGGCAATTGTGGAGTTGAAAGCAAAGTTTGATGAAGAAAACAACATAAAATTGGTTTCCAAACTTATGCAGGGTGGTGTAAATGCAGTTTACAATTTTCCAAAATTTAAGGTACACGCTAAACTGTGTATGATTTCCAGAAAGGAAGAAAACAGGGTTGTCAGATATTGCCATATAGGCTCTGGAAACTATAATGCTGTTACAGCTAAAATTTACGGAGATATAGGTTATTTAACCGCTAATTCTGAAATAGGATCAGAGCTTGATGAATTATTTAATACTATTATTAACGGACTTCAACAAAGAGATTTCAAACGTTTGCTTGTTGCTCCTAAAAGTCTTAAAAAAGAGATTCTACGGCGAATAGACAAAGAAATTAGCTATCATCAGCAAACTGGCAAAGGCTATTTAGCTTTTAAACTAAACAATCTTGAAGAAAAAGAAGTCATTCAAGCATTATACAAAGCTTCAATGGCAGGAATAAAAATAGACTTAAACGTTAGAGGCTTATGCTGCCTAAAACCCGGAATAAAAGGAGTAAGCGAAAATATTTCAGTGATTTCCATAGTCGGACGCTTTCTTGAACATGCTAGAATATATTATTTTCACGATGGTTCGGAAGAAGAAGTACTGGTTGGCAGCTCCGATCTGATGTTTAGAAATTTGAACGAAAGAATAGAAGTTTTAATGTCTGTTCCTAATGCTAAATTAAGAAGCAGCATTTTAGAATACATGCTTAAAATCCATCTCAAGGACAATGTAAAAGCTAGAAGGCTTCTTTCTGATGGAACCTATGAAAGAGTTAAGCGAGTAGATGGCGAAGAAATCATTGATTCTCAAGCATGGCTGATTAAGAATAGAGGCATTTGGAATGAATTTGCCAAATGACGTGCCTAAAAGCCATGGTGACGCAAGCTACTGCCAATTTGGTGCTCAAACAATTTTAAGTCTTCTTGGCGGATTTAGAGAGAACATAGATGGTGTAATTGAAAATGAAGATGCCGAATGTGTCCATAAAACACGTGTCGTTTCGCGCAAACTAAGAGCTGCTTTACCAGTATTTCAACCATGCTTTCCACAAAAAAAATTCGCAAAATGGTTAAAACGTATCAAGAAAGTTACTTGTCTACTAGGAGAAGCAAGAGACCTTGACGTTCAAATAACGTTTATAGAAGCATACATGAAAAACCTAAATGCTCAAGAAAAGAAATGGCTAAACATTTTGCTAAATAACCACAAAAAATGTAGAGCCAACGTCCAATCGCCTGTAGTTGATGGCTTAGAGAAACTCAAGCAATCACATACCCTTCAAGAAATCTCAAGCTTCAGCGAAGAAACAATTACGGAACTATCACAGAGGAGTTTTAAGCAAAACAAGGTTAAGGAGAAGGCATATTGGCATATTTCTTATAGACTTGACGATTTTCTTTCATTGGAAAAGTATGTCTATCAAGAAAACAAGAAGCAAAAGCATCATGAAATGAGAATTGACGCAAAGAAATTGCGTTACACAATGGAGTTTTTTGCTCCTATTTATGAAAATAAGCTAACGAAAGAGATTGAAACCATAAAAACTTACCAAGATATCCTCGGGGAAAAACATGACCTAGAAGTTTGGCTAGATTATTTGCCTAAATTCATCGATGAAAAGAAAACGCAGTTGCGACAAAGTAAAAAAACCGATGTAGCAAGCCTTGAGCAAGCCCTCCTTAAATTTTCTGAGTACATAAAGGCAAAGAGAAAAGAAAAATATGATGACTTTGTTCAACATTGGAATGAAGATAAGAAAAATGGTTTTTTTGATAAAATTA
>JGI20214J51088_10003299_pt1 | contig 10665 bp, 6 predicted proteins | sample WetSurMetagenome_FD_51088 | JGI IMG/M metagenome (IMG submission 51088) | reverse complement strand
AAAAAAAATATTTCCATTTCCGTCCCCGCATAAAACTTTATTCGATTCCGCAGCTTCGATCGGATATGTTTTGCTCCATAAAAGATTTCCGTCCGGATTATATTTTAGAATTAAAGCTCCACTGGCGTAAACATATGTATTCCCTGCTTCATCAACATAAATATCTTTTGGAATGTCTGTCCCTCCTGAAGAATACCTTGCTACCCATAACGAATCGCCGTCGGGACTGTACTTTATGGTTACATAATTCATCGGTGAAGAACCGAACGAATAACCGGAGACATAAATATTATTGTTCCCGTCTATGTCCATTGCAACCGGCTGATCCATCGTAAAAGTATCCGCACCATTATATCTTCTTACCCATAAAGAATCACCAAGTGTGTTGTATTTAATTGTGATGATATCAAAAGTTCCCGTATGATTTTCAGAAAATCCCGTAACTAATACATTCCCGGAATTATCCAAAGCCACATCAACGACCCTGTCTTCAATAAGTTCTGAGTAAATTCTTGCCCATTGCTGTACGCCGGCTGAGTTGTATTTAATGGTGACATAATCCGTAACAGTAGCGCTTGACATCGAACCCGAAACAAACACATTTCCCTGATTATCTACTTTCAAACCCGCAACATGATAAACTCCGTCTGGCGGATTTTCAAACCTCTGTACCCATTCCTGAACAACCTGCGAATGTAAATTTGACTGAGTCAAAAAGAATATCAAAAATATAGAAAGATGTTTAAGCATTGATTTTTTTAACTATAGTTTATTAAAATCATTCAAATTTCTTGTACTTAAGAAATTAAAATTTACATACAGAATATGGCGGCGAAAAAATTCAGATTGTCCTGTATATAATAGGACCCGATGTTTGATATCACCGCAGAATCAGATTTCAGAATCCTTTGTCCAGCATCTAATTCGTAAACACCAGCTTTGCACTTTGACCAACACTAACTTTAATCGTATCCCCATCACCGAAGTTACCTGCAAGCAATTCCTGAGAAAGAGGATTGACTAGATATTTTTGTATTGTTCTCTTGAGTGGTCTTGCGCCATAGCTTACATCATATCCAATATTTGCAAGCCAGTCTTTTGCTTCGTCAGAAACACTAAGAGTAATTTCTTTATCATTTAACATTTTCTGAACACGTTCAAGCTGCAAATCAACAATCTTTCTTATTTCATATTTGAGCAAGGGCTTGAAGAGAACTATTTCATCAATCCGATTTAAAAATTCCGGTCGAATAGTTTGTCTTAATAAATTCTGCATTTGCTGGCGAAGCTCACCCATCAACTCTTCAACATTATCCTCTTTGAAAAACTCAAGCTTCTCCTGAATGTAATGCGAACCGATGTTTGAAGTCATTATAATAATAGTATTCTTGAAGTTGACAGTTCGTCCCTGGTTGTCGGTTAGTCTTCCGTCATCAAGAACCTGTAAGAGAACATTAAAAACATCAGTATGAGCTTTTTCAATTTCGTCAAGGAGAAGAACTGAATAAGGTCTTCTCCGAACTGCTTCTGTTAGTTGTCCGCCTTCTTCATAACCAACGTATCCCGGCGGTGCACCGATGAGCCGCGATACAGAAAATTTTTCCATATACTCGCTCATATCAATTCGTATCATTGCGTGCTCATCATCGAATAAAAATTCTGCAAGTGCGCGAGCAAGCTCGGTTTTACCAACGCCGGTTGTTCCGAGAAATATGAATGAACCAATCGGACGGTTTGCGTCCTGCAATCCTGAACGAGAACGTCGAATAGCATTTGCAACTGCGGTGACAGCTTCATCCTGTCCCACAACGCGATGATGAAGTTCATCTTCAAGTTTTAATAATTTGCTTCGTTCGCTTTCCAGCATTTTGCTTACAGGAATTCCGGTCCACTTGGAAACTATTTCTGCAATGTCTTCTGCATCGACCTCTTCCTTCAGCATTCTTTGGTCTTTCTGAATATCAGCAAGTTTTTTTGTTTTTTCTTTTAATTGCTTTTCAAGATTTACAATTTTCCCGTAACGAATCTCAGCTACTTTACCAAGATTACCTTCACGTTCATATTTTTCCGCTTCGAGTTTCAGATTCTCTATTTCACTTTTCATCGTACGTATCTTCTGAATATTTTCCTTCTCAAGATCCCAGTGTATCTTAAGCTTGGTTCGCGCTTCATTTAGTTCGCTTAATTCCTGCTTAAGCTCTTCTAATCTTTTTGAAGATGCGTCATCTTTTTCTCGCTTCAATGCTTCCTTTTCAATCTCAAGCTGTTTTACTTTTCGCTCGAGAGTGTCAAGCTCTTCAGGCATTGAGTCAATTTCAATTCTTAATTTTGAAGCAGACTCATCAATCAAATCAATTGCTTTGTCAGGAAGAAATCTGTCGGTGATATATCTTTCAGAAAGCTGAGTTGCAGCAATAATGGCACCATCAGTTATGCGAACTCCGTGATGAACTTCGTATCGTTCCTTTAAACCACGAAGTATTGAAATCGTATCTTCTTCGGATGGCTCATTAACCAATACTGGCTGGAATCTTCTTTCGAGTGCTGTATCCTTCTCAATGTATTTTCGATACTCGTCGAGAGTTGTTGCCCCAACAGTGTGAAGTTCACCTCTTGCAAGAGCAGGCTTTAAAATGTTTGCTGCATCCATCGAACCCTGCGTTGAACCTGCACCAACAACAAGATGTAACTCATCAATAAAAAGAATTATTTCGCCGTTCGATTCGCTCACTTCTTTTACAACAGCTTTCATTCTTTCTTCAAACTGTCCGCGGAACTGAGTGCCCGCAACAAGCGCACCCATATCGAGGGCAACAATTCTTTTTGTCTTTAAAGTCTCGGGAACGTCACCGGAAACAATTCTGTGTGCAATGCCTTCTGCGATTGCAGTCTTCCCTACTCCCGGTTCGCCAATTAGAACAGGATTGTTTTTTGTTCTTCTTGATAAAACCTGAAGGACTCTTCTTATCTCTTCATCTCTTCCGATTACCGGGTCAAGTTTTCCGGCGCGGGCCATTTCATTTAAATCTCTTCCGTATTTTTTTAATGACTGGTAAGTATCCTCGGGATTTTGAGAGGTTACCCGTTGAGTTCCTCTTACTTCTTTTAATGCCGTGAGAACTGTATTTTTTGAAACTCCATTATCACGGAGAAGCTGACCGGCCTTACCTTTGTCTTCACTTAATGCAATTAGAAGATGTTCAGTTGAGACATACTCATCTTGCAATTTTTTTGCTTCGTCTGCAGCTGTGTCCAAAAGCTTTGCGGTGTTCTGAGACATTTGCTGGTTGCCAACTCCTGCTCCGGAAACTTTTGGCAAAGTCTCGAGCATTTCATTCGCTTTCATCTTTATCGAGTTAGTGTTGCCGCCGGTCTTTTTCATTATTGTATCTGCAAGTCCGCCGCTTTCCTGTATGAGCGAAGCAAGTAAATGTTCCGGCTCGATTACCTGATTGCCATAATTCTGCGCAATCTCAATTGCCTCTTGAAAAGCTTCTTGCGCTTTTACAGTAAGTTTATTAAAATTAAATGCCATTGTTATCTCACTTCCTTTTCAATATTTAGTCATTTCGTAACTTCGATAGTTCTTTAAATAATTCTATTTCTTTTTTAGATAAATTCTTTGGTGTTTCTATTTTTATTCTTATAAAAAGATTTCCTCTTTCATCACCGACACCAGATAGCCTTAAACCAAATTTTCCAATTCTAAATAGACTGCTATTATCTGTCCCTTTTGGAATGTCGATGTTGATAGTTTTTCCATTTATCAACTTTACTTTTTTCTTGCCTCCCAGAACAGCTGTGTACAAATCAACAACCAGGTCGTAGTATAGATCATCACCATCAATTTCATAAAAAGGATGTTTTGTAATTTTTATTGTAAGATATAAATCACCGCTTCCATGTCCAGTCCGAGAAGCGCCTCCTTGTTCTTTTAATCTTAATTTGTCACCATCTCTGGTTCCGGGATTTATTTTTATTCTTATTTTTTTTCCATTGATTAAAACTTCTTTGCTTGTTCCACTATACGCTTCTTCAAGTGAAATGTATAAAGTCGCATCGTAATCTTGTCCTTTTTCTTTACCTCTTTGAGCTCCAAAGAAATTTGATCCACTACCACCACGATTCCCGAAAAGACCTTCAAAGAAATCAGAGAAACCAGTAGAGCCACCAAAGACATCACCGAAGTCGCCTGAGTATTCAAACGTAGTCCCTCCTCCCCTTCTTCTTCCACCGAATTGAGAAGAGAAAAAGTCTTCGAAGCCGCCTCCACTAGTTTGATACTGATTCCAGTTAGCGCCAAGTGTATCATATTTTTTTCTTTTTTCAGGATCGCTTAATACTTCGTTCGCTTCCGTGATTTCTTTAAATTTTTCTTCAGCGACTTTGTCATTCGGATTTTTGTCCGGGTGATATTTTAAAGCAAGCCTTCTGAAAGCTTTACTAATCTCATCCTTTGTTGCCGATTTCTCAACGCCTAGTATCTTGTAATAGTCCTTGAATTCCATAGTTAGTTAAAATTTTTATTTACAATTTAATCAAAAGAAAAGGGTAACCTAAAAGTTACCCTTCTCAACATTCAACACCGACTCTAACTTATTTCACTTTTATCTCAATCTCTTTAGGTTTTGCTTCTTCAGCTTTTGGAACTAAGACGGTCAATTGGCCATCTTTAAATTCAGCGTTAATTTTATCTGACTGAACATTTTCAGGAAGATTAAATGATCTGTAGTATCTTCCAAATGATCTTTCAATTCTGTGACATTTGGAATCTTTGTGTTCAGACTCCTGAGATCTTTCACCACTTATACTTAATTTCCCATCGATGAAAGAAATTTTAACATCTTCTTTTTTAATTCCAGGAAGATCAAGCTTCAATGAATATTTATCTTTGTCTTCATAAATATCAGTTAACGGCATCCAGACAGCGTTTTCATATTCGTTCTCCTCTTCTTTACTTTTTGAAATACCGAAACGGTTTTCAAAAGAGTTAAAAATTCTGTTGAATTCTCTTTCGAAATCAACAAGGTCTCTCATAGGATTAAATTTTACTAGTGTCATTTTCTTAGCTCCTTTATTTATGTGATTAATTATTTATTGGTTTAGTTTCAATCATTGTGCCGATCAAAATTAATTCCATAACCCTTTATTATATAGTAAGTTATAGTAATTATTCTTAATAATTATCATATTTGCCATATTGTCGTATAAAACGAAATATATAATATATTAGAGACAATATGGTAACTTTACTCTGACATAATATCTTATGAGAGTTTGCAAAAATGAAACTGTGTTATTGTTTAACTCAATTGCTAATTCTTTCTGAGTTAAGTATTTTTGCGACCATTTTCGAAAGAAAAATTGATATGGACATAGGAATATTAGAAGATACAATAATAGCGATTGCTACACCCCCCGGTATTGGCGCAATATCAGTCATACGTCTTAGTGGCACCAATGCTTTTGAAGCAATCGATAAAATTTTTTTAGGAAAAACCAAAATCAAAAATTCCAAGACACACACTATTCATTATGGTAAATTGTGTGATGATATTGAAATAATTGATGATGTATTAGTTTCAGTATTTAAAGAACCTAATTCATACACAGGAGAAGATATTGTTGAAATTAGTCATCATGGAAGCCCACTGATTGCTAATAAAATAATTTCATTAATTTTAAGTAAATCGGATGTCAGACTTGCTGAGCCAGGAGAATTTACAAAACGCGCTTTCTTGAATGGGAAAATTGATCTAGCACAAGCCGAAGCTGTGGCCGATTTAATAAATTCCAGAGTTGCGGTTTCACTTAGAGGCGCAAGAAATCAATTAAATGGGTTACTATCAGCTAAAATTAATGATTTAAGAAAAAGACTAATTGATTTGTCTTCTTTTACTGAGCTTGAATTGGATTTTGCTGAAGAGGATATTCAATTAATAAGTCGAGTAGATCTGGTACATAAAATTAATAATATTTCATTGGAAATAGGGGAGTTAATTGAATCTTACTCATTTGGCAAAGTGATTAGAGAGGGGTTTAATTTGGTATTAGCGGGTGAACCAAATGTTGGGAAATCATCAATACTGAACTACTTAGTAAAAGAGTCTCGTGCTATAGTTAGTCATATCCCAGGCACCACTAGGGACACAATAATAGAGGAAATTTCGATTGATGGATTTTTTTTAAGACTTTATGATACTGCGGGTATTAGAAATACTGATGAGTTGATTGAAAAAGAAGGAGTAGAAAGATCACGAGGCGAAGTTAAAAAAGCAGATGTTGTTATTTTCGTAGGTGATGTAAATGTTGGATTTTCCGAGGATTTAGAAGCTCAGCTTCTTGAATTAAATCCTTCAGTAAAAATAATAAAAGTATTAAACAAAATTGATTTGGGAGTGAACAAAGATTTTAATGAGGATTTCAAAATTTCGGCTTTATCTGGAATAGGAATGATAGAATTTATTGATGGGCTGAAAACAATGTCTTTCGGTGAAAATGTATACACAGAAAAAGATGCTATTGTAACAAACATAAGACATATGAACTGTTTAATAAAAGCAAACAAAGCACTTTTGAAATCGAAAAAAACGGTTGAGAAAAACCTAAGTGGAGAATTTTTAGCTTCGGATCTTTGGGTTGCTGAGATGGCTTTAGCTGAGATTATTGGGGAGGTAACTCCCGAGGAAATACTAAATAATATTTTTTCAAAATTCTGCATTGGCAAATAGTTGTTTCACGTGAAATGAAAGCAATGTCAACCAGAAGATAGGTCTAAGTTTCACGTGAAAGTGATTATATTATAATATTTTATGGTAAATAATAAATTTGACATTGTTGTAATTGGTGGCGGGCACGCTGGAATCGAAGCCGCTTCAGCAGCAGCAAAAATGGATTGTTCAGTAGCACTTCTTACAATGGATAAAAATGCACTTGGAAGAATGTCCTGTAATCCGGCGATTGGTGGTACAGCAAAAGGTCACTTGGTCAAAGAAATAGATGCTCTCGGTGGTTTAATGGGCCAAATTGCTGATAGGACTGGTATTCAGTTTAGAATGCTCAATAAATCAAAGGGACCAGCAGTATGGTCACCAAGATGTCAGTCTGATCGTGATTTATACTCTAGAATTGCGACTGAAATGATTTTATCAAATTTTAATATTGTGATATTGGAGAAATCAGTTTCAGAAATTCTTATTGAAGGCAATTCTGTTCTTGGAATAAAAACATCTGATAGTCAGAAAATATTAGCTTCTGCAGTAATCCTCTCTGCAGGAACTTTTATGAACGCGATTATGCACACGGGTCTACTTGCAACAAGTGGTGGAAGATTTGGAGAAAAGCCATCATTGGGAGTTACAGAGGGATTAGTAAAATTGGGCTTTCTTTCGGGAAGATTAAAAACGGGCACACCACCAAGAATTAAAAAAAGAAGTATCAATTTTTTCATTCTTGAGAAACAACCTGGCGATATAAATCCAAAACCATTCTCTCATTTTACAGAATTAAATAGTTTTCCATCACTTCCCCAGGTAAGCTGCCATATTACATACACAGATTCTCTGGTCCATAAAATATTACAAAAAGGATTTGACCGTTCCCCAATGTTTACGGGGCTTATAAATGGAGTTGGCCCAAGATACTGTCCCTCTATTGAAGATAAAGTAGTGAGATTTGCTGATAAAGAAAAGCATCAATTATTTTTAGAACCAGAAGGATTGAACAGTGAGCAAATTTATGTAAATGGTTTCTCTACCTCCCTACCTTCCGAAATTCAGTTAGAAGCATTGCATAAAATTAAAGGCCTCGAAGATGCAGAAATGATTCGTCCCGGATATGCTGTGGAGTATGATTTTTTTCCACCTCATCAAGTTGATTCAACGTTAGAAACAAAATTAATTAAAGGATTGTATTTCGCAGGCCAGATAAACGGAACATCAGGGTATGAAGAAGCTGCAGCCCAAGGATTAATGTCTGGAATAAATGCTGCGCTAAAAATACAAGGAAGAAAAGATTTTGTTCTGAAAAGAAGCGAAGCCTATATCGGAGTTCTGATAGATGATTTGGTTACTAAATCTACTGATGAACCTTATCGAATGTTTACTTCACGCGCAGAGCATAGACTATTGCTTAGACAGGACAATGCTGATAGAAGATTGATGAAATATGGAAAAGAGTTTGGTTTAGTTGACAAGGAATTTTCTGTCGAGGTTGAAGATAGGGAAAAGAAAATTTTTGCTGGTTCAAGTGCATGCAGAGAATTAAAATTTAATTCAAAGGTCATAAATAATTTTTTGATTTCAAAAGGATCTTCACCAATTGATTCATCAGAAACCATTGCAAACCTTTGTAAAAGGCCCGAACTTTCGCTCGAAGAGTTACTAAATTTGAATGGCTTTTCCGATAATGAGGATATCAAACCATTACTTCAGGATGAATTAGCTTTGAATCAAGTTGAAATAGATTTGAAGTATGAGGGCTATTTAAAACGCCAGGAAGAAATGATTGCTAAGATGGAAAAACATGAAAATCATTTAATTCCTTTAACATTAAACTATTCTGAAATCAGGGCACTATCTGCGGAAGGCAGAGAAAAGTTGCAGCGTTATAAACCAAGATCGATTGGTCAGGCTTCCAGAATCTCAGGCATAACGCCTTCAGATATTTCTGTTTTATTGGTATATTTAAAAAGATAATTTTTTATTTTTTATGGCTGATAAGCAGGAACACTACCTAAAAGAGCTACATACATTTTGCTGGGAAAATGGGTTTAATCCTGAACCTACCCGGACCGAACGGCTAGCCTATTTCACACAATTAGTTGTTGACAAAAACAAGAAGATTAATCTGATTTCAAAACGTGATATTGATGCAATTGTTGAAAAACACGTTTTTATTTCAGCGTACATTTCAAAATATCTGCCTGAAAAAGTAACTAAGTTTTTGGATATTGGAACAGGCGGCGGGTTTCCTGGAATTCCACTTGCAATTATGCGACCCGATATCAGAGGTGTGTTGGTTGATTCAACTGCAAAAAAAGTTGAGGCCGTGAAAGATTTTATTGACAAGCTGAAACTAAGCAATGTAATTGCTGAGAATCATCGTGTCGAAAGCGAAGAATTCTTAACAAGACATGGAAACTCATTTGATTTGATTGTTAGCAGAGCGACAGTCCCACTAATTATTTTATTTAGATATGCAATTCCACTTATTAAGGAGAAAGCATTTCTGTTTGCGATGAAGGGTGGAGATTTAACGGATGAATTTTCAAAAGCTGAACTCAAATACAAATCTTATATTAAAAAATCTACAGTGTATGATCTCCATTATAAACCATCGAATATAAGAAATCAAAAGGGTAAGAAGTTAGTACTCCTTGAACTTCAAAAGTGAAAAATCAAACAAAGTTTAATATTAAACTATTACGGGGTTCAATATTGTTGAGCCCTTTTTTATTGCAATGAAATCAGAAATATTAAAACGAATTATTAAACTCAATGCGCTCGATGAACTAGTATCCAGACTAAGTTTACAAGCTGAACCACATTCGGTTGTTTATTGTTCTCCACTTTATGGTGTGTCTAAATCATCTCTCGCAATAAAATTAAGTGAAATAGAAAATCAGATTATCCTTCTGTTACCCGATTCAAAGAGTGCTGAAGAATTATTTGTTGAGCTAAACTTGCTTCAATTTCCCGAGCAGTTAATTATTCTAAATGACTTTGCAAAAGAAATGGTTCAGGAAAAGCTCACGAAAATTTCCAGACAAAACAAATTTATTCTAATTTCCACTTATGAATTGTTAGCACTCAAATTCCCATCAAAAGAGCATGTCGAAAAAACCACAACACTTATTCAAGTTGGTGGTAAAATAAAATATGAGGAGCTGATTGAATATTTGAATTTATTGAATTACCAGCGTGATCAGTTTGTAGAAGCACAAGGTGAGTTTTCTGTTCGAGGTTCAATTATAGATTTCTGGTCCTTTAGTGAAGCCAACCCTGCCAGATTAGAATTTGATGGAGATTTTCTGGAATCGATTCGTCATTTTGATCCGGAAAGTCAACGTTCAATTGAAAAGTTAGATACTATTTCATTGGCAGGCAGCGTTGAGCAAAAGAGTGAATTAAACTCAGACATATTTGATTATCTTAAAAACCCGGTTATAATTGCTTCAACTTTTGAACTTCAAAATAGATCATTCAAGAAACCAAATAATTCTCCAGTTGAGTTTGATAGGCAATTACCGATGGAAACTGATTCAGAAATTAATACATCATATGTTTTTCCAGAAGTTGAAGGAGTAAAATTTCAAGAAAATGAGTTGTTCAAGTTAGAATTCGAAGAACTGATTAATACAAAAGGTACCAGATGGATTCTCGAAGAGGAAATAGCATCTTCGTCAAATCGAATTGACCTTGGATTCTCCACAACACCAGCAATCAATTCGAACTACAAAATTCTTTTTAATGTTTTGAAGGAATATTCTGAACGGAATTATGAAGTAGTTTTAACTTCAGAAAATGAATTACAAACATCTCGCTTGACCGAGCTACTTTCCGAATATAATGAGGAGCTTGCTGAGCTAATTGAATCGCGAAAAATAAAGTTAGAGACACTGCCAATTAAGGAAGGATTTGTTCATCAAAAAGAAAAAATTCTTCT
>JGI20214J51088_10003298_pt1 | contig 10674 bp, 5 predicted proteins | sample WetSurMetagenome_FD_51088 | JGI IMG/M metagenome (IMG submission 51088) | reverse complement strand
GTAATTTCCTGTAAGAATAAAGCTGTTACTCATTGTCCCCGAAGTGAATAACACAGTCTGACTGAGCGTCAGATTGTTTGTAGTCTGAGATATCTTGTTAAGAGTGTCAAGAACAGCATTAACGCTTTTTGTTCCCAGATCGTAATTTGAGTAAGTTACATCAGTCATGAATTTCTGTGATGGCATCCAGGAAGCGTGTGCAGAACCAATAGTCCTGTTTGTGCGGAAGGCTGCAGAGTCGCTGAGATTATCGGTCTGAAAACCCATACTTCCGTTAAAGGAAAATTTATCTTTTATTTTAAAACCGGGTTCAATAGTTATATTCCTGACATCGCTTTGAAAATAATATGCCCCCATTGACTTATAATCGGAGCCAATCTGTTTAAAGTGCAATCCCAGAGTGTATGCACCGTTGGCAAGCATGAGGTTTCCATCTATGACATTGCTCCGATTAGTTGTGGAGTTGATTTTCATTAAAGCATCAGAGAGGAAGTTGGATTCATGTTTAAAAAGTTTGCTGATTGTATCTATACGGTTGTCTTCGGTATAAACACTTTGGGCAAATTCACCTGAAAAGGTAAGCCATTTGGTGATTTTCTGATTTGTGACAACTGAAAGGACAACGTTTTCTGCCGGCGTAATCTCCAGTTCATCAACATTTGCAATTGAACCTGCAAAGTCTTTTGCCTTTAGTATAACCAAATCAACAAAGTTGGCATCGGTACCATAACCTATTTTAGCACTGTAACCGGTTCTTTTGAAACTCGGCATTATTGATACAGTATCGCTGTAAGGGACCGGACGCATAAGCCTTCCATAGATAAATCCCAGTCTGAATTTTCCGGGGTTAAGTTCAGCACCGGCACCCATAATGGAGTGGCCACCGAGCGAGTAAGGAGAGAACTGAAGATTGCTGTATCCCAGATGAAGTTTTATCCATTTATATGAAGGAGACACTCCGTATTGATTAAATGGCTGGTTAAAGTCGCGCTCCTGCTCACTGACTGTAAATGAAAAAGGGAAAGAAATTCCATAGACTGAAACGACAGGAGCTCCCGTCAGAGTCCATGAGAATGGTTTTCTGTTGGCTTTCCTGCCCTGTACGTTGTAGAAAACAGAGCTTACACCAAGACTTCCGGATATTGAAAACGGTTTTGCATCCTTTAGCGATGAAATATCCTGCCCCTGAAGACTACATGGTATTATACCTAAATAAAGAAGTATAATACATAGATATAATGGATAGAAAGGATGATTTCTAAAGTTGAAATAGTGCCGCATCTTTTAGAATTTACTTATATGAAGATATAATCTATTTAAAAATAACAAGTTAAAGTAATATCACTTGTTTTTACCTAAACAAAAATATTTAATTGTAAAGTCTAAAAATTGGAAAAAAGCGACAAAAGAATTTTATTCGGATCATAATTGATCCGGCTCATCTACGAGGCTTCAATTGAACTTTTTGTTCCATTAACCATTGCAGGGAACAGTTCATCTGACTTTAGAATTGCGAGATGGTTATAAAGTCTGAAAATGTTCTTATTTATGTTTCTGCTGAAAACAAAAGGCGAAAAACCTGTTGCAGCGTGAAACTCGTTGATTAAGTGAGGTTGATCATAGTATCCGCATTGTGAGACAAGGTCTGCCCAATTCACGTCATTTTTATATGTAATATTGTCAAGCAGATTGTAAAAGCGTATGATTTTGCAATATTCTTTTATGGAGTAACCCATTGCTGACTTAAAGCTTCGTTGGAGAGTCCGTTCTGAAGCTCTGAACTCATTTGTCAGGTCGTTCAGTCTCATATTGCCTTTTTTATCATTTATGAATGATGCAATATCCAGACCTCCCTTAAAGTTGTACTTATCATTAATATTCTTATAGAGTTTTCCTATAAGATATTGTTCAATATATATTATCCGATCCAGGTTGTTTTTTGCATTCCCAAGTTGTTCCTGAAGGAACCTGATATCATTGCCAAGAACCTGGTTGCCGTTGAGAAAGCCATTATGGGTTTCTGATCCCGGGATTTTAAAGATATCATAGAATCCATTTTGCTTAAAATTAATTGAGACAAACTTCAATTCTTTGGCGCCTGGTTCTTTTGAAAGACCTTTTATTGTGTTTTCAAGATTATGAGCTCCCACTATTCCGGAGTCTATATTAAAAATATCGCCCTTACTATTATAACATGTGCTTCTTGTGTTCTGATATCCTATAAACATCTCCACACACCCGTTTGAGAGAAGCCTTTGCTCAAATGTTTCATTATCGTCCTGATTGGCAAATTCAGCAATATAATAGTTCTGAATAGACCCACGTAATTCAGGAGAAGGCAGGAAAAAAGATATAGAATTGTTCATTAATACCGTTAGAGTTCCTTAAACAAATATAATAAAGGAAATTACGATTTTATATATGATATGGAATTTATTTGGGTAAAATGAAAAAGGTCACGTAGCTGAAGCACGTGACCTTTTATTATTTTTTTGTCAGATTGTGATTGAAAAACGGGTTTCAGTAGATAGTTATCTGATAGCCTTGCTATAGAGTTCAGCTACTTTATCCCAGTTAACAACATTCCAGAAAGCAGAGATGTAGTCTGGTCTCTTGTTCTGATATTTAAGGTAATATGCATGTTCCCATACATCTAAAAGGAGGATGGGTTTCCCTTTCTTTGCAGCTATGTCCATCAGCGGACTGTCCTGATTTGGCGTGTTTGTTACAAAGAGTTTTCCATCGGGACCAACAACGAGCCATGCCCAACCACTTCCAAACTGTGTCTTGGCTGCGTTTTCAAACTCGGCCTTGAAGTTGTCTACTGACCCGAATGCACTGTTAATTGCTTCAAGCAGTTTGCCTGCAGGCTGTGCACCTTTAGCCGGGCCTAATATCTGCCAGAAGAGCTTATGGTTGTAATAACCTCCGCCATTGTTTCTTACGGCTGCAGGATATGTGCTGATCTTTGCAAAGATCTCTTCAACAGTATTATCTTTAATGTTGTTATCCTCTACTGCTTTAAGAAAATTGGTATAGTAAGCTTTGTAATGTTTTGAGTAATGTATCTCCATTGTCTGTGCATCTATATAAGGCTCAAGAGCGTTATATGCATAAGGGAGATCCGGAAAATCAAATGACTGTGCCATTGTTTTATTGTTTTGAATTAATAATAGTGTTATTGCAATATATAATATTATGCCTTTTGTTTTCATGCCTCATTAAATTTAATCAATAAACAACCTGTTTTAAACAAAGTTCAATAAGAGAACTGCTAAATCCAGAAAAATTTCCCTGACTATATTTAGAGCGTTATTACAATCTTGATTTACAAAACAAAAGCTAATGAAATAATATTTAGTCTCACCGGTATTTTATATTGAGTTGTGGTATCTGTTCCATCCTGTTTCACCGACAGAGACGGTTTTGCATAATAATATTCGCAGGATATAGAAATAAACCTGTATTGTACAGATATGCCGGCGGTATTAGACATTTTAATAAATGAAAGGTCACTATTTAATTTTAGTTGCCCTGAAATATTGCCTGTGTCAAAGCCATATGGCACAACTGCTGCCGGGCGATAATAAGCTGCAATTACAAGTTTATAAGCCGGACGATAAAAAATGCCATAGCGTTCTGCTATCTCAACTACAACAAATGGCATTGTTTCAGAATTTTTAAGACTGCTGAAATTGTGGCTACTCATATATCCTGCAACAAGGAAAGGATAAAAGTAAAAGCCAACATTCTTTTTCCCGATTAGCATTCCGTACCCTGTCTCAGCAAAAAGGCCATTCTTCATTGCAACGTTCCCGTTCTTTACATCTTCAGGTATCAATGGGGCCTTTTTATTAAAACCGGAAGGCGTAGTTAGCCCAACCTTAATAGTGAAAAAGCCAGTTACGCCATTCTGGGTTTTAGCCTTAGCATCTGATGTTTTATACGGTGTATCACCTACAAGCTGAGCATGTGTTGATATACAGAAAGAAAACAGAGCAAAGGTTAGCGCTATAAGTATTTTTAGCTGTCTCTTCATGTTCCTGGTATCAGGGTTCTGCAGGAAGGTCGGCAGACCATATGTTATATACATTTTTTCCATTACCTCTCTGGGAAATAAAATATATAGTTTTTCCATCAGGAGCCCAGCAGGGTGACGCATCGGTCCCGAGGAAAAAGGTTAGTTGATGGAGATCGGAACCATCAATATTAGCTGAATAAATGTCGAGGTTTGACACTTTGGAACCAGATGAGTTTGTAAGGCCAACACACAGTATCTTCTTACCGTCAGGAGAAACCCTTGGGGTTGAAAATCCTCTTTTTTTATCAGCCAGAACAAGGGTCTCGAGGCCGCTTTTGATATCGAGTAACCATATCTCTCCCTGGTATGTAAGCGGATTCATTTTCGTATAGAGTAATTTTTCGCTATTAACATACTCAGGCGACGAGCCTTCGACGTACTGCATTGTTATTGCATCTGACATATCAACAGACCAAATCATATATTTCCAGATAATCTTGTTTTCTCCCATGCTTTTCTCCGTCTGAGGGAAGGCACGTGTATAAAAAATTCTGGTGCCATTGGACGAAAAAACAGGGGCGGAGGCATTACCAGACTGTGTCTCAGTCAGATACTGAATAGCAGTACCCTCGTATGTATTTATTATGCAAATGTTTCCCTTGTCTTTGTCCATGAATTGCGCTGAGAAGCATAAAGATGAATCGTCTGGTGAAAAAGCCGGATTACTGCATTTAACATCTGAGGTGCGCTGAACAAGCATCTGGTCATTCCCCAGCGCTTTTACGAAAACGCATGCTGTCTTTGAACCTGATGTTGGGGCGGCAGTATAAACAATCTTATCTCCCAGGTTTGAGACATCAAAGAGTGAACCCGTATACCATGATAGTTTCCCTTTGTTGTTAACTATTTCAGGTCCGGTAATTGACTGATCGTCCCTGGTGATTTTTTTGAAACCTGATAAATCTTCCCCGGGGAACTTTACCTGCATGGCTTCTACATCTTTCTTTGTTGATGAACAAGCTGTTACTAAAACAAGGAAAACAACTAACGAAAAGAGAATTTTTTGTCTCATAAGCCGATAGTTTTATCTGCAGAAAATTTAAATATCCACTACATACCTACACGATTTGTCGCCATGGAGAATGGACATGGCAACTTTTGCCATGACCGGCCTGCCGACTACTTCCGAAAATATCTTTTCGATGGATCCTTCAGAGCAATAACATATTGAAGAAGAGGCAATACCTTTTGTCATGTTTACCATAGGACAAACGCAATGATCCTTATTTTTGATAAACTCTTTACGATTAACAGCCATTGATATATGGTTTTACCTCAATAAAGTTAAGCAAAACCATTTGAATAGGATATAAAAAATAATATCGTATTTTCAGTAGTAATGATACAACCTTGCTTAGGATAAGAATTATTAGTGCATAATATTTTTTTCTCAGAATACGAGTTTGGTTATTACTCCGTCCATTGACGTACATATAACAGAGTGCTTGTCAAGCGGTAGAATCTTGTTAATAAGACACGATGAAATTCTGTGTTCCCATAATAGTTTTCCGGTTGCCCTGTCTGCCGCATAGATCAACCCTTTATCGGTTGGTATAAAGACAGTCCCTTCTGACTCAACAATAACTGACGGGGATATATCGTAACCGGTGTTAAGGTCAGCTCTCCATACAATCTTTCCATCGGGCTCTGTTGTGGAGACTCCTATTACATTGCCATCCATTGTCTTGGCATAAATCATAGATCTGTCAGCAGATAACCCCATTGATTCCCTTACATTGCTATCTTTAAGTGATGACTGCCATATTATTTTTCCTGTTTCAGCATTCAGGCATGTCATTTTCCTGTCGGGTGACACAACAAAAACACGATCATTAACAACAACAGGGACGCACGCAGCAGGTGAAAGCATCCGGTTGCCTGTTGCATTATGCCATAGCCAGACAAGACCACCGGTTTTTTTGTCAAGTGCATATAGTCTGTTTTCCCATGTGCCGAATATTATCATATCATTATAAATGGCAGGGATGGTTTCAACAAAGCCAATGATTTCATTATTGTTCCATTTTATACTGCCGTCTTTTAATGCAAGTGAGAAGCATTTACTTCCTGAGCCGGAAATAAAAGCCTGATCTTCAAATATTACAGGAGATGCAACGATCGGCTCGCCTGCATCGAATTTCCACAGCAATCTGCCTGTTAAAACGTTTAAAGCATATACTTTACCATTTGTAACCGATTCAAGGAGGGTATTCCCTGACAGTGCGGGTGTACTGTAAATTTTAGCACTGGTATTGAATTGCCAGTTAAGCTTGCAATCGGTTATTCCGTATGACTTTATCTCTCCTTTTGTGTTTGTGACAATCAGATTTTTTCCGGACAGCACAATACCGGCTCCGATATCACTCTTCTCTTTTATCATCCAGGCTTCCTTTACCATCGGCCATGATCTATTCATAGAAAAATCAGGGCGTGGCCAGGTAGATTTATCCTTTTCAAAGTGATGATTAAGTAGTTTTATCCGGCACCATGGTTGAAGGGATGTGATTTCTGAAGTGCGTTCTGATGCCGTAAGAAGTGAATCGCCTTTGATGTGAATGATATTATATCCACAGGGACATTTTTTTGTGCTTAGATTTGACCGTCCCATTAACCCGGGGATATCCTCAAAAGAAAACTCCTGGTTAACATGACCGTGCCCGCATAAAATTGCCTGAACATCTCTTTTTTTCAGGCGGTCAATGGCTTCATACCAGTTGTTAACGCTGTTGTTTAGCGGGTAATGATTAACAAAAATAATATGCAGATTGTCATTATGAGATTTAAGAAGAGAATCGAGCCATACAATATTCTCCCGGGGTATTTGTCCGGGGCTCATACGCATGTTAGGACCCGAGTTAGTGCCTACGAAAAGGAAATGGCCAAAAACAAAGGAAAAAGTCTCCGAACCAAAAACTTTTCTGAAACTGTTCCCGCCACTCTCTGACCATTTGGTGTCGTGATTTCCGGGGATAATATGCCATGGTTTATTCAGGCTGTCAAGAATTTGTTTGGCGAGAAGAAGCTCTTTATCGGAACCGAATTCGGTAATATCTCCTGAGATAATTACAAAGGAGAGAGAGTCATTCAGGTTAATATCACTGACTGTTCTTCTGAGGTCTGTTTCAGAGTTAGCAGTCCCGATATGAGTGTCTGTAACTAATGCGAACTGAAAAGTGACGGGTTTCTGTGCAGAAAGCAGATAAACCATTAAAAACAGGACAAATGTTAAAAGACCCCTTTTCATAAAAACAAATTTTAAAGTTTAAATATAATGATATTCTGATTTGGAGGCAGTAAAGTTTTTATCTGTAGACAGGTCTGTCTCTCAATCGCAATGACTCATTTGCTAATTAATATTATTCATACTGATTATTCTTGCTATACTATTTAACATTATTGTGATTAATCTGTAACCGGATAAAAAATGGTATTAATTAATCTTGTCAGATAAATAAGTGGATTGATCAGGGGGTATTAGTTTTCAATTATTGGATTTCTTCTATAAACAAATATTAAATGAGATTCGTGATGTGATCTGGGCAAATAGTTTGGAAGAAGAATGAAAGTGCAGGCAATTCCACATTATAAAAATGAAAAATGTATACAACGATAAAAAGAAAGATAGCAAAAAAATGACGTTGAGTGTGCTGTAACACACCCAACGTCAAATAAATAAAACAAATATAATTTAACAGTACAAAACTATGGAAAAAATCCAATCAATGCAATGGTACCGTAAATGGGCAGGTTCAAAGAAACTGCTATTTTTAGTTTTAATTACGATATTATTTCCCTTACTAAACCTCTCTAATGCAAAAGCTGGTTCAACTTTGATCCAAGCTGATTATGACCTTGTGTCTGAAGTAACTCAGCCTTCGGGAAACCAGCAGCAAAAGTCTGTAACAGGCAAGATAACAGATAAATCAGGCCAGGCATTACCCGGCGTTTCTGTTATTGTGAAAGGAACCACGATAGGAGTAATTACTGATATCAATGGTAATTATTCACTTTCAAATGTCTCTACTGACGCTGTTTTTCAATTCTCTTTTGTAGGAATGAAGACACAGGAGGTTAAAGTGGAAAATCAGAATATTATTAATATAGTAATGGAAGAAACAGCTACGGGACTGGATGAGGTTGTTGTGATCGGATATGGAAATACAAAAAAGAAAGATCTGACAAGTTCCGTCACCACAGTAGGTGCCAAAGAATTTAATCAGGGTGTTCATACAGATATTATGGAACTTATTCAGGGCAAAGTACCAGGATTAAATATTACAAAGGATGGCAATCCTTCAGGGGCAACTGCCGTTATATTACGCGGTCAGTCAACATTACGTACGGGTGAGGCTCAGGAACCTCTGTATGTTGTTGATGGCATCCCCGGTGGAATTTTTCAGTTAGATGATGTAGTGTCTATTGATGTTTTACGTGATGCTTCAGCATCTGCTATTTATGGCTCCCGTGCAGCAAACGGTGTAATCATTGTAACCACCAAACGTGGTGACTCAAATAATTCGCGGGTCTCATATAATTCTTATGTCGGAATTGAGACCATCGCTAATAAAATTGATATGATGTCTGCCAGTCAGTATCGCTCATTTATATCTGCCAATGGATTGGTTTTAGAGGATGAAGATAATGTTGACACCGATTGGCTTAAGAAATGTACACGCACGGGCATCTCAATGAATCATAATATTTCCCTCGGTGGTGGAAATAATAAAACAACTTATTTCGGTAGTGCAACATATAAACAGGTGGATGGTATTATTAAAGAAACAGGTGTAAATACACTTTCATTAATGTTAAGTGTGCAACAAAAAGCAATCAATGACAAGCTGAAAATAGGTTTAACTCTTTCCAATACTCTTAATGACCATAACCTGTTGCCGGTTAGTCCATCTGATATAAATGGTGATCCTGATGAGTTCCTGCTTAATATGATAAATTATTTGCCTACTGAAAGTATTAAACAGGAAGATGGAAGCTATACGGAAAACGGGAACTCCAGCGCTTATAATCCTGTGGCACTGCTGGAACAAAACTCCAATAAGCGGAGGAACAAAGATTTTCTTGGGACTCTCAGTCTCCAATACAACATAATTGAAGGGCTTAATTACGACCTTAATGTTTCTTATGGGAATGATGAAACTGCCCGGAGTATTTATTATGATAAAGCCTCAAGGCTTGCCCAGGGGTATAATGGATTGGCAATTCGTAATGAGTATGAGAACCAGAAAAAACTACTTGAGTCGTATCTTACTTATAGCAAGGTATTTAATGAAAGTGATATTAAATTGATGGCAGGTTATTCCTGGGAGGAAGATCGTAATGGCGATGGGTTCCAGTCAACTAACGATGATTTTGTTTCTGATGAGACCGGTGCTAATAATCTTGCATTAGGTAGTGGAATGGATATTGATTATGGCGATACTAATGTAGGCACATTACGGATGATATCTTTTTTTGGCCGGTTGAATTATGCTTTTAGTAATAAGTATTTATTACAGGCAACAGTACGCCGCGATGGATCTTCTGCATTTGGTGAGAATAACAGGTGGGGTATCTTTCCCTCTGTGTCACTTGGGTGGAAGATAACAGAAGAATCTTTTATGAAAAATCAGGATTTTTTTAGTAATCTCAAATTGAGGGCAAGCTGGGGTATAAGTGGTAACTCATTAGGATTCGATCCTCTTATAAGTAAATTACGATATGGCTCAAGTGGCTTGTTTTATTATAATGGCAAATACATTAATGCAATTACACCTAAACAAAACGCAAATAATAACTTAAAATGGGAAAGTACCGCGATGACAAACATCGGTCTTGATTTTTCAATCCTTAAAGGCAGATTAGGTGGCACAATTGAGATATATGATAAAGTTACCAGCGATTTGATATGGAGCTATACTGTACCAGCAACAGAATATTACTGTACTTCATTAACAACTAATGTAGGTGAAATTGAAAACAAAGGGTTTGAAATTACAATCAATGCTACACCGGTAAGCACCCGTAACTTCTCCTGGAATACCACATTTAATGTATCCTCAAATAAAAATAATGTTAATTCAATATCAAATGATGAATTCGAGCTTGATTATATACATACAGCAACTTCTGTTGGTGAACATGGGCAATCGGGCAATTATGCCCAGATAATTGAGAAAGGGCATCCGATTGGACAATTCTATTTATGGAAATATGCCGGTCGTGGTGATGATGGAGTATCACAATTTTATTCAGCAGATGGGTCATTAGTTACCACTCCTGGCAGTGAGGATCACTTTTATGCAGGAAATGCCCAGCCAAAAGCAACCTATGGCTGGAACAATACAATTGCTTATAAAAACATAACGCTAGATTTTTTATTCCGTGGAGTTACAGGTAATAAAATATTGGATGCAACACGTGCTGATCTGAATTATCCTACCGCGGCAACACTTTATAACATGCCTGTTGAGGCACTTGATGAGCCTATTAATGATACGGGAGCTTCTTATGTCTCTTCACGTTATGTTGAAAAAGGTGATTATCTGCGTCTTGACAATCTTACTTTGGCTTATACATTCAACCTTAATAATCAGGTT
>JGI20214J51088_10003297_pt1 | contig 10675 bp, 12 predicted proteins | sample WetSurMetagenome_FD_51088 | JGI IMG/M metagenome (IMG submission 51088) | reverse complement strand
TCTGTTTCGGTTAGTGATTTTCATTGTGTCGAGGGTTGGAGCGTGTTAGACTGCAAGTGGGAAGGTGTACGCATCAGAGATATAGATAAACTTGTTAAACCCAAAGCTGTTGCTCGTGCGGTGTCGTTTGAGAGTGCTGATAACTATTTGACTTCACTTTTTCGGGAGGAACTTGCAGGTGACGATGTATTGTTGGCTTACAAACTGAATGGTGAGCTGCTCGAAGATGGTCTAGGCGCTCCAGTACGGCTTGTTGTGCCGAGCAAATACGCGTATAAAAGTGCCCTTTGGGTGGTGCGTTTGAGGTTTACGCGGGGTAAAGAGTTAGGTTTTTGGGAGCGCCGGGGTTACANTGACAGCGCAGATGTATGGAAAAACGAACGTTTCAACCGCTAACCTGAACGGTTAACTGTTTAGAAATAATCAATTTACAAGCTACAATTAATTATGATTTACAATATTAATTCATGATTAGCAAGTGATTTAAAACTCGGGATAAAGTTTATTAGTGAACTCTCATATTTGGTTGGCTCTTCACGAGGTCGAAAAANATGTCGCAACAAGATCAAGAAAGACNACAAGAAATAGTCGCTGAAATTACCGTTACTGCAGCGGATGCCGGTAACTTAAAGGTCTCTTCAAAGAAACGAAAAGAAGACGCAAAACAGACGCTATACCTAAAGAGAATATAAACCCAAACATAATCTTTGTTTGTCGTTTAACTCTTTTATATTTGATTCTAACCGTTTAATTGAAACAAGAGGCAAAACCCTTGAATTATACCGAAGCCAACCTCGGAAGAATCTTCATCCTCAGACTCCAACACAACGAAACCCTCCACGAAGTTATAGAAGAATTCGTAACCCAAAAACAAGTCAAAAGTGCTCTCTGCTTTTTTCTAGGCGGTGCTCAAGATCAAAGCAAATTAGTCGTGGGACCCAAAGACGGTGATGCAATGCCTCCTCAACCTATGATGGCTCTCTTGAGAGGTGTCCATGAAGCATGTGGAGTAGGAACAATCTTTACCGATGATAAAGGTAAGCCTAAGTTGCATATGCATGCCAGTTTTGGAAGAAACGAAAACTCAGTTACTGGGTGTGTACGTTTAGGTGTTGATGTTTGGCAAATTGGTGAAGTGGTAATTTTGGAATTAACGGGTAGCTCAGCTAAGAGAACAAAGAATAAGCAAACAGGTTTTGAGTTCTTGGAAACTAGTTAATTTTCAACCCAGAAAACGAACCAGAAACAGTCTAAATCCTTTATTGTCTGCGAAGTCACCGAAGAAAGGTTGGTCTTGTGGGTAACCGAACTTGTGAGTGTCATAAATCATTGTTTGGACCTGTGCATAGTCTAAGGTTGTGTTGAAGAACGTTGTGTGGGGTCCCCAGTCGAAGAGTATTATGTACTTGACGTTGCGTTCTTGGCATAGATTAACAAATTCGGTGATGTTAAAGTTAGGAGTGAAAGCATCAACTGCAAGTGGGGGGTACTGCCAGATTTGGTCACTTGACATGTTATTAGGTAGGTAGAAGCGGAACATGTCTTGATTAAGCAAGTTAAAAGCACAAACCAGCACAGCCGACTGGTTTTGATCCAAATGTCCTGACATATACCTTGTTGCTTCTTGGATTGGGATATGAATCTGGTCTCTAATCGTCATCTGGTAAGCGTCATAGGCGGCGTAAGCAGCAGCAGAAACTATTATAATTATGAAAAATGCTGCTGCAAGTTTCTTTAAGCGGTCAGCTTTTATACCCGTTTGTTTGGGCTTCCAAGCGCAAATAATGCTGTAAAGGAACATTATGAAACACGCGGCGGAGATGGCTAAAATGGGAAAAAGCGGAGTTACATACCGCCATTGCCTGTTGGGGATAAGTGTAAAGAAAACATATACCACGATGAACCAGGTTAAGAAGAATATGTCTTGTTTTTTTCTTCGGTAGGCAAACAATCCCAAGCCGCACAATCCTAAAACAAAAATGGGCAGGGAAATGGGATGTACGGCTAAATCGTTGAAGGGCCACGCCATTTCAATCAGGTAGTATACAGGTATGGGTTGGAAGCGGTTGCTGTAGGCAGGGCGGTCTTGTCCTCCCTCACTCATCACGTACTGCAATGTTTGGAACTTGGTTATTCCATCGTAGTGATAAATCATCACAAACCATGGCACCACAACCAAGACTGCAATCGCAAAGATCAGCAGGAACTTTGCCAGGTTAAGTTTTAGTCTTTTTCTGCCCAAAAACAGAATGCTTAGCAACATCGCCAACGCGGCTACAACGATTTGATACTTGGCCAATATGCCGAGCCCTAAGGCTAAACCGCTATAGATCAATGCGCGGTTGCTGTCGTCTTTGTTTAGCCAGGTGTAGAAGGCAAACATGACTAAAGTAAAGAAGAATATGAGCATAGTTTCCAGCATAGTGACTCTGGAAAGCCAAAAGAACCCAGGCATAGTTCCTAAAAGTATACTTGCGACTAGGGCGTTTTTTACTCCATAAGTCCGTTTGGTAAACTCGTAAAGCAGCCAAATCGCCAACACAGAGAAGGTAACAGCAACCAGTCGCCCAGCAACCTCGCTAACGCCAAAAACGAGGAAGTACCCCGTTGTCACCAAGTCAAAGAGAGGTGGATAATAGCCGTAAGTAGTCATATAATCCCATGTTTGCCCCCTCATTAGGAGCAAGCCACCGTTGAGGTGAGGCATTTCGTCCCACTGAACCGACATGTAACCCAAATTATACAGGGCAGCAGCCGCAAACACAACCAAAAAAGCTGCCAATATCAACGTGTACTTATGCTCTTTTGCGAATCTCACTCTTCTAAACGTAGAATATTCGTTTTTGATTGCGGTTTGGTTAATGGTTAGAGCCCCTTTTTAAACTGAGAATTAGTTGGCTGCATCTAAAAAGAGTTTGCAATACCTCGCAGAATACCGCATTCAGAACTTTTCGGGAAAATACACAATTCATTTATGGCAAAGAAACATTGTTTCCAGATCAGGAAGGCTAAATCACCAGTTGAAACGAGGGGCACCTGACAAAGAAATTTCAATCCTGCTGCCAGCCTATAACGAGGCTGCTCAGATTGAACAGTGCGTGATCCAAGTTGAAACCGCTGTCCGCTCATTCTCTAAATCATACGAGATAATAGTATCTGAAGACGGAAGCACCGATGGCACTGACCTCATCGTGTCAAACATGGCAAAAAACGACCCAAACCTCATTCTACTTCATTCACCTACTCGACTGGGAAAAGGTAAAGCCATTAAAAACGCTGTTTTCGCCTCAAAGGGTAAAATAATAACTTTTATGGATGTTGACTTAGCCACTAACCTTGAATGTTTACCTATGCTCTTGCAGGTAGTTAAGACAAACGGGGGCATGGCAATCGGTTCAAGGCACATCGGAGGCAGCCGGGTCCAACGTCGCGTTTCCCGAACCCTGTTTAGTTTAACCTACAACTTGGCGGTTAGACTTCTATTCCTTGATGGCGTCCGTGACCACCAATGTGGCTTCAAAACAATGAGTCGTGAGGTTGCTGAAGCAGTTTTGAATGTTTCCAAGTCAGATGGCTACTTCTTTGACACCGAGATGATCGTACGTTGCAAAAAACTCGGGTTCCCCGTGGTGGAAGTTGCCGTGGAGTGGTCTGAACGAAATAAGGGTGCATCAAAAGTTAATCCAGTTCGGGACGCTAAGAAGATTGGTTTGGATTTGTTGGCTTTTAGGTTTAACCTTTAAGTGGAGCTGAATTTTTTAGCCATCCGCTTTAGTCTTAAAAACTGCTGCTCAAGGTTTATGACGAGTGGCACAGGCTGACCAAAAGGCTGGCAATCGCCCTTCACTATGGCTTTAGCTATGGCTTCAACGCTGGGTTCAGCTGCTTCAATAATTGTGTAGCCGTAACCGATTTGGGGACCATAATGCGCATCGGTTCCCGCTACACGCGAAAGCTTCAAACGTTTCGCAGCCTCCTCAGCTTTTTTAACGCTATTTTTGAATGGGAAAGCTCGGGCATTGATGATTTCTATAGCGTCAAACATGCTACAAACTTTTTCCCTAAGGCATCCCTTGAAGTAAACGTAAGGGTGACATGCGATTGCTACTCCGCCTGCCCTATGGATGCGCTCCACGGTTTCAACAGCACTAAAACCTTTGGGAATGAGCTCTTTTACGTTAAGAGCAACTATGTGTCCGTCGCTACTTGAGATTTCCATGCCCGGGATGATGAGAAAGTCGGTTTCTTTAGAGATTTTCCATGCGCCTTCGAGCTGGTTGTGGTCAGTAACGGCAACAGCGTTCAATCCACGTTTCTTCGCGTAAAAAACGAGGTCTTTGGGTGTTATCAGTGAATCTTTCGAGTAGATGGTGTGAATGTGGAGGTCAGCTTTTATCTGCATTTGTTAGCCTCTATTTTGGAGGTGCCTTAGCTCTTATCTGCGCCACCATTTCATCGAGTTTTGCTTCGTCGGCGTCGATTTTATGGAAAAGCGGCGTTGGTTTCAAGATTTTGTGTCCTGCCTCTATTGGTTTTGTTGCGTCGTTCCAGTTACTTTTAATTACATTTTCGGGGAGGTTCAGTGTCTGGCAAAGTTGCTGTGCAGTCTGGGGGATGAAAGGTTCTGAAACTACGGCGATTGCCTTAACCACTTGTGCCGCCACGTAGAAGATTGTGCCTGCTTTCTCTTTGTCGGTCTTCATCAGGTTCCAGGGTTCTTTTGTGTTGAGGTACTGGTTGCCTATGCGGCTAATCGCGATAAGCGTGTTCGTAGCTGATTGCAGCCATCCTTCTTCGATTTCTTTGGCAGCTTGTTCTACCTTCATCTTTATCGACTGCAGCACGGCTTCATCGTCTTTATCAAGTTTGGTCGGAGCTGGGATTTGTCCATCGAACTTGCTATTTATAAAACTGAGAGTCCGATGGATAAAATTGCCGAAGGTATCGTTCAAGTCAGCATTGATTTTTTCGGTGAACGCTGCCCATGTGAAATTGGTATCTTTGCTCTCGGGTCTTGTGGCTATGAGGAAGAAGCGCCAGTAATCGACTGGGAACATTTCTAAGGCTTCATCAATCCATATTCCAACACGCTGGCTCTTTGATGCTTTCTGACCCCGGAACTGGAGGAATTCAGTAGCGGAAACGTTCCATGGCAAGTTATAACCCTGTCTCGAAGCCAAAAGGAGCGCCGGCAGGATAATGGTGTGGAAGGGGATGTTGTCTTTGCCAACAAAATAGAGTGTACGCGCCTCTTTATCAAACCAGAACTCTCTCCACTTTTCAGGTTGCCCCAAACGCTGACACTGCTCAATCGTTGCAGAAACATATCCAAGAACGGCGTCTACCCAAACATAGATGGTTTTGCCCTCTGCCCCTTCAAACGGAGCCGGAATACCCCATTCAATATCGCGTGTAACTGCTCGCGGTTTTAAACCCTCTTTAATCCAGTTTAAGCTAAAGTTTTTGACATTTGAAGGCAACTGTTGATTGCTCCGAATGTACTCGCAGAGCGGTTCTTCGAGTTTAGAGAGATCAATGTACCAGTGACGAGTAGTTTTCACGGTGGGTTTGTTTTTGCAGATAACACAGTACGGCTCAATTAATGNGGTAGGTTCGAGGAGTTTACCGCAGTTGTCGCATTGGTCGCCACGGGCTTTCTCACACCCACAATAAGGGCATNTTCCTTCTACGAAGCGATCGGGCAAGAAGCGCTGATCATGTTCGCAGTAGAGCATCTGAGTATCTTGAGCGAAGATGTAGCCGTTCTTTTGGATTTCTAAAAGGGTTTTCTGGACAAATTCTTTGTGAATTGGGCTCTCTGTGCTTGTGTAATTATCGAAGGAGGCGTCCCATCGGCGAAAAAGCTCGGCAACTTTAGCGTGATTACTGTCGGTTAAAGCTTTAGGAGTTATGCCTTGTCTTATAGCTTCCACTTCTATTGGTGTGCCGTGTGTGTCGGAACCGCTTACCATCAACACATCGCTGCCTTTTAGCCTATAGTAACGGGCTGTAACATCGGCGGAGAGGACCGAACCGACGAGGTTGCCAAGATGCGGCGTGACATTGATGTATGGCCAAGCGGATGTAACTAAAACTTTTTCAGGCAAATGTATCATCAACAAATCGTTTGGTGCCAACCTTATTAAAATTGCTATAGCACCATTTTTCACCCGAATTATCCATGAAAGAATATTTTTGGCAATGCTTAAATTGTGAAAACGCGATACCCGTAGCTTGAGGTTTCACTTTGCCTTATTGTCGTAGATGTGGAGCAAAACTCGATGAGGACGCGCATTTCTGCCATAAATGCGGAACCCCCGTTGCCACATACAGCAATGCTTCTCCAGCCCCGCTAANTCCGCCTAAGCCAATTAGAAATGACCCGGTGATCATTGGGGCGATTGTGTTGGTTTCAATTTTAATTGTGGGCGTTGTGGTTGCGGCTTTTTTCGCTGCACCATTTTCTAACATCAGTATTGAGCAAACATATCAAGATAATACTATAGACGTTAGCAAGCTAAACCTCAATTTTGAGACTGAAGCGGCTCAAGTTAACGTTTTCACTCAGGATGTAAACGATAATAATTTTGTAATTGGGATTCAGGGGTCAGCTTCTAAAGGTATGTTNGGCGGCAACAGCGATAGCCCAGTCCAATTCACCCTTTACAACGATACAGTAAATGGTGTCCAAACGGTAACGATAAAACTTGAAGAATCAACCGCTTTTTCCAGGTACAAAGTAATCTGTAACATTTACCTTAACCCCGCTTTGACATTAAACCTTAATATAANGTCACAAGCAGGTCAAGTCAGCATAATCAACGACAANTCCGCAACTTTTGAGTCTATCAACCTGCAGACATCAGCGGGTTCTATAGGAGCGAACCTTCAAAACGCAACCATTGCAGGTAACGTGACTCTTAAAACTCAAGCAGGCACGGTTGATTTTCGGACAAGCGAGATGCTCGTTGAAGGCAACATTACTTTCGATTTACATTCAAACGCGGGATCCGTAAACATGGACATGACGCAAACTAAAACGCTTCAAGGAAACCTTCAGATAGACGCCACCACTGAATTGGGCTCATTAAACGTTGGCCTCTCCATCGATGGTGACGTCGGAGCCAAAATCACCTCCCAAACAAACCTAGGAAGTATTCATACGAATCTGCAGTACTTCTCAGGTAACCAATCTTCTGTACAATCGGACAATTACCCCGCAACAAGCAACATTGAAATGAATGTGCGAACAAACTTGGGCAGCATCAACATAAACGCTGCTTACCAGTCAACGTTTAGCCCTATCTTGAGTAACTAAGTTCTGCAAGCCCTAAACGTTTAAAACTGTGCTTAAACTTTTTAGAAGGTAACGATAAGGTGAATTTTTTGGCAGAACAAAAAAAGATAACACGTCAAGATCTTGAAACGAATAATGGCAAAAATGGTAAACCAGCATACATAGCCTTCCAAGGCAAAGTCTACGATGTTTCAGAGAGTAGTTTTTGGATGGAAGGAGACCACATGGGTATGCATGATGCTGGCAAAGACTTAACTGAGGAACTAGAGATGGCACCGCATCGAGAAGAAACTTTTAAGCGAGTAAAGTTTGTGGGTGAATTAGTCTAAAGATCTTCAAAAGATGCATTGAAGTACGCTGTCAATTTTACGCAGATCACTTAACGCATTTTTTATTTCTTTCTCGCTTAATGTTTGTCTTATTTCATGAAGTTTTCTGATTGTTTGATATAGGTCGTCAAATGCGGACTTGATGTCTAGATCTTCATTAAGGTTATATTCGAAGTCAGCTGCAATTTTGCTGGAAAGAATTTTTTTCTCTATAGTTTGACGGGTAGGTTTTGTTTTCTCTAAATCTGCAATCATGCGTTTGAAAGAGTCCAGTTTCTGAGTGGTTTGTGACAGCTTGTTGAATGTGAAGTTCAGTTTTTTTCTGTACGGGCTATAAATTAGGAAGAACCTTAGCTGTTGTCCGCTGAAACCTTTGGCGAGCAGGTCGTTTGGGTAATAGACGTTTCCTTTGCTTTTAGACATTTTTTTGCCGACCACAAACAGGTGTCCGCCATGCAGCCAGTACCTAGAGAACTGTTTACCTGAAACAGCTTCGGCAACCGCAAGTGTATAGTCATGATGTCTCACCATGTTATCAATTCCTCCACAAACAACATCAACACTAAAGCCCAAGTGTTTGGTGACAATAGCTGCATCTTGAATGTTCCATGCAGGTCTCCCCAAGCCGATGGATGTTTGATAACAGGCGTCGTCGTTTGTGCAGCCGTGCCAAAGAATAAAATCNCCTCGGTTCCAAGGTGTTCCAGGATAGGTGTCTTTGTGGAATCTGCGTTTCTTTTTTGGCCATTTATTCATGTCTAAATGTGCTAGTTTGCCAAAACCCGCAAATTTTAAAGGGTCAAAATAGATGTTTTCTAAGCCTTCGTAAGAATAATTGTAAGCAATGCCTTTTTTNACCAGTTTAGAAATCAAGTTTGTTGCTTGGTCTACCGCTGTTGAGGCTTTGACGGGGTAGTCGGGCTTTTTAATTCTTAAGAGTTCAAAATCCCTAAAAAAGACTGTTTCGTTTCTTTGGGTTAACTCTTCTACAGAGAGGTTTTCTTTTTTTGCCTGAGCCACCGCTTTATCTTCCACATCAGTTAACGTCATGAGTCGCCGAACATTATACCCTAAATATTCAAGGTATCGTTGGAGTATGTCTTCGAAAAGGAAGGTGCGGTAGTTTCCGATGTGGGCTGGCTGGTATGTCGATGGACCACAGGTGTACATTTTAACTTCTTTGTCTTCTTGGGGCTTGAAAGGCTCGATTTTTCTGGTTAACGAATTGTAGACTTTAAACAAGGCGTCTTCCCCATTTAGACGGTGGCTTTTTCTTCTTTCTCAATTATCATGAGGGTTTTCTTTGCTTCCTCAACGTGCTTTTGTGCTTGGGTTTGCGAAACAAAAACGTGTCGAACGATACCTTTCTTGTCGATGATGTAGGTGACTCGCCCCGGAATTATTCCCATTGTTGATGGAACCCCATACAACTCTCGAACTTTGTTGTCTACGTCGGCAAGAAGAATGAACGGTAACCCATAGTGCGTGGCGAAGGACTTATGAGATTCCACGCTTTGACCGCTGACGCCCAACACTTCAGCCCCTAAATTGGCTAACTCTTCATAGTTGTCTCTGAAGGTGCAGGCTTCTTTTGTGCAACCTGCCGTCTCATCCTTGGGATAAAAATAGAGAACAATGTTTTTCTTGCCAAAATACTCCGATANGGTNACNTTGTCACCCATTTGAGATGGAAGCGTGAAATCAGGCGCTTTGTCGCCGACTTTAACTGTCAAAAACTCACCATACCCTAGTGGCTTTTAAGGGCTATTATGGTTTTCGCACCAAAATCAAGNATTATAAGCGGCNATGCACATAGCAAACGTGGCGATTGTTTGGAAAAAACCTTGTTTGCTGCCAACCATAAATGCCGCGTCCTATACAATGTAGCATCTGGAGTTCCGATAGTTTTTCTGCATGGTTTGTCCTACACTGCTGACATCTGGCAACGCATAGGCATAACGGAGCTTTTAATCGAGAAACACATTTCCTTCTTAGCTCTAGATATGCCATATGGGATGAGAAGTCAGTGCCAACCTAAAACTCGCAGCCCCCAGCAGAACATAGATTTTGCCAAAGCAGCAATCCAAACATTTTTTCCAGCAGAAACCCCAATATTGGTTGGTGCCAGCATCGGCGGAAACATTGCCCTTCGGTATGCCACTTGTTTCCCAGTGAAAGGTTTAATGCTTATTGCGCCTGCGCGAGCCCTTGAACCCGACTTAACGCAATCTTATGGTAACTTTCGGTTTCCAACAGCGATAGTCTGGGGTACAGAAGACAATATCGTTGCAAGCGAGGACATGCGTACCCTAGCTGACAGATTGCCCAACGCTAAACTAATAGTCTATGACGGTGCAAGCCACTCTGCGTACAAAGACCAACCTGACCGGTTCAAACATGATCTGCTTGAACTCTACGCCAAGGGAGAATAACTTTTCTATGGTTTTGCAGTTAGGATATAATGATAAGGTCCAGCATCTTGTGTATTTATGACTGTGAACCCAGAAGATCTCATTAAATTTGATGCCTGCTCTTGACTAAATCTTATTGCAACTGGCGGACCAAAGGNCATTTGTTGTTTTTTCCAGTCTAAATCAGTCAGGTGCCCTGTGGGCTTTATCATTTGTTTTGCGTTTTGAATCACTTTTACAGGTTCACTAAAATCATGCAGATCCATGCAGTAAAGAATAAAATCGGCGCATTGCTTGCAGAAAACAATGTCTTCAGCTTTTCCCACTTCGGCAGTTATGTTGGTTAAGCCTTCTGTTTTTGCTTTACTCTTTAATTTTTCAATCCCAGCAGGGTCAATGTCGACAGCGTAGACTTTACCTTTTTTCCCAACTTTTCTTGATGCTAAAATAGTGAAGAACCCGTCACCGCAGCCAACGTCGACGAAGACCATGCCTTCATGCAGGTCTTGCAGGATTACGTCCGGGTTATACCATGACCGTCTGGTTGCTTCGTCTAAGCTAAACCCGCCATGACATCCCAAACTAAAAACCCGCTGGCTCCGGTTTTAAGAGTTCTCGGATTTGTTTTTCATGCGTTT
>JGI20214J51088_10003296_pt1 | contig 10676 bp, 2 predicted proteins | sample WetSurMetagenome_FD_51088 | JGI IMG/M metagenome (IMG submission 51088) | reverse complement strand
AACGAGCGCAGGTCCACCTGATCGGCCATCGTCACAATAGCCGTAACCATCACATCATTCTGATGCTCGGAGAGGTACAATGGAAACGACGCGCTGTACCTGCCTGCAAATGCCGATGAAGCGGTAATAAGTACCAGGGTAAAAATTAAGAGGTACTTTAAAGATTTTTGCATAAAGTAAACTCCTCAAAATTGTGTGATAAAACCAAGGTGCTCTAAGAAAACTAAAGGATTAACTGCGCGGTCCTCCCTTCTCGTAAGACATGTTTGGTTATTATAAGGATAAATAGCAGAACTACTCTCACAAACAGAAGCACACAAGAGACCCTGAATTCCCGGGTTATCATATTATACAGTTGTAAATGTACAGCCTAATAATCAAATGCACCGGCTACACGAATCTTGCATGAGAAAACAGCCCGTATTACGGTACATCAATTTTTTCAATGAAGCTACAAATTCTCCTGAAGGGATAAAGAAGCTAATCCCTCTTCCCCGATTCCCAGTTACTTTATTTAATTTAGTATTATAGAATAGAATGTCAAACTTATTTTAATGGGAAATGACAATTGTNGTAATAATTCCCCTGGCTATCTCCGATAAGGTCCTTAAACCGAATCGGGGCCGCCGAAGATAACCTCTTTATAGCGCTGGTAGGCATATGACACCGCCAGGAGTATAATTCCAAGCCCAATAAATGAAAAGATACGGTACAGGGTATCCAAGAATGATAGATCGTAGGTGAATATCTTCAGTATCGATATTCCAAAAAGGCAGATCGAGATTATCCGTATTGAGCGACGACACCGCCAGAGGCCCAACACCATCGTAATTACAGAGTACATCAGCCATATTCCGGATAGCGTTAATTGTTGAAGATCTCTCAGTCGGCCTAAATTACTGTTGTCGGATGTTAAGGGGGCGGCGGCTATCTGCTTTTCAAATATGTCCCAGGCTTCTACAGTCAGCAGAAACAACCCCAGCAACACCAATACTATCCGCGAAATATTCAATATCTGGGATGCCCATTGATAGGTTTCTCCATTGGCGGCGAGGATTCGCCCCTGAATATAGATAGAGCCCAACATGACAAGAATAGCCAATACTCGCAGGTTCATGATAAAAGAGTAATTTTCGATAGGAGAGTACACAGCCCCTGCGCCGACTAAATATGCTATGGCAATCATGCTTATTCCGATGGAAATTACCCCCACAGAATTCGATTTTCTCGCCATGCCAAACCAAAGCAGAGGGAGAGATAAAATAATCCAGATTGACGGGAGGATCATATTTAGATGGTAATGTGCTATTTCATTGGCCTGCGGAGCCGATAAACCCGCCATGAGATTTCGGAAATAGTCGAGAGTTTCCAAGGTCAGCAATCCGAAAATGACTATGGCGCAACCGGCTCGCATCATCTCCAGGGCAATTTCATTCTCCACGCTTTTGAATTTACTCATCAAAAAGGCGCTTCCCCCAAGAACAGCCGCAAAGATAATTAGTGTCAGCGCCCTTGCATTCAGGAGAATCGTGAAGGTATCGATAGGCTCATAGGCAAAAGTCCGGGACATTGTCATTAATCCCATGCCGGCGGCGGCTAACAAAACCAGCGCCGCTTGAGTGACAATTTTCCGTTTCCAGCCAAGGCCGCACCCGATCAGAATAATTGCCTCCACAGACCAGCCTATAACGATATTAAAACTCCTGAATTCGAGGGCAATCGCGGCNGAAAGCATTATAATCGTTGTTAATAAATAAATTGTCTGGCTGATTTTTTCATCCACTATATGCCTATAGACTGCCAGAAAAACGCCCAGGTAGGCCGCGGCTATTATAGCGGAGAATAGAGCCATCGACTCGCGCGTTTCTATTACAAAACTTAAGCCCCAGTAAAGTAAGCCGACATTGAGAACTGCCGAAAAATAGCGCGGCTTATTATTGGCGCTTTTACGGATATGGCAGATAATGTCATAAATAATATACATGCCCCAGATTACTGCGAGGAAACCTACTACATAAGGAAGCTTATCGGTTTGATAATTGTCGCCTTGCCAGTATAAAAAGTTGAAAAAATTCGCCAGGAGACTTAGCGGCGTCAATATGTTAAAAAGGGGCTTATAATATACTATTACGAGCATTCCTAAATTGAGCAAAGCCAGATAACTGAAAAGCCCATAGACATTGGCCTCGCCGGCGCCCATAAGAAACGGGGTGAGAAAACCGCCGCCCCATCCCAGGAATGCAATAGCCTGAGCCGAATAACGAATCGCCATAGAAAAGGCTATGCCTGTAACCGCCGACATAGCTATTATAGCCGCGGCCTGCGGCAACAAATGATAGAAATTATAAGAGGCGTAAGCCGATAGATAAAGAATCGCTATCCCCGCGCCGCTCAATCCCTGCGAAAATATCTGGAATCCCCTTTTCTGCGTTCTTACCGCCAGAGCAAGTGTCCCCGAACCAAAAGCGACGCCAATCAAAACGCGCATCCATTCGGATATCCAGTTATTATCGAACGCGTATTTCAGGAAAAAACCAACTCCAATAATCAGGGCTAACGCTCCAATCCGGTTGAGCAGCTTACCCCCGATTAACTGCTCCCATTCCTTTTGCGTACGAGGCTGCTCTCTATGCTGCCTGGTAGCTGTATTAGTCTCAACCGATAACGGAATAGCGGGCTTGGCAACCTCCGCGATTGGAGCCTGCGGTTTCTGCATATTTACGGGAGACAATGGTTGCGGCGGAGCTTGAGCCGGANTTGTTATCTGGGTTTGTGGCGGAGGAGNCGCAGCAGCCGTGATAGGTGATATTGGCGCTTGTCTTTTTCCGATCGATTCGAGCTCATCCTCTAATTTAGTGACACGCCGATTCAGGTGATTGACTTTATCCAATAACACCAGAAACGCTATAAGCAAAATGGGAAAGATCACCGCCAGTAGAAACATCCCGAAATCCCTTCCTTAAGATAGCTCCACAAGTTTTATTCAAGTGCCTTAGAAATTACCAATAGGGCATCTCCTTGAAATTGTCAAGAAACTACAAGAGCGGCCCATATATTTTGTATTTCCTCGATAACGGCGCCCCGGCTGGCCGAAACCGGCGGCAACACTATCATATTAGCAATAAACAAGTTGCAGCAAAACAATGGACTGAAATCAACTTTTAATCCAAGGCGCGCTNATTGGTTTTCGTCACTCGCGTACCCTTAATTAAGCCAATAGCAATATTGATAAAACAAGCCTAACAGCTGTTTCATTATTCGTAAGTTGATAATAAACATCAAGATATTAACCGACCTTTAGTATTAGGATTTCTCCCAGGGAGAAATCGCTTTAGAGATAGTTGCCGTAATCCAAGATTGGGACTGTCGAAGGAAGCAAACNGAACAGGCTATTGTTTTCCGGGAAATGAAGTGGAAATAGAGAATCGGACATGAGCATTTTTACATCCAACATGGACTATATTTATTTTGTATATGGGCTATCCTTTATACTGCTGGGGATGCAATCTGTCCGGTTTAGCTGGCGTCGCAATGAAAACCTTCCCTGGGCCACTCTCGCGATATTCGCGTTTGTTCACGGCATCAACGAATGGTTTAATGTACTATCCTTCACTCTGGGCGAGTTGCCGGAACTCAGGATTATCAAGTTCGTATTGGCGACAATTTCATTTATAGCGCTGTTCGAATTCGGCAGACGAGGAATTTCCAGGGACAGTAGATTACATTTCGGNTTTAAAATTTACATTCCGCTTTTCGCCATATTATTTTACGCGGTATTTTTCGAGCCACAGGGTAATTGGAGCGCGGCAAACCGCTATCTCTTTGCATTACCCGGCGGATTGCTATCGGCATGGACATTCTGGGTCACAGCCAGAAAAATAGGATTGGGCAGCAAGCCGGGCCTGCGCCTGGCGGCATCGGCTTTATGCCTCTACGGTATCGGAAGCGGCCTTATCGGTGCCCCCGCCACTTTCTTTCCCTCGAAGTGGCTTAATAACGATTCGTTTCTTGCTTTTACTGGTATTCCTATTCAACTTATAATGACACTTTGTACCACGGTTATTGTTTTCGGTTTTTGGTTTCATTATAAACTGGCGATTTCTATTGAGAAAAAACACGGCGTGTTCCAACGCTGGTTGATTCCGGCGGCGATGGCGTCGTTGATAATCGCTGGCTGGTTCGCGGTCAAATGGCGAGCCTCCGAAGTCGACCAGAAGCTGCGGCAGGAATTATTGCAGCAAGCAACTCAAATTGCGAACTCGATCAATCCCGAACTGGTCAAAGCGCTTTCGTTCACAGCAGATGACCGCCATAATCCTGCCTATCAATGTTTATGTGGGCAGTTGAAGGCGTATGGAAAATTCGCCGGGTTAAGCAATATTTACAGCCTTAAGTATCGAAACAGCACTTTGCTATTTGGGCCGGAAACACTTGAAATCAACGACCCGTTATCATCGGCTCCGGGAACTGTTTATCAAAAACCACCGCCATTACTGATGGAATCGGCTTATAAGAACAAAGAGTCGCTGGTAATCGGCCCATACACGGATGAATATGGCAATTTTGTTTCCTCGTTCGCGCCGGTGGTAGATCAGAATACGGGAGACGTTTCCCTCATAATAGGAATGGATATCGCCTCGGAATATTGGTTGTCTCAAATCGCCACTGCGCGGCTGATAGCCATACTTTTCATATTGGGATTGGCATTGTTATTGGCAGCCAGCATTGGAATTCTCGATTGGCGCCAACGCCTGGNGCCAGAGCGACAAAAGCCATATATTCATGCTGAAATAGTATTTACCGCTATCGGCGGACTTGTACTGACCGTAATTTTTGTATTGACCGCACATGAAATAGAACTAAAATCAAAAAAACAGCTTTTTACGCAATTGGCAGATACTAAAATCAGCTTTATTAACAATTATATGACACTAGTCGAAAATCAGCTTGCTTTCCTTGGCTCAAATTTTGCTGTCGACGAGGCTGTCTCAAGAGAAGAGTTTAAGTATTACGTGCGCGCCAAGCTCCGGAATATATCAGAACGCGCATATGAATGGATCCCGAAAGTTAATTTCGATGACAAGGCAGCTATCGAAAAGCAGGCCCATAGGGATGGAATTTCGGAATTTAGAATTTATGAAATAGACTCCCTGATGATTAACATTCCGGCAAACAATCGAAGCGTTTACTACCCCGTGCTGTATGTTGAGCCAATTATGGGAAATGAAGCAGCCCTGGGATACGATCTGGGATCGGAAAAAAACCGGCGCGCAGCCTTGATGAAAGCCGAGGAAACGGGTTTTACAATCGCTACGGAGCCTATTGGACTTGTTCAGGAAAAGACAAATCATAACNTTATTCTGATATTTCATCCAGTATATGAAAAGCGGNAGTCTATCCGCCAAGATGCTACTAACATCGATCCGAATTCGAATATAATCGGGTTTACAGCGGCGGTACTCAATTTGGATANAATGCTTGGCGCCGCTGTTTCTGTTTCCGGATTGAAAGAACCCGATGTTCATATCGTTATGTACCAGCTAAGTCCCGATGGATATGAAAGAATTGAATCATCCATCTCTAACGGTCCTTTCCCCAATAGCCGATTATTGGCCGATTCAATGCTATATGAAAATAATGACTTTTGCACTAATAAGCCGATTTTCATATTTGGCAATGCATATTTGATATCGGCTTATCCGGGAAGCGGCTTTTTAATGGCAAATCCGTCACGCAACGGCTGGATTGCGTTGGTTATCGGCTTGATTTTCACTACAATAGTTACCCTATTCGTTGGCTATTTGCGAAATCGGCAGATATCTCTTGAGAAAACCGTGAGAGCGCGCACCGCGGAATTGGCGGAAAGCGAGACTAAATATAGAATTCTTGTCGAAAGCTCAAGCGACGCCATTATGGTATTGGAGCCGCCCTTATGGAAATATTCATCGGGTAATAAGGCCGCTCTCCGGTTGTTCGGGGTAGATACTCCCGATTTTTTTATAGACAGGTCCCCATTTGATTTTTCCCCCTTATCGCAGCCCGACGGCAGATATTCGGTAGAAAAGGGGATAGAACAAATTGGATATGCGCTCCAAAAAGGAAGCTGTCAGTTCGAGTGGAAACATAGTCGTACCGATGGCGGTGATTTTTACGCCGATGTTCTTCTGACGAGGATTGAACAACCAGGTAAAGTACTGGTACAGGCGACAGTGCGCGATATAAGCGAGCGAAAAAAAGCCGAAGCAGAGCTGATATTTAGAAACACTTTACTCCTCACACAACAGGAGGCCTCTATCGACGGCATCCTGATTGTAGATGAGAATAACAAAGTCCTTTCACATAACCGAAAATTTACCGAAATGTGGAAAATCCCGGCGGAACTTATCGGCGTAGAGGATGATGAACCGCTGTTAAATTTCGTAATATCGCAAATGTCCGAACCATCGTTATTCCTTAAGCGAGTTAAGTATTTATATGAAAACAAAACGGAAAGCAGCCAGGAAGAACTAGTCCTTAAAGACGGCCGCGTTTTCGATCGCTATTCGGCCCCGATTTTTGGCCCTGATCAACGGTATTTCGGGCGCATATGGTATTTCCGTGATATCACTGATCGCAAAGAGGCAGAAATTGAAAAAGATAAGGCTGCCAAACTGCATCAAAATATCAGCATACTGCAGCAGGGGCTTTTATCCATGATGCCGTTGAGTGAAAAACTTTCCAGCATTACCGATGGAATTATTTTGGCTTTCGATGCCACAATCTGTAGAATTTGGGTGATACAGCCGGGAGATTTATGCGAAAGGGGTTGTGTTCATTCCCCGACGGCGAACAATCCCAATAGTTGCAGGGATATTAAAAGGTGTTTGCATCTGACAGCAAGTTCAGTCAGACTAACCCAAGCGGAGGACAAGGCGCAGAGCAGAATCCCCTTTGGCGAGTTTGACATAGGATTGGTAGCCTCTGGCCGCTACCATAAGATTTTCACCAATGACGTTCAGAACGATCCCCGCTTTCATGATAATGAGTGGGCCCGCAGCCAGAGATTGGTCTCGTTCGCCGGATATCAACTGCGAATTTCCGGCGGAACGACTCTGGGAGTATTAGCCATCTATTCCAGAAATCCCATTTCGTCGCTTGAAGATTCCATGCTCGATAGCATAAGTAGTTCGGTTGCTCTTGTAGTCCAGCAGGCGCAAACCGAAGAGACCCTGCGCCATAGCGAGGATAAATATCGAATGCTTATCGAAGGCTCCCGCGATGCCATTACGACCCTGGAATTTCCCAATTGGAAGTTTACATCCGGGAATCAGGCGGCAATCGATATGTTCAGAGTGAAAAACGCGGCCGAAATCACGACCTTCTCGCCCTGCGAGTTATCACCCCAGAAACAATCGGATGGAATGCTATCGTCTGATAAATACAAATTAATGGTCGACGAAGCTTTGACAAAAGGCTTTTGCAGCTTTGAATGGGCACACAGGCGGATCGATGGCGAGGAATATTTTGCGGATGTACTCCTGACCAGAATGGAGCAGGCAGGGAAGGTGTTTATTCAAGCCGTTATTCGCGATATCACCGAGCGCAAGCGGATGATGGAAGCTTTGGCGGCATCACAGAAAGCCGCCGATTTGAGCAGAGAGCAATTAATTCAATCAGATAAGCTGGCCGCCATAGGGACATTGGCGGCTGGTGTCGCCCATGAAATCAATAACCCTATGGGCTATATCAGTTCGAATCTGAATACAATGAAAAAGTATCTTGATAATTTCCAATCATACCTGAAATCCCTCGGTGACAACGACCAGAAAATTAAACTCATGCTTGAGGATTTCCACGATGCCATCGATGAATCTGCGGAAGGCGCAACAAGGGTGAAGAGGATTGTCTCCGATCTGAAGAGCTTCTCGCGGGTGGACCGACTGCATAAAGAGTACGCCAATCTCAACGCCGGTATCGACAGCACCCTTAATATTGTCTGGAACGAGCTAAAATATAAATGCAAGGTTGAAAAAGACTATGGGGTCCTGCCCGATTTCTATTGTATGGCCAATCAGCTGAATCAGGTGTTTATGAACTTACTGGTGAATGCCGGTCAGGCGATCGAGAAAGAAGACGGACTGATTAAGATAAAAACCCGGAGCGATAACAAGGCTATCTATATTTCATTCAGCGATAACGGTTGTGGAATACCGCAGGAAAACTTAAATAGGATTTTCGAGGCTTTCTTTACTACCAAAAAAATCGGAGAGGGCACCGGGCTCGGCCTGAGCCTTGTTTACGATATTATCACCAAGCACGACGGCAAAATCGAGGTTAACAGCCGGGTCGGGGTCGGCACGGAATTTCAGATAATCCTTCCTCTAACAACTACTTCATCGGAAAACGATACAAAGGCTATACCGGTCGCACCGGTTCATTTCTGATAAAGCGCCATTGCCATAAACCCGCGGGCATATAAGTATTTTCGGAAATTGATAGAAAAAGAAACGCCCCCTCGCACAAGAAGGGGGCGTTTTGTAAAAGCTAATTTACGATTACCGAACCAGTGTCATCTTCCTGGTCAATGACTTGTCCCCGGCTTTCAGGATATAGAAATATGTCCCTGACGAAACCTGTGTTCCGGCATCATCGGCGCCATTCCAGATTATGGTATGGTAGCCCGCCTGTTGCTCGGAATTAATCAGAGTCCGTACGCTCTGACCCAGAACATTGTAAACGAGAATACTGACTTGTCCGCTTTTCGGTAGATCGAATTGAATTACTGTCGATGGATTAAACGGATTTGGATAGTTTTGTCTTAAGGCATATTCCGATGGTAATTCGGAAATGCCTTCTTCGATAGCATCCGGATTCTGGACATGGAATACAACCGGAATCGTAATATCATCAACCGGCTGATGGGCATCGTTGCCGCTTAGAACCAGGTTGCCATTGTACGTGCCAACCTCGAGGCTGGTGGCGTCGAACATGACTGAAACAACCTGGCTACCGCCGGGACTGATAATTCCGCCCATAGGATTTGCCGATAGCCAGCCGGTAGAATAACGAATCGCCATTTCACTATGGAGATAAGCCTGCCCGTTAGCTACCTGCAGACCGTCGGTTCCGGTTTCGTTTTCGATACCGACCGTGACATCGGTTTGCCACTCGCCGGCGCAGGTACCGTATTGAGCCACAATGGTGCCATTACCCTTGAGAATGATCTGCAAGTCATGAGCCGGACCTGTAGCATCGGGATAGTATGGCCAACCAACCCAAGAGACAATAAACTCATTCGCATTGGCGTCATAATAGTAGTAGCAATGCCCTTCGGTACCGCCATCGAGATCATCCCACTCCACCGCGATTATGGCATTGGGATTAGCGGCGGTCGGAATTGCAGTGTTGGTGAGATATGAACTTGTCACCGGCAGGAACGATATCCAGCCATTGGTGGAAACTACGACATCGGTATAGGTAATGCCGTAGAAATTAAATGTCATGCCCATCGGTATCGGATCAGTATAGCCGTCGTCGACTGTACCATAAGGCCAGGGCGTAATTTCTACACCGTTAGTCGAAATATCGACCCAGTTGTACGCGGGGCCGCCCGGTTCGTCGGAATCGATCCACTCATATCCAAAAGTATCGGGGCCGCCCCGGCCAAGAAGCATCGGAGGATTGGAGGGCGATTCGATATCTTTCAATTCCGCGGCAGGTGTTTCAGGTTGGCTGATTGGATTATCGTTGGTCTCACGTCTGGAGATTACTTTCGCAATGCGATTTTCTGTATTGGCAACAATACTATAATTCAAATCCAGACCGCCGGTATTGCCGATCGTGAGGTCTGCCGTATTTATCTGTCCTACATGTCCTGTGATTTCATATGACGTTGGATTGGCGGTCATATGCGCTCCAGAGACAGGTGTCGCCGAGGCTTCATTTGTCGGTGGAGATTCGATTGAATCCGACCAGACGGCGGTTAGTTTATAATAATAAGTTGTCCCGTTCTGGATGTTGTTACTGTCTACAAATTCCATCAAATCGCCGGCAATATTGCCGGTGATAAGGTGAGCCGGATCGATCGGCACATTGGGACCAGTTGCCCTATACAGCTTGAAATGCACCGGGGCAATACCCTCGGAGCCTGTGGAATAGCTGATCGCCAGATCGCTATGCAGGTATGCCTGATTGGCNNTCACCTGCAAGCCATCGGTGCCGGTTTCGTTCTCGATACCGACTGTAACATCGGTTTGCCAATCACCCGCGTTGGCGCCGTATTGCATCAGGATATTGTTTGAGTTGCCATCCAATATGACCTGCAGGTTATGAGCCGGACCGGTGCCATCGGGATAATACGGCCAATCGACCCAGGAAACTAAGAATTGATTATTAGCCGAATCGTAATAATAGTAGCAATGGCCCACTGTGCCGCCGTCGAGATCGTCCCATTCCACTGCCAACAAGGCATTGGGATTTCCAGTATTCGGCATCGTAGTGTTTGTAAGATAGGAACTGGTGGCGGTCAGGAATGAAACCCAGCCGTTGGTGGAGATCACTATATCGCTATAGGTCACTCCATAGTAATCGAATTCCATACCCATCGCTATGGGATTGGTATAGCCGTCATCTACTGTGCCATTAGGCCAGGGATTTATTTCAACTCCTACAGATGAGATGTCAATCCAGTCATAGGC
>JGI20214J51088_10003295_pt1 | contig 10680 bp, 9 predicted proteins | sample WetSurMetagenome_FD_51088 | JGI IMG/M metagenome (IMG submission 51088) | reverse complement strand
TTTTTCTTTTTCATTTCAGCAATATATTCTTTTCTATATTCATATATCTCCCTGAAAGTTCTAAGTATTACAGATGGTCTTGCACCTGTAGAAATCCCGTCTACACGGGGTAAATGCGTTACACCGACTTCAGTAGCAGTATATCCGAGCAGGTTTGCCTTTAACATAATTTCGGCATCGATAAAAGCATCGACAGATTTTATTTGTATTTTTTTGAATAAATCCGCTTTGAATAATTTAAAAGCACAATCAATATCCCAATAGTGAATATCGAAAATTAATTTAAGTAAATAATTATAACAAAGTGAAGTAAATTTTCTATATAGAGAGTATTGTTTATGTTTTCTGTAACCGACAACCATATCCGTAAAAGGAATTAATGCAACAAATTTTTTCAACTCATTCAAATCAAATTGGTTATCGCCATCGGTATAAAAAACATAATCCATTTTAGCATTCACAAATCCATCTCTCAATGTATATCCGTAGCCCATATTTTTTTCGTGGTGAATCACTCTTACTTTCGGATATTCTTCAGAAAGTTTATCGGCAACCTCGCCTGTTTTATCGGGGCTTCCGTCTTCTATAATAATAATTTCGTAATCTTTTAATTTTAATTCTTCGAGTACTTTTAAGGCATTTCTTGTNACTTTTNCGATGTTATGTTCATCATAATAAGCAGGAAAAAAAACGGATAAAGTAATTTGGGANGTATCGAGCATATTCATATTATAGTAATTCCTTTTTTAAATATTCGTAAGTTTTTTCTATTCCTTTTTCTATTTGAGTTTGTGGATTCCAGTTAAGTTTTTCGGAAATTAATTTGATATCCAGTACATTTGCAAGTACATCTATATTTCTTTTTTCTTTATAGATTTTTTTTACTTTTTTTCCGGTTACTTTTTCCATAATTTCCAAAAGTTCATTTAAAGTATGTCCTGTACCGCTTCCAAGATTAAANATTTTATCACCCGGATTTTTTAACAATAATCCCATAACAGCATCGATTGCATCTTTTATGTAAATATAGTCCCTCTCAACTGTCCCGTCACCCCAGATTTCNATTTGTTCNTCCTTAAATATCTTTTTTAAAAAAACAGGAATCACACCCTGAGCAACGAATGGATTCTGCCTTTCACCATAGGGATTCGAAAGTCTTAGCACATAATAATCCAGACCATATATTTTTTCGAACATATATAAATAATCCTCGATGGTTTTTTTTATAATTCCGTAAGAGCAAATAGGTTTCCTTGGGTGATACTCTTTTATGGGCAATCTCTCGGGAATCCCGTAAACAGTGCCTCCGGACGAGATAAAAATCACCTTTGAAATTTTATTTTCTACTGCTTCATTTAGGAATCTTAAAGAAGAAATCAGATTTGTTTCAACATCATAAATCGGGTTTTCATTGGAATTTGCAGGAATCGTCGAGCTTACAAGATGAAAAGCAATATCGATATTTTTCAGAGCATTTTTCAAATCGATTTCATTATTAAAATCACCCTCGATAATTTTAATTTTATCGAGAATATGATTTATATTCTTTCTCGAAAAATTCAGTTTATCGAATATAACAACATCATAACCGCTATCCAGCAAGGCATCTGCAAGATGTGAACCGATAAATCCCCCGCCACCGAGTATCAGACATTTTTTTTTCATATCCGTTAATTAATTTTTTCGAAGAAATAAATATTAAATCTTTTATCCGGAGATGGAAATTGATTTAAAAGTTTATAGTCCTGATTTTTCTGAATATCATCGAGATTTACATCGCATTTCCAGACAGAGTCGGGACGATATCCATAATGAGTATCCCATCCTAAAATTGAACCTTTCGGAGCTACGGATAAATTTTTGGAATTCAGAGGATGAAATTTTAATGGATTATTTTTATAATCAATCGAATAAAATTTTATTAGAGTGTGATTAGTATAAAAATCTCTGTTATTAAAATTCTGCGAATTTAAAAATTCACTGGCGTTTTTTACAGTGATGTTTTCAACCGAAAGTACTTTAGGCTTGAAATCAATTCCTAAATAAATAATCGAGAGCAATACAAGAATTATGGAAACTTTATTCAGATAATCGTTCGGAATTTTTACAGAGAAAATACTCACTGCTCCAAAAAATAAAAGAAGGAAAAACACTTTTGTATAATTCGAGACATCAAGTAATACACGTCCGTCAGTAGTTTTGGAAAGGAATGCAAATGCAATTAAAATAATTATTCCCGTTAAAATCAAATTATATTTTTTATATTTTGCATTTACAAGATTATTCAATCCAATCGTTGCAAAGAATGCACAAATAGGTGAAACGTGTAGTATGTATCTCCAGTTTCCGGGATTGGATTTCGTCAGCATCGTAAGTGTATGTACTAATAAAATTAAAACGAAAAGAATATAAAACAGCAAATATTTATTTACAAATTCTTTCCATTTGTTTTTATCCGCAAAGAAAGAAAAGAATCCCTGCAAAAATAATATAAATGAAATAGGACCTACTACAAAGATATATACCTGCATATAATGGTAAAACTTCGGGTATTCCATTTTATATTCAAATGCAGATACGTTTTTCATTTCGGAAAGTACATACAAAATATCACCGGACATTAAATAGCCAAGAAAATTATATATAAGAGGAACAATAAATATTCCCAATATTTGCCTAAACCTTTTTTCTTTAAGATAGATTATAAAAAGGATTAAGCCGAATAGTGCGATTTCCTGTCTAACGGTAAATATATATCCGCAAATCAGCGCAGACCAGAAATAAAATTCTTTTTTATAAAGGATTAAAAAAACTACAAAACCAAGTGCTGTAAATATTTCCGGGTAAGAGCGGAAAGATATATCAAAAAAAGACGGTTGGACTGCTAAAAGCAACGCACCAAAATAAGCATAATTAATATTGTATAACTTGATTAGCCGATAAGTCAGATAAACCGTAAGCGATGCAATCAGTGAATTCACAAACAGGACAACATCATATCCAAACATAGCAGGCAGAACCATAATAATTTTATATCCCGGTTTAGGAGCATTCCCGAGAATAGCCCAGGGATTTTTCCAGAAATCCAGCATATTAATATACTGTGCAACTTCATCGTCCTGATAAAATCCGGTTGAATATTTGCTCGACATATAATAAACAATCGCAAGTAACGGAATCACGAGCCAAAAATATTTTCCGATGTATTCATCGATGGTCTTAACGTTTTTCGCAACCGGTTGTACTTTTTTAGTAACAGTCTTAGCCAAAGTATGTTTATTTAATTAATGCCGTAAAATTACCTAATTATTAATAACTTTTAAAGGATAAATGTTCTTCTTTATTAACTTTAATAAACTTTATAATAATGTTATATTTATAAATATTATGGAATACAAATTACTCGGAGAATCGATACAGATTAAGGAGCTTAATGAAACAATTAAGCAAGTTGCTCCTACGGATATTAGCGTGCTGATAACGGGTGAAAGCGGCACAGGGAAAGAAGTAGCCGCTAACGCAATACATTTTTACAGTAAGAGAAATAATAAACCTTACATAAAAGTAAATTGCGGAGCAATTCCCGAAGGCATAATCGAGAGCGAGCTATTCGGACATCAGAAGGGTGCATTCACTGGTGCAATCGAAACCCGTCCCGGGTATTTTGAAATGGCAGATAAGGGAACGATTTTCTTAGATGAAATCGGGGAAATGCCGCTTGCAACACAGGTGAAAATTCTGCGTGTGCTGGAATCGGGTGAGTTTATGAAAGTAGGCGGGAATAAGAATGTTAAAGTCGATGTCCGCGTGATAGCCGCTACTAACCGCGATTTACAGAAGGAAGTTTTTAATAAGAATTTCCGTGAAGATTTATATTTCAGGTTAAAATCTATTAACCTGCATATTCCACCTTTACGTGAGCGAAAATCGGATGTGAAAATGTTGTTTAATAATTTTGTAGAAAGTTTTTGCAAAAAAAATAATGTTAAGTTTAAAGGTATCGATGAAGAAGCAATGGAATATGTTATAAACTACGACTGGAGCGGGAATGCAAGAGAATTAAAAAATTTCTGTGAAAGCATAATTGTACTTTATCCCGATAAAACATTAAGCATATACGACGTAAAAAAACATCTTAAAGCAGAATCGGGTGAGAACCGCTCTCTGCCTGCATTACAGGTAAAAGCACGCGAGCAAATTGAGAAAGATTTGATATTGAGGGCGCTATTCGAATTAAAATCCGATATAGTTGAATTAAAAAATTATATTCAGGATAGTACAACTAAAGAGCCTCATTTTAAAGTGATTGGAGATGATTTCTTTCTGTCGAAAGATGAAATTAATAATATGAGTTTCGATGAAATCGAAAAGGAGATTTTACTTTACCTTTTGAATAATAATCACTGGGACGTGAATAAAGTAGCAAAATCGCTCGGACAAACATCGAGAAATATTTATTTAAAAATAAAAAAATTCAATTTAAGTAAAAAAGTAGGTTGAAAAATACTATACACATATTATTTTTATTTCTTTTTTCATTATTGAACTTGCAGTGTGGTATATACGGATTCAGGGGTAATAACCCTCCCGAAGGTATAAAAACGCTTGCTGTTCCGCTATTCCAGGACGTAAGCGGATTTTCAGAAGCAGGTTTAAAAGAAAATTTTACAGAAGCACTAAAGACAAAAATAATAAACGATAATACTTTTATTATCGCAGATAAAAATGTTGCTGATGGAATTTTGAATTGTACAATTACAAATGTAAAAGATGAAGCTTTAGTAATCTCTGGAAACGAAAACGTAACAAAAAGAAAAATTACAATTTTGGTAAAAGTAAGTTTCGAAAATTTAAAGAAACAGAAAAAAATCTGGGAAAAGCAATATGATAACTGGGGTGAATATAATTCATCCGATGTTTCTTTTTCCGCAAGGGCATCGGGAATAAGTACCGCACAGGGAAAAATCTGCGATGATATTTTAAATGATATAACATCAAACTGGTAAAGTTTCACGTTACTACACTGGAGCGTAGTAACGAGTGGTTTTATTTAGATTTTCTTATCGTTCCCATGCTCCAGCGTGGAAACGGAAAATTGGAAAAATTATAAATGGATATAAGTGCATTAATTCTGGCATTATATATAATATCGCTGTCAATATTATTTATTTTTGCATCTCACGGCTTTTCGATGAGCTACTATTATTTTAAGACTTTTAAAAAAAGGATACAAGATATACCGGAAGATAAATTAGTAATGGATGAATATCCTATAGTTACAATTCAACTTCCTCTTTATAACGAAAGATACGTTATCACAAGATTAATTGACTGCACTCTTAAATTGGATTATCCTAAAGATAAATTGGAAATTCAAATTTTAGATGACTCAACTGACGATACATCAGAAATAATCGAACAGCACATAAAACAATATACCGAGCAAGGCTACGATATACAGCATATACACCGCACGAACAGGGAAGGATATAAAGCAGGTGCATTAAAAGAAGGATTAAAAACCTGCAAAGGTGAATTTGTAGCTATTTTCGATGCGGATTTTATTCCAAGAAAAAAATTTCTTAGAAGGACTCTTCCTTACTTTTTTACCGACGATAAAATCGCATTGGTGCAAACCCGCTGGGAGCATATTAACAGGGAATATTCGATTCTCACAAAGGCACAGGCTATTGCACTCGATGGACATTTTGTTATCGAGCAAGCAGTGAGAAATCGTGCAGGATTTTTCATAAACTTCAACGGAACAGGCGGAGTCTGGCGTAAATCAGCTATATTAGATGCTGGGAACTGGGAAGCTGATACATTAACGGAAGACCTCGATTTATCTTACAGGGCACAAATGAGGGGATGGAAATGCAAATACCTTGTGAATTTCACTTCACCGGCGGAGTTACCGGCAGAAATAAATTCTTTAAAAAACCAGCAATTCCGATGGACAAAAGGTGCAATCGAGACTTCAAAAAAAGTATTCCCAAAAGTCCTAAAATCGAAAATGCCATTAAAGAATAAATTTCAATCTTTTATTCATCTGTGTAGTAATATCGCATATCCTTTTATATTGATAGCGGGAATTTTAAATCTCCCGGTAACATTAATAAAAGAAGGGGGAGAATACGACCCGGTGTTTAAATTTATGTCACTCTTTATATTTGCATTTATGAGTTCGTTTATGTTTTATCTTTATTCACAGAAAGATGTATATGAAGACTGGCAAAAAAGAATTGTTCTGTTTCCTGTGTTTATGACAGGAAGTATGGGACTATCGGTAAACAATACTAAAGCTGTTATAGAAGGGTTGATAAATAAGAAAAGTGAATTTGTCAGAACTCCAAAATTTAAAATAACAGATGATAAACACACCTGGACGGATAAAAAATACCTGACGAAAAAAATTCCATTTACAACTTATATAGAAGCTATTCTTTCGTTATACTGCTTTACAGGGGTTGCTTTTTCGATTTACTATGTGCAAATTGCATCTCTTCCGTTCCAATTGATGTTTGCATGCGGATTCGGAATAATTGCATTTTTATCGATTAAACAAGTTGTAATATATAATAAAACAATAAAGATTAAAAAAATATCTTGAACAGTTTAGAAGAATATATAACAAAAATAAAATCGGAGTTAAACGAAAGAATTTTTTCTCCGCAATTTATAAGGCTTGCCAATTTATATTTTATTAATGAACAATATGATGAATGTATAAGCGTTTGTACTATTGGTTTAAAAATTTTTCCCGATTATTTAACTGCAAAGCTTCTTCTACTAAAAGCTTTAATTAAACTCGAGTATATAAGTGAAGCGGATAGAGTATTTTCGGAAATAAAAAATAAAATTCCAAATGAAGATATAGTGAAACAATTTGAACGAAGTATCTCNGAAATAAAAGGAAAACCCGGTCAGGAAAGAATATTTTATCCGAACAAAATTAATACAACTGTGGAATACGATTCATATAAAAATAGGATAGATGAAATTAATAAAGATTCAACAAAGAAAATCTATATAGATGAATTTGTCGAGCCCGATTTCTCAATACCAAAAGAAATTCAAAATACGTTTGATGATTTTTGTAATGAATATGGAAGTTTTAAATTTGATATGAACGGAAACCAGTTAATAAAACCGGAAAGTAAACCCAGAAAAGAAAACGGTAATCAATCGAATCCCGGTTCGTTTTTATCGAAAATAAATATAGTATCCGAAACAATTGCAGATATATATGCAAAACAGGGATATTTAAAAGAAGCATTCGATGCATATAATATTTTGATTGAAAACAACCACCCGAACAATCGCAGGATACAGGAAAAGCTTTATGAACTTGAAAGAAATATGGTTAACGGGAAGAAAATCTAAACCGTATTATCAGGTAATCCCGGTTTCACAAAAATCACTTTTTCTCTTTCCATAACTACACTTCCCTCTTTAAAACCTTTTTTCTTTTTTACATATTTTTTTTCGCAATATGCTACCGGTACATTAGATGCATTTCGGGCTTTGCTGTAATATGCCGCAATAGAAGCGGCTGTTTCGATAATTTTTTTATCCGGTGGAGTTTTTTTATCCGATATTTTTAAAACTGTGTGTGAGCCGCTTGCACCGCGGATATGAAACCACAAATCATTCTGTGCACTAAATCTTGTCGTTAATAAATCATTAGAAGCACTATCTTTACCCACCCATACCTCGAACTTCTCATCCAGCTTGAATTTTCTGAATCTGCTCGTTTCATCTTCTTTGTTAAATTCTTTTTCCATTGTCTTTAAAGATTTTAAATCTTTATTGTTTTTTATATCTTCAATTTCTTTTTTTGTTATTTCAATTTCGTTTTTTTGCTTAAGAATCCTGTCTTTCAATATATCGATTGAATTCTTTTGTTTTTTGTATTTCTCATAATATAAAGCCGCATTTTCTGAAGGACTTAAATCTTTTTTTAAAATTATTTTTGTTGATTCCGAAAATCCCTCTTCGTTAAGTTCCAGTATGTCTTCACCTTTTTTAATCAAATGAATATTTGATAATATTAAATCTCCATAATTTTTATTTACAGACGAATTATTAGCGTTGTCTAACTGCGTAATAAGTGAATTATATTTTTTCTCTTTAACTTTTAATTCATTTTCTTTTTTCGATAAAACATTCTTTTGCAAATCCCGGTTGGAAGTTTTTCCGTAGTAAAGCCTGATATAGTTTTTTATTAATTCATTAACATTCCCATATTCATATTTTTCATTTTCTTCCAGGTGAGATAATTTCATAAGAGAAGGAAAATAATCCGATTTGTTTTTATAAATGATATATTCGGGATTTTCTAATTTTTCATCGATTATTATTATTTCGTTATCGATTTTTTCTTTTAATTCATCATTTAATTCTTCTTTATCATTAATATTACAAAATATCAGCAGTTCCTTATAAATTAAATCTCCATATTGCCTGTACCTGCTTCTGAAGTATTCTTTAACGGTTTCAATATACTTTTTTGATTTGGTATCCTTACGTAGTAGAAAATCATTTATCTCGACTCCGAGGACTTCTTTTTTATTTTTAAATGAATCTATAATTTTATTGTTTACCACAACAAGTAAATTATATTTTGATTTAAAAAAAACGAAATATATTATGAGTTCGTTCGATAAGTTTATACATATAATTCTATCTTCATTTAGAATTGAAACGCTCAGTACTTCCTGTTCGTACAATCCGGGAAGAAGATTCAAAACATTTTTTTTTGCTTTGCTGTATTCGTTTTTAAGAAATATGTAAGGGAGTTGTTCACTACAGGAAAACTCTATANATTTTAATTCGAGGGAATGCTTATTGGATAAGGTTANAACGAGTTTATCCTTCTCTTGAGTGTAAATTTCTTTTATCACATATCCGAAAATTTCTTTTTTAAGAAATATTGAGACCTCTTTTAATAAAAAAAAATTGTCTAACAATTTTTATTAACCTTCTTTTAGCGCCTCGGCACCGCTAACGATTTCAAGAAGTTCTTTTGTTATTGATTCCTGGCGAGCTTTATTATATAATAAGTTAAGATATTTTATTAAATCATCGGCATTCTTAGTTGCAAGCTCCATAGCAGTCATCCTTGCACCAAGTTCTGCGGCATTGGATTCAAGGAGAGTTTTCCAGAACTGGACTTTTAAATGTTTCGGGATTAATTCTTCCAGTATATTTTTTGATGAAGGCTCATAAATATAATCTACAAGGTCAACACTTTTCGTCTCCTTTGGTTTTGCGAGAGGTAAAAATTGTTCTTTCGTTACTACTTGTTTAACAATTGATTTAAACTCATTATATATAATTTCTACAGAATCGAATTCATTATTGAGATATCCCGTAACAAGAAAATTAGTAATTTCATTTGATATACTTAAATCCAAACTGTTGAAAATCTGAATATAACTTTTTACAACATTGTATTTTCNCTTAACAAAATAATCATTTACTTTTTTACCTACCGTAACAATAGGAGTTTTTATACCAATTTCGTCTAAATAATTTGCAGAGTATTTAATAAGATTGGAATTAAAAGAGCCGCACATTCCCCTGTCACCGGATACTATTACAACTAATTTATTATTAATTTCTCTTTCCTTCATCAAAGGATTCGTAATATTTTCTGATGCAGATACAAGGTGAGAGAGCAATTCCGACATTTTATATGCGTAAGGTCTTGTAGCTATAATCCTATCCTGAGCTTTTTTTAGCTTTGTAGCAGAAATCATTTTCATTGCTTTGGTAATTTTCTGCGTACTTTTTACGGCAGTTATCCTGTTTTTTATTTCTTTTAATGTAGCCAATCTTAATAATCTTATTTATAAAAACTAATCTGTTTTAACTATTCCTTTTTCTTCGAATTTTTTCAGAATTAATTTCTCGAGTTCATTATAATTAGTCGTTGAAGAACGGGGCTGAGCCTGTACGATAGCGTTTAATATCGAATCGGTTTCATTGTTAAAATACATATTAAGACAAAAACTTAACCTGTTTCTTTCATTAGGAACCGGAATGATTTCCTCCAGTTCATCTATTGCCGAATATAATTTTTTTATCGATGTTTCAACATCGAAAATATTTACATCAGCAGGTGGTTTTGTGGTCATATAATTTATGTTTATTTTTTTATTGTTGTTTTGAACCTGTCTGTGAACTCCTGAATTACTTTATTCAACCTGGTGGTAATATCATCNGTTAAATCTTTTTTCGTAATAATATCGTCTAAAATATCTTTATGCAGATTTTCCATTTCCGATAGAAATTCCGATTCATACTTTGCCAAATATGAAACGGGTATTTCATCAAGGTAACCTTTCGAAGCAGTATAAATAACAACCACTTGTTTTTCTATATCCATCGGTACATATTGTTTCTGCTTTAATATCTCGACAAGTCTCTCTCCTCTTCTCAGCTGTTGAAGTGTCGCTTTATCGAGGTCGGAACCGAACTTTGCGAATCCTTCTAATTCACGGTACTGGGCAAGGTCAATTCTAAGTGTACCTGCAATTTTTTTCATAGCTTTTATTTGTGCATTTCCACCTACACGCGAAACGGATATACCCACATTGATTGCAGGTCTTACACCCGCATTGAACAAACTCGGTTCGAGATAAATCTGTCCGTCCGTAATAGAGATTACGTTTGTCG
>JGI20214J51088_10003294_pt1 | contig 10683 bp, 7 predicted proteins | sample WetSurMetagenome_FD_51088 | JGI IMG/M metagenome (IMG submission 51088) | reverse complement strand
TCCTTTCGCACAAAGGCATGGCTCGTGATGATCAGACCCACCTGTCCTTCTGCCAAGTGGCGGTAGACCTCCACCAGTCGTGACGTGCACGCCCCATCCTCCGCGGCCATACCCTCCCAGGTGGCGGAGCGGACAAAACGGTTCGCAAGCTGCATTCCGTTGATTTCCGTCTTTTCAAACAGTCGTGACATAAGAACGACCTCCGGTAGTTATACCCTATTTGTAACACTTTAGCTGTTTGAAATGGATGGCCTTTTCCTGTGACAATTTCAAACAGCTAAAGTGTTACCCCTATTTCTTATCCGGCTGTATTGGTAGGCCAGACCCAAGGCCCTGATGCATTTCTCCGGACTGTTGAAAACGGGAAAACCCATTTCCTCAACCCGTTTGGCCAGATCCGCCGCCACCTCGGAGTTCGGGCCGTAGACCCACGTGGCGATAGGCTTCCTGACGCGATCCTTGATCCGCTCATACGCCTTGAGGTAGCTGCTGACGATGATACCGGTCGGATTTGCCCAGAGTACATTGAACAGCACATCAACGTTGGAATCTGTAGCAACCGCCTCGATCACCCCGGGATAGATGTCAAAAGGATCCTTAACAGCCGCCATCATAGGACCAATGTCCACCGGCATGGTCCCCAGCCCCTGGTAGATCCCATCAAGGGCCTGCCTCGTCGCACCGCTCAGCGCGGTCAGGCCCAAGCCGTACTTGGCCCCCCCATCAATGATCACCACTCCCACTCCGCCTGTAAACGTGACAATGCCAAGCCGTCCGCCCTTCGGCAAAGCCTGTGAAGCGAAAACTTTTGGCATCTCGAAAAGATCCTGGAATTCCTCAAGGCGAAGAATGCCGGATTGGCGGCACAGGCTGTCGAAAATCTTGTCATCCACCGCCATGGACCCTGTGTGGGAGGCTGAGGCCCTTGCGCCTTCCTTTGTCCTCCCTGATTTGAACACGAGAACCGGTTTGACCTTGGTGACGCTCCTCGCAGTTTCGATAAGCCTCCTGCCGTCCCGGATGCTTTCCAGGTACATGCTGATTACACCGGTCTCTGGGTCCTGCGCAAGATATTCGAGCAGATCGCACTCATCCACATCACTCTTGTTGCCGAAATCACAGATCTTGCTCACTCCAAAGCGCAGGTCGGGGTATGGGAAAGCCTGTGGGTTGGTCATGCCCGTCTGGGCACCTATGGCAATCGGCCCCTTTTTGATCCGGTAGTATCCTGCCTCGTACGCGCACGGGTTAAACCCATTGGCCGTGTTGACAACGCCTGCCGTGTTGGGCCCTATGATGCGAATGCCCTCCTCCCCCGCAACTTCCAGCAGCTCCTTCTGCAGTCGCGCTCCTTCCTCATCTCTTTCGGCAAAACCGTCTGAGACCACGATCATAGCCCTGACGCCCTTTTGCGCACACTCCCGCACCATCCCGGCCACGGATCGAGCGTTGATCATGACCATGGCAAGGTCCACCTGCTGAGGCACGTCTTTGACGGAAGGCCACACCTTGAGACCGTGGACTTCCCTGTAAGCCGGATTGACAGGAAAAATCCTCCCTTTGTAGCCGGCCTTCAGCAGGGACTTCACGATCACGTATCCGCCAAAAAAGCTTTCCCTGAAGGAGCCGATGACCGCGATGCTCCTGGGGTCAAAAAAGAGTGAAAGGTCGCGGTCCGCATGAGCCGCGCGCTCATTTTGCATAGACGCCCGAACCTCCCTGTTTCAGAAGGCGCAAAGAGAATTGAAATTCTGGGAACAGGTAGCACACCCGCCCGTGAAATGCAAGCTGCCAGCCCACACTTCTTTCTTCCCAAAGGTTGCGGAAACGCCTATAATGCCACTCATTCTGATCAAAGGCCCAACCCAAAAGCATGGTGTCCGACATGTCCGATGAAACAGACGTTCAAGAATCGACGGAAAGATCCAAAGAACCGGAACGGTTGACGGAAATTCGCTTTGATGACTTCCCCATCCCCACTGAAGTCCTCGCCGGGCTGAANGATCTTGGCAATGTCTATTGCACTCCAATCCAGGCGGAGATCCTCCCTCTCGCTCTGGCCAACAAGGATGTGGTCTGCCTGGCTCGGACCGGTTCCGGGAAAACCGCGGCCTTTTTGGTGCCTCTCTTTGCCGGAGTCCTTTCAATTCCCGACAGGCGAACCGACATCCCTTCCGCTCTGATCGTGGCGCCCACGCAGGATCTGTGCCTAGGAATCCATGAGGAAGCCAAAAGCCTGGGACGATACACAGGCCTTGATCTTGCGATGGTGGTGAGAGGCCAGGATGATCGGGAACATGGGCTTGCTTTCCATGAAAACGCGGCCATTGTCATAGGCACACCCGGCGGTGTCATTGATTTTTACAAGAAAGGCCTCCTGAAGACAGAGGGGATCAAGTTCCTTGTGATCGATGAGGCGGAGCGCCTCTTCACCCAAAGGCTTGCCGGCGACATGCGATACCTTCTCCGAAAACTTCCCCACTCCAGGGAAAGGGTATCGATTCTGTTTTCCGGGGTTCTCTCCTACCGGGTCCTCGCCGTCACCTACGACTTCATGAATCTTCCTGACTTCGTCACGACCACTCCCGATCAGGTCCGGACGAACGACATTGATCAATCCCTCTTTCACGTCGCTTCAGAGGAAAAGCTCCGACTTCTGCTCGGGCTTCTGCAACGGGAAACCTGGAAAAGAGTCCTCATTTTCGTGAGCAACGGGGAAGAGGTCGAGTCCCTCGCTCAGAAGTTGAAGGACAAGGGGTTACCCGCTGAAGGGGTGATCGAGGGGTTGCCGCAGAACAAACGACGCAATCTCATGGCCCGCTTCAAAGGCGGGAAGATCAAAATCCTTGTGGCCACCGATGACGTCGCCAGAGGCATCCATATGGAGGACATCACTCTCGTGGTTAACTACAGGCTGCCTCAGGACGGCGAAACCTTCATTCGCCGGTTGGGGCGGGTGAGTGTTCCGGGTCGTGCCATATCCTTCGCGTCAGAAGGCGATGCCTTTTTCCTCGAGCCCATCGAAGAAAAGCTGGGCTTCAAACTCCCGGTTCTCTGGCCGCAGGACGATTGGTTCAAAGAGGATCAAGCCGGAGAAGCGCCATCTGAGATCGAAGAGAGTCCTGTCGAACTGGCCAAGAAACCCCCAAAAGAGAAAAGAGAGGGAATCTCTTTTCTGGCAGGCAAAAAGGTCGTATTCAGCAGTGAGCCCGGCGGGGTTTTCGGGTTGGCGGTTCAGCCGAAAGCAAGCCCTCAGGATGAATCAGGCAGGCCCCAAAAAAGAAAGAAGAGACACCGAGGCCGGCCCAGAAAATCAAGAGCCGCAGCAAAACCATCTTCATCAGAGCCCATGGCCACGACAGGAGAAGCCTGAGCAAAGCGCGCGTCTCAGTGACGAGTAACCGTTCGACAGGCTCACGGCCCTGAGCGGTTCGACGAGCTCACCGCCCCGAGTAAAATCGAGGGGCAAAGTCGAAGGGCAAGTCACGAGTTGAACCCACTGTCTTGTCACTCGTCACTTGTCACTTGTCACTTTCCTTTGACAACGAGGGCAACGCCGCCGATGGGTGTTTTTCAGCGACCTGCCAATGTCTCACTCCTTTTGAGACAGGTAAGCCGCTTCAGCCCTGCCCTTTTGCTCATCCACGAAGTAAAGCAAGACCGCCCCGCACAAGAACAGGATCAGGATGGAAGCGATGCTGCATCGTGAAGCCAGATGGCCGATGGCGGTGACCTGTTCAGGAGTCGGCGAAGGAGGCATCATGATCCTCTTGGTGCACAAACCGACCAGTCCCATCAAGGCCGGACCGAAGATGACCGCGAATTTTCCCAACATATTGAAAAAACCGTAATACTCAGCCGATTGCTCCGTGGGAATGAGCCGCGAATAATAGGATCGGCTGAGAGCCTGAATGCCTCCCTGAACACAGCCGATGAAGAGGGCAAGAACGTAGAACTCCCACTTCCGGGTCATCATCACTCCCCAGACCGTTATGAACATATAGACTCCGATGGCCAGGTAAATGCTCTTGCGGACTCCCCACCGCTGGCCGAGCTTGCCGAACAGGATGGCAGCCGGAAACCCTATGAACTGAACCATGAGCAGGGCCATGATCAGATCGTTCGCTTCGAATCCGATGGACATACCGTAGTCCACCGCCATGCGTATAATCGTGTCCACCCCGTCGATGTAAAACCAGTAGGCAAGAAGAAACAAGAAAACGGTCTTGAGATGTCTTGCCTTCTTAAACGTCCCGATGAACTGNCTGAATCCTTGACTCACGGCGCTGCTCCGGCCCGCATCAGAAAAGGAAGCCTTCTTCTCTTTGACCCAGACAATGGNNAAAAAGGTAAATCCGCCCCACCACAGGCCCACGGAAAGAAAAGACCACTTGACCGCTTCCGCTGAATCCGCAAGGCCGAAGAGCGTTGGTTTCANAACCATCAGCACGTTGACAAGNAACAGGAGTCCTCCGCCCAGATAGCCCATGGCATAACCAAGGCTNGAAACATAATCGATCTCCTCCTCAGGAGCGATGTGGGGAAGCAGCGCATCATTGAACGCGATGGACCCTGAGAACCCCACCACGCCCAGAACATAGACCAGGATGGCCAGAGCCCAATCCCCCTGCTGAACCCAGAAAAGGCAGGCGCTCATGAGCGCACCGAGATAGGCAAAGAAGATCATGAACTTCTTTTTTGCGGATCCCCTGTCCGCAATGGCCCCCAGAATCGGAGCCATCACCGCGACCAGGAGCCCGGCCAGAGAATTGCCGAATCCAAGCTGGGCCGTGCTCACATTGACGTCGGTCCCGAGGCTCCAGTACTTCTTGAAAAAGAGAGGAAAGAAACCGGCCATGACCGTTGTCGCAAAGGCCGAGTTCGCCCAGTCATACATGGCCCATCCCCAGACTGCTTTTTTCTTGGCATCCATCTTGACTTCCCTAACGGCCCTTTCTGGTGGCAAGGCCGTTCCCTTCCCTCACAGCGGCCTCGCTTACGGCCGGGAGAAAAAAGGGGCATGGTTCGAGGTGAAAAAAGGCGGATCTCTTCTGAGAATTGCAGCGACCGCAGGGTGTCTCCTGAACCTTTTGTCCAGGAACTGTCGCACGGCCGACCGGTCCCATCCTAGAGGATGAACGAACTCTCTGTAAAGATAAAGATCTCCTTCATAGAATGATCTTGTTTCGAATTTGTCGACATCCGACCCATGGGCAGGCATATTGAAAATGGCAATATTCAGAAAATCAATCACATCGCGATGCTTCACGATGAATTCAAGGGTTCGTTCGGCTGCATCAAGATTCTCCGCGGGGGTGCCGAACAGAAGATAAACATAGCTTGCGATCCCTGCTCTCTTAAGGCTCTTGAGCGCGGCCGACGCGACTGGCAGATCGATCCCTTTGTACAGGCTGTCCAGAACCGCCTGGTCCCCTGATTCCAACCCCAGCTTCAACATCCGGCAACCCGAGCGCTTCAAAGCATCACAGAAGTCCGGATCTTTGAGATCCTTGGTTATTCGGGCAAAGCCATACCACGGCGCGCCGGGAGGATGCTCTGACAGGGTCTTGAGCAGCGCCGGGCTCATGGCATTGTCAAGAAAATGGACAACAACCGGTTTCCTTCCTGCAACCAGAGCCTGGAGCTCCCCAACCGCCTCTTGGACCCGCAGAGGTCTGAAGGGGCTTCCCTCAGCGTTTTCAGGGCAAAAGGAACACTTGCCCCAGTAGCACCCGCTCGACGCACTGTAGGGCAGGATGAAACCGGGTGCAAAATAGTCCTCGCAACGGAAGTCTCCATACGCCGGCACAGCGTGGTCATGGTTCCCGCACACCCCGNCAAAGGAAAGGAGCGCATCCTCTCCGGGGCCTGAAACCATGCGGTCCACCAGCCCTTCGAACGGGTTTTTCCAGTTCGGGCGGCTCATCCACGAGGTGACCAGCCCACCACCCAGAATGACCTTCAGGTTCGCCGACTCTTTCTTCAGAAAACCTGCCATTGCGAAGGTGCACAGGGCCTGGCTGAGGTAATTGAGAGAAAGGCCGACGATGTTGGTTCTATTCTTTTCGAGCAAACTCAAAAGCCGTTCGCTGAAATAAGGATAGAAGAGGTTCTCCTCTGGATTTTCCCAGGCTCTGATGAGATCNGCACTTCGAAGGGGAGAGAGCTTCTGATCNGTGTAATTCGCAAGGCTCAGGCGAATGTCTTTTGACCGGGCCACGTTTTCAAGCAGCCGGTTCACACCCATCACGGCTCGCTTGTAGCGGTCGAAATTCTCGTAACCTTCCCGACTCGTCAGCTGTTGAAGATTGTGAGGGAGACGGCGGGAAGCGACCTTTGTCCATGTGTCGTGCTGGGCCAGCTTTCTATCCAAGAGGTTGAGAAGACCTTCCAGGTTGGCATCGAGGACAGAGCAAGGGATATGGTGTTGCTGCAGGGCGCCTGCGAGTTTGGCAATCCCGGCAGGCGCCTCACAGGGTTTGACTACTGGCGGATTAACAAGAATCATAGATCGGCAACTTCTTCCCCAATCTACAGGATCAGTGTGCATTTATCAACATGGTCAGCGCACCGTGGGTCCCTCCCTTCGCCAAGCGCTCTCGCGCTCAACCCCTCTCAGTTGGACCACAGATATCCAATGGCAAGGATATAAGTGTAGTCATTCTTTTCTCTTCCCGGAGCCGGGCTTTTGTCGTATTGCCAGTTCATTTGAAGAGCTAGGTTGAAATCTTTGTAAAAAGGAATCCGGAACCCGGTCTGCGTGTACAGGATGAGGTCATCGGAACTCTCCAAGCTCTGAAGGCCCGTGTGATACAGGAAGAATTGAAGGGACTTGGGCAGGATGTAGTGATCAAACCTCAAGCCCCAGCGTCCTGCGGCATAGCTGTTGTCTGGAGCGGTATCGAAATCTTCGTTCACGTAGCTCAAGCCGCCTTCAAGAGAGAGATTGGTTCGTTCCGACTCAAAGAACTGGTAGCCTGCGCCTACGCCCAGAGTCGCCCTGAGATTGAGGTCCTGGAACTCGTCCTGTTGCCCGGTGGCATTGGCATAGAGATACCATTTCTTGCTGAGGAAGTGATCGTACTTGATATAGCCCAGGGCGTTGTCTGCCGTCTTTACGCTGTTGTCTTCCGATCGCTGATAGTTTCCTCCCACGCTGAATCGGTTCATGGCTGTACGAGCCACGAAGTCCAACTGGCCATAGAAGTCCTGGTTCTCTGTGTTTCCACTGTTCTTCGTGGCCCCCACGCTGATCCTGAGCGTCGTGCTCATAGGAGGCTTGGGATTGATTGTTTTCACGTTGGCAAGGTCCACGGTGATCGGTTCTGCCACCTGCTCGGCCTTGACCTTCACTTTTCCCGAATCCCCTGGTGAGACCGGCCCCTGAGCTGTCGTCTCGTCGCCGAGCACCACCTTGACGGGCTCATCGGTTTTCAAGTTCGCCACTTCTTCCCACTTGATGGAGAGGTCTCCTGCATAAGATGTTTTGAGGACCAAAAGGCCGCTGTCCAATGACACGACCTTGCCAGTGAGGCGGTCCCCATTCTTGAGCCACACCTCGTCGGCAAACGCTTGACCACAGGTCAGGGCAATAAAGATCATCGCCAAAACAAGAGAAATACCTTTGCCTCTCATAGCTCACCTCCTTGGAAAGGGTTCCAGCCGTTCCTCACTACCATGCGGGTCAGTCCCAAAATGAAAAAGCCTCCAGTGGGGAACCGGAGTCCCTCGGAGGCTTTGCTTTCAAAACCTTCGGGTGGCGTTCTTTCATGGCCATCTCTGGAAGGTTGCGGCTACGCCGAAAGTTTGTGGAAAGAATGATTGCTCAGAAAACAGGGTGAGGATAGATTTTATTGGGTGAGATGTCCAGTTTTTTGTGCTGCTGACAAAGCGGAGAATTGAAGAGTTGATCGGTGCGCAAGATTCCATTCGGGCGGCTGGTCGAAAGATTCAGCGCTCCCCGAGGAGCGCGGTTGCGTTTGACATCCTCACCGTGCGGACTTAGTTTAGGACAGCGCCAGACCGGATATTTGACGCGCGTCGCCTGATTCACGTAGACGCAAAAACTGTGGCAATGGTTTGGCGTGGGATTAAATGGGTTCCGGTATAAACGAGGGCTATGGTAGAACGTACCGGAACACCGGGAGGTGATTTCCATGGCAAAAGACATCAAGAAGAAGGGGAAAAGGGAGATCAAGGAGAAGAAATCGGNGTCCGATGCCCGTTGCTGTTATGTGGCGGACCCCTGTGGTTGCGNCCTTGACACCAGCGGGTGTTATGTCGATCTCTGCTGCTAATATAGACTGAATCCACATAGCAGGTTGGGCGTTTATCGCCCAACCTTTTTTTGTTCTTGAGGTCTGTGGCAATCTCTACAGATGAAAGCGACGGTTTGTCCGGAAAGAATCGAGTAACCTGTTGACACTTTTCCACAACACCCCTATAATTTCTTGCTGATTGTTCTATCCCCTCTTCTCCCTGAGAGTATGCGGTGTCGTTGCATTTACCGGATGGCGTGTTTTCCCATTCGGGTGGGGAACAGCGTTTCACGCGTGCAATAGGAAAGAGACTATATTTCAGAGGGATGACAAAGAATGCTGCTTCAATTGTACGTTTTGAACGGGCCGAACAGAGGAGAAGTCTTTAGGCTGAGCCAGGGAACGAACTACGTGGGACGCTCGATGGACAGTGAAATTCGCATCGAGGACAGGACCGTCTCCCGTAAGCATTTGCGAATTTTCCGAGATAACGACAAGTGTTTCATTACGGACTTAAAGAGCCGGAACGGCACCTTCTACAGAGGGAGCTTCATCACCCCGGGGGCGACGGTCGAAGTGGCGCAGGGATTTCCCATTGCTCTGGGAATGGCCGTGGTTTGCATCGGCGAAAGCTGTGCCGATGAAATCATGCCCTTTCCCGAACTCCTTGGTCTTGGGATTGAGAGCAAACACGAGGGGAAGCCCGGCTCGGAGAAAAGACGCAAACCCAACCAGAAGAGGATGGAATTTGTTCTCAAGCTGGCCGACGTGTTCAGGGAAAACCTCTCCATCCGCGAGACCCAGGAGAAAATCCTCCGCCATATCCTTCAATTTCTCAAGCGAATCGATCGCGCTTCCTTTGTGCTTATGGAGCCGGGGACACCGGAAACGAGGATGGTCACTTCCAGGTCCAAGAAAAGCCACGGAGACACCTCTGTGGCTTATTGCCGCGATGTCATCATCCAAGTCGTGAAAACAAGACGCCCTATTGTCGTTTCCAATGTGGAAACCGAGCAACCGAGCAAGCTGGTGGACACGCTAAAAGTTCTCAAAATCCTTTCAGTCATGTGCGTCCCCCTGATTTACCGCTCCGCGATTCTGGGCGCCATTTACGTGGACTCGATGGAAAGGCCTTATGGCTTTCGCCGGGACGACCTTCTTCTCTTCATGGATTTGAGCCAGCGGGTGGCTATTGCGCTCGAGAACATCCGGATGGTCTCCGAGCTTTCGAGCATCGCCGATTCCCTCACCACTGACGATTAAACGTCTCCCATCTCGCAATTCCAGCCCTGGATTCCCGCCTGCGCGGGAATGACAAACCTCTTTGCCGTATCGTCATGCCCGCGAAGGCGGGCATCCAGAAGATGGGTTGAGTTCCACCCGTCAACGCCCAGTTTAATCAATCCCGGTAGTCGAGAAGAGAGGGAGAGGTCAATGGGCCTAATGCTCAACCACGTTAATAAGGGTGTGCCTCTCGCCCTTGAGGTAACGGCGAAGATTCTCCTGGAAGATAGGGAGCACCTGCTCGACGTAAAAAGTGTTGGTCCCTCCGACATGAGGGCTGACGATGACGTTCTTCATTTTCCAGAAAGGATGGCTCTGAGGCAGCGGCTCCTCATCGAAAACATCCAACCCCGCTCCCGCAAGGGTTCCCGATTCAAGAGCCCGGATCAAAGCCTTTTCATCGACCACGGGGCCTCTGGCGAGATTCAAGAGGTACGCGCTGGGCTTCATGGCGGAGAACACTTCCTCTCCCACCATTCCACGGGTTTCAGGCGTGAGGGGAACCACGACGATGAAGTAGTCCACCTCTCGCGCCACGGTGAGAAGACCGTCCAGCCCAAAAAAGCGGTCTACCGCGTCCACTTGTTTCTTGGAGCGGTTGATCCCATAGACCGTCATCCCAAAGGCCTTGCACTTGAGGGCGATGTCTTCGCCGACGGTGCCCAACCCGAGGATGCCGACTTTTTTCCGGCAAAGGAGCTCAGCCTGCCACCGATCCCATACGGCCCTGTTCTGATTGCGAACCATGTCCGGGAATCGGCGCGTCAACGCAAGCATGAGGAGCATGGCCAGTTCAGACATTTGAGGGCCGTGGATACCGCGAGTGGAGGTGATCACGGCTCCCTTTGGGAGCGAAGGAAGATTGAGGATGGCATCCACACCTGTCCCCAGTGCTTGAATCCACGCGAGGCTCACCGCTTTCTGAATCAAACCTTCTGAAATGCTGAAGGTGAGGAGAATGCTTGTCTTCTCGATGAAATCCCCCACCTCGTTTTCGGTTTTGCACGCCCGAATCAGGAGATCAGGGAACTCCGGTTCCAGAGCGCTTCTGTATTCATCTGCCTGCGAATCAAGAATGAGTAGGTTCGTTTTCATCTTTTCCAAATGAGAGCTACTGGCCGCAACCAAATTAGAACCAGAA
>JGI20214J51088_10003293_pt1 | contig 10683 bp, 10 predicted proteins | sample WetSurMetagenome_FD_51088 | JGI IMG/M metagenome (IMG submission 51088) | reverse complement strand
ATGGATCATCCCGACTGGTTTCTTTCGCTGAACTACCTTCCCTTTCCATCCCATTCCTTCAACGGCGCCAATCTCTCCTCGAATCCTTCCGTCGGCATTTACNTGGAGGATCATTATTTCGACCGCACGGATGCTGCGGTTGAATTCAAACGCGTGGATTTCCCAAGCGGCGATACCCGCTATATCTATCATGGCAATGATGGCACCTCCATGCCCTGGAACGACACCGCCCAGCTAGATTACCTCAACCCGGCAGTCCGCGAGGCGGTGATCCAGACCATCCTGGCTGTTGCCCGTAGGTTCCCCATCATCCGTTTCGACGCTGCCATGACCCTGGCAAAAAAACATTTCCAGCGCCTTTGGTTCCCCGAACCAGGCACCGGCGGAGCCATCCCCACCCGCGCGGATTTTAGTATGACCAAAGACCAATTCAATGAGCACATGCCGGTTGAATTCTGGCGCGAGGTCGTGGACCGCGCCGCAGCGGAAGCTCCCGATACCCTTCTTCTGGCAGAAGCCTTCTGGCTGATGGAAGGCTATTTCGTCCGCACCCTGGGGATGCACAGGGTGTATAACTCCGCCTTCATGCACATGCTGCGCAACGAGGATAATGCCGGCTACCGCCAATTGATCAAAAATACGCTCGAGTTCGATCCCGAGATCCTCAAGCGATATGTGAACTTCATGAATAATCCGGATGAGCGCACTGCCGTGGATCAATTCGGAAAAGGCGATAAATACTTCGGTATCTGCACGCTGATGGCCACGCTGCCTGGGCTGCCCATGTTTGGCCACGGCCAGGTGGAGGGGTTCGCTGAAAAGTATGGGATGGAGTTCACCAAACCGCTTTGGGATGAGTTTGAGGATCTCGATCTGATCGAGCGGCACAAGCGGCTCATCTTCCCATTGCTTCACCAGCGCGAGCTTTTTGCAGGGGTGGAAAATTTCCAGCTCTTCGACCTATTTACCTCAAGTGGGTCGGTAGATGAAAACGTCTTCGCCTTCAGCAATCGCTTCCAGGGCAGATCCGCTCTGGTGATCTATCAAAATAAATTTGCACATACTTCCGGCTGGTTGAAAACCTCCTGCGCCAAAGCCATCCGGACGGCTGGAGATAAACGCCCCCTTACCCAAAGAAACCTGGCCGAAGCCCTCGGGTTCACGCCTGCAGCCAATGCCTTCACCATTTTCCGGGATCAAACGAGCGGACTTCAGTTCATCCGTTCATCGGCTGAGCTCTATGAGAACGGATTGAATGTGAACCTGAATGCTTATGAATGCCAGGTGCTGCTGGATTTCCGCCAGGTGCAGGATGATCCCTGGAGATCCTATTCGCAGCTTTGCCAGACCCTGGGAGGGCGCGGGGTGCCGGATATTGATCTAGCGTTGAAGGAGATGAACTTCCAGGCAGTCCTCCTGCCATTCCAGGACCTGGCAAACAAGGGTTACTTTGAATATCTCATCGCCAACCGTCTTACAAAAGGCAACAGGAGAATCAAACCCTCCCTGGTGCAGGAATTTCAGGAGAAAATGCAGCGGCTGCTTGCAGGCGCGGCAGAGATAACTAACGGAACAGGTTTTAACCAGAATACCTTGGGCGCCGCGAATAAGCAATTTGAAACGGTCTTATCTCTACTTGTGATTGATAGCCGCTTCCCACACCCGCCTGGAGCCCGCTACCAAAAATCGTTTTCCGTCTTTGCATCTCCCTTGCTCGAGGATGAAAACACCTGGCTTTCACTATTCGCCTGGTCTTTCCTGGCTCCCCTTGGGTTGTTGGCAGATGATAGGAAAGCGTCGGAGCAAGTGTTAGCCTGGATGGACGAGTGGCAGCTTTCGCACAGGTTGCAGCAAGCAACAGTAAGTCTGGGCCGGGATGCCTACCAGGTAAACCGTATTCTGCTTCTCACCCGCATATTGATCCTGCAGCAAAACTGGTTTAACCAGCACCTGCCCTCCCTGCGCGCCCTGATGCAATCCTGGTTGACAGTCCCCGAGATTCGCCAATTCCTGGGGGTCAATCGTTATCAGGAAGTTCTCTGGTTCAACAAAGAAGCCTTTGAGGAATTCCTGTGGTGGATGTACACCCTCGCTTTGATCTCCACAACCGGAGAACCCGGGGTAACCTCCACCGAGATCCTGGAAATGACGAGAAAACTTTCCGCCCTCGACCGCCAATTAAAGAATGCTCTCAAAAAATCGAAGTTCCAGATCGAAAGGATGATGGAAGCCCTAAAATAACGTGTTGGGTTTAAGTTCTGTTCTGCTTATCGAAGACCGATAATACTTCCCCGTTTGAAGGGATATCCGACATGGAATCGCCGTATTGACGGAAAATGATTTCTCCCTGTTGGTCAATTAGGAAGACCGCTGGCATACGCCCGAGTTTTATCCAGTTGATCTCCTGGTGGTACTGCGCGGCGACTTGGGATTTAAGATCTGGGCACCCGATAAATGGCAGCTTTTCATTCTCCCAGTAGCGTTTGAATGCATTCGGTCCATCTGGACCCAGGGCAATAATCTCAATATTGCGGCTGACGAATTCGGGGTAATCCTGACGCAACTGCGCCAGATGAGCTCGGCAGTATGGTCAGGCAAACCCGCGCATCAGCACCAGCAGGACCGCCTTCTTACCCCAGAAATCAGCCAGGTGGATCTCCCGATCCTGAGTATCCTTAAGCGTAAAATCGATTGCCTGTGTTATTTCGTTTTTGGCATTCATATTCCCTCTTATTTCTTTTGATTAATGATGAAAGGTTTTATTGCCTGCAGGAAATCTGCCGGGCATTCCTCCTGGGGAACATGCCCACATTTGGAAAGGACCACCAATTTCGCCCCGGGGATGGCATCCGCAAGTTGGATGGAGTCAGCGGTGGGAACGATGCGGTCATCATCTCCAGTGATTACCAATACGGGGAGTTTCAAATCCTTAAGCTTCGATTCAAGATCGATCGATTCGCGGGCTTTGAGCACCTCATAAAGCCCCTTATCCCAATCATCTACTAGCAAAGGTTTTTGATAACCTTCAACCACACCTGCAGAGATCTTCCCGGGATCATGCCACGCGGTTTTGATCATCTCTGTCCCCCACTTGCGGATAGAACGCATTAATAGCGGTCCCAACTTTTGCGCCTGGGGTGAATTCAACAGGAATCTTTGCCAACCAGGAGTCCCATTCCCTCCTATCCCCATCACAGCGGCATCCACCTCCACCAGGGCTGCCACCCGGTCCGGGTGCTCCAGAGAGAATAGCGTCGCTACCGAGCCACCTGCGGAATTACCCACCAGAATCGCCTGATCGATCCCTTTTTTGTCCATGAAATCTTCAAGCATCTGAGTCTGTCCGCGCAAACTGTAGGGGTTGGCTCCTTCCCATGCGCCATTCAGAGGCCGGCTTGTGAGGCCAAATCCGGGTCGGTCATAGGCATACACAGTTCCGAGCGAGGAGAGGGGATCCATCACTTCCCGCCAGGAGAACAAACTCGCTCCAAAGCCGTGCAGGAGAATGATCGCCGGACCCCCACTGCCTTTTTCTTTATAATGCAACTGGATACCGTTGATATCCATAAAAAGACTGTCCGGGTCTGCCATATCAATTGCAGGTCTGGTGTTTAGAGTCGGAACGGGAATGACCAGCGGCAATATGATAACCAGGAGAAGCAGCACCCCCAGGGAAATCCCGAGAACTTTGAATATTCTTTTCATTGCTTGATGGTTTCAATAAATGCTGCCAGTTTTTCCAATACCAGCTTCTGCTGCTCTTCCCGGCTGATCGTGGCGGGGTTGTCCCCCGATTGGGGACCGTACCAGCCGAACTGGGCATGGTTGCCCCCCTCTATGGGAAAAAAGATCGTGTCCTTGGGTAATAATGGGATGCTGGCTGCTATCTTTTCCGGGGTCGCCAGGCCATCCTTGGTTCCGGATATGGATAAAACTTTCATTCCTGAGTCTGCCAGGCTTTGATTGCCGGCCGGGTACGCCGCCANAAAGAACAAACCATCAACTGCACCCGGGTTTGAATATACATACGAAGCTGCCATTGCTCCCCCCAGGGAATGACCGCCGAGCACCCATTGGTCAATCTCCGGGTGGGCAGCGATCACCTGGCTGGCTCGCCCACTTCCAAAAACCGCCAGGTTAAAGGGCATGGGCACAAGGGTAACCAGGTATCCTTGCGCTGCCAAATTATTCAATAACGGTGCGTATGCCTTGTAATTCACCCGCCCGCCGGGATAAAAGATCACGCCAGTCGTGGGGCTTATGCTGGTCGGAGTAAAAGTTGCCCAACCGTCATGGGTCACATTTACAGAAGAATTGCTCTCCATCGCAGCCAGGGTTTCCGGCATGGGTGCTGCCGGGGTATATGCCCAGATTGTAAAACCTGCCATTATTAGCAGGATTACCGCGCCAATACCAATTAGAATCTTCCAGATCAATTTCATATTAACCACCTCACCGTTATAATAAATTTATTCTATCGAAATGAGAAACACCCTGCAAGTGAAACCTTCTACAATCTAATCGCACGAGAAAGGATCAGCCTTGTCTCTCTACCAAAAGTTTGCGCAGATTTACGCCAAAGGGCAGTACCCGGATTTCTCCCTGCATTTCAGCAGCCTCCTTCCCAACATCTGCCAGAAATATGGCATTCCTGAAAAAGGAAAACTGCTGGATGTGGCCTGTGGGGAAGGCACTTTTGCCATCCAGGCTGCGCTCCAGGGTTGGTCAGTGGTGGGTATGGACCAATCTGAAGAAATGCTCAACCTGGCCAGGCAGCAATCCGCCCAGGCGGGCGTGTCGACGAAATTCGAGAAGATCGATATGCGCGAACTCGACCGCTGCGATGAATTCGATCTATCCACCTGCCTGTTCGACGCGGTGAATTACATGCTGGAGGAAATTGATCTTAAACTTACTTTTTCCGGCGTCAACCGCGCTTTGAAGCCTAATGGTTGGTTCATTTTTGACATGAACACTATTTATGGGCTCTCCAACCGCTGGAGTGCGCAAAGCAACAGCGTGCCCATCGATACTGAAGACCTGATCGCTTTTCATCGCCCGATATTCGATTTTGAGAAACAGCTCGCCACCATGCACATCACCGGGTTTATTCGCCAGAATAAATATTGGGAGCGTATCGATGAAATCCATCAGGAGAAAGGATACCCGATTGGGTCGATCAAGTATCTGCTGGAGGAAACCGGTTTTGAGGTAGTGGATATCCTGGGGAGTATCGAGAGCTGCACTCCCCCCAAAGTGGATTCCGGCCGGGTTTGGTTTATCGCCCGGAAAACCCACCCTGCGGAGTGTCATTAAGCAAGTTACGGCATCGTTCCCAGATGCGATCGAACATATCCGCGGTCAAACGGCCGGTCTGTGTGTTTTGCCGGCTGGGATGATACGACCCTAAAAGCCAGGGGGAATTTCTCCCTGGCTCAAAAAACGCTCCGTGCCCAAAGACCATCCCGGTAGTATCCACACCCCGCTCCCCCAATAGAATTATCGCCTCATGGAAAGCGATTTGCCCCAGTGCGATAATCCCTTCCATTCTGGCCAGAAGCGTCATTTCTTGTTTCAAAAACCCCCGGCAATTTCGAATCTCCTGCGGCGCGGGTTTGTTCGCCGGTGGCGCACAGCGGCACACCGCTGTGATAAAGAGATCAACAAGTTTCAGGTCATCCTCGCGGCTTTTGGTGTATTCCCGATTGGAAAAACCCGCCCGGTATAGCGCCGGGTATAGAAAATCCCCGGAAGAATCGCCTGTAAACATCCTGCCGGTTCGGTTGGAGCCGTGCGCACCGGGGGCAAGTCCCAGTACAAGAACCCGCGCGGTTATATCGCCGAACCCGGGCACTCCTTTCCCCCAGTAATCCCAACCCCTATATGCGTGTTTTTTCTCCAGCGCCACCCTCTCCCGCCACGCCACCAGGCGCGGGCATTTGCGGCAATTTATAATCTCTGTTTCAAGATCACCCCACTCTTCGATCGCTGGCATGATCATAGGATCAGCATCGCATCGCCGAAGGAATAAAAGCGATATTTCTCCTGGATGGCTTCCTGGTAGACCCGCAGCATTTCCTCCCGCCCGGCAAAGGCGCTCACCAGCATCAGCAGTGTGGATTTTGGCAGGTGGAAATTGGTGATCATTGCGTCCACGGCCTTGAATTCGAACCCCGGAAGTATGAATAACCCCGTAGGTCCGCTGCATTCACCGATCAGGTCATCTCCGCTTGCAGCCTTGGCTGCGCTTTCCAATGTGCGTACCGTGGTGGTTCCCACAGCAACGATCCTGCCCCCGTTTTTTTTGGCAGTGTTAATCTTCGATGCAGCTTTTCGGTTGACTTCACACCATTCCGTGTGGATTGTGTGGGTTTGCGGATCATCCTCATTCACTGGCGCGAAGGTATCCAGCCCCACGTGTAATGTGACTTCAGCGAAATCAAAACCCTTTTGCAGCAGGGCTGCCATCAATTCCGGGGTAAAGTGTAATCCTGCGGTTGGCGCGGCAGCCGATCCGCTGATCCTGGCGTAAACTGTCTGATACCTGTCAGGATTTTCGAGCTGGGTATGGATATACGGCGGAAGGGGCATTTCCCCCTTATATTCCAGGTAGGATTCGATGGGTTCGGTAAAGCGAATGATCCGGCGTGAACCCTCGAGAGATTCCACAATCTCCACACCCGGACCTCCGTCCAGGGTTAATGTCATCCCCGCCTGAATTCGCTTTCCCCCTACCAGCGTCTCCCAGGATAGATCATCCCTTTTCTTAAGCAGTAGGATCTCAACCTTTCCGCAAGTAGGCTTCATCGCGTGGATTCGTGCTGGAATGACCCGGGTTTGATTTACAACCAGCAAATCTCCTGGATTTAAAAAACGCTCCAGGTGCCAAAAGACGGAATGTTCGATTTCCTTCGTTTTTCGGGAATAGACCAATAGGCGCGAGCTGTGACGCGGCTCCACCGGCACCTGGGCGATCCGTTCCACAGGCAGCTCATAATCGAAATCGGATGTGAGCATCGGGTGTTGCTCTAACTTCCAGGCGCGGGATTAAAGAGCGGCATCTGGCTTGAATCCCCTTTCCAGGCGTAGCCAAGGTGGTCATAGGCCAACCGGGTGGCGATCCGCCCCTGCGGGGTACGCCCCAGGAAGCCCAATTGGAGTAAGTAGGGCTCCACAACATCCATGATCGTATCCGGCTCTTCGCTCACCGAGGCGGCGATGGTGGAAAGCCCCACAGGTCCGCCGTCATACTTGGTAATGATTGTCAAGAGCACCCTTCGGTCCACATCATCCAATCCGAGATTATCAATCACCAGCAGCTTCAACGCCTCCACCGCCGTCTCGCGGGTGAGCACACCGCTGCCACGCACCTGGGCGTAATCCCTAACCCGCCGCAGCAAGCGTAACGCCACGCGCGGGGTACCCCTGGCGCGCAGGGCGACCTCGTGGATGCCGCCTTCATCTGCTTCAAAGGATAGAAGTTCAGAACCGCGGCGGACGATCTGTTCCAGGGCCTGCTGGTCGTAATAATCCAGACGGTAAACCGCCCCAAATCGCGCGCGCAGGGGGGAGCTGATCAATGCCAGCCGCGTGGTGGCACCAATCACAGTGAATCGTGGCAACCGCAGCCGCACCGAGCGGGCGCTGGGTCCTTTGCCAATAATGATATCCAGAGAATAATCTTCCATAGCCGGGTAAAGAACCTCTTCGACGATCTTCCCCAACCGGTGGATCTCATCGATAAACAAAATATCGCCCTTGCGGAGGTTGGTTAGGATGGCTGCCAGGTCGCCGGCTCTTTCAATCGCCGGTCCGGCGGTGATCTTTATGCTCACACCCATTTCGTGCGCCAGGACATGCGCAAGGGTGGTCTTGCCCAAACCGGGCGGCCCATAGAAAAGGACATGATCGAGGGGGTCGTTTCGCTGCCGGGCGGCTGCGATCAGGATCGCCAGGTTTTCCTTGATCTGCTCTTGGCCGATCACCTCCGCCAGGCTGGAGGGACGCAGCGCTGTGTCCAACCGGTCATCCTGCCGCGGTGAAGGGTCGACCATGCGCTCGTCTTTTTCTTCCATGCAAAATATTATACCCCAGGGGTGATCTCACCCATTTTCCTGCCCGCCGGTCATTATCCGATGCTATAATTTATCGCATTCAAGGCGGTGAAAATGAGCAATTTGATGGTGTCCTCACATCCCCTGGTAGCCCACAAACTGGCCAAGCTGCGTGACAAAAATACCGAGCCGAAAAAATTCCGCGAGCTGGTTCAGGAGATTGGCGCACTGTTGACTTACGAAGCCACCACAGATTTGGCTTTGGTCCCGGTGAATGTGGAAACCCCTCTCAGATTGATGGAAGGCGCCAGCCTGAAAGATAAGATTGGGCTTGTGCCCATCCTGCGCGCCGGGTTGGGGATGGTGGAGGGGGTTTGGGAATTGATACCAAATGCCGAAGTTTGGCACATTGGTCTTTACCGTGATGAAAAAACGCTCAAGCCCGTGCAATACTACAACAAACTGCCGTTGGAGCCAACCGTTTCGGTATGTCTGATTCTGGACCCGATGCTGGCCACGGGCGGTTCCGCCACCGCCTGTGCAGACCTGCTCAAACAATGGGGGGTAAAAAAGATCAAGTTCGTCGGCATCATCGGCGCGCCGGAAGGTATTGCCCTCCTGCAGAAAAATCATCCCGATATACCCATCCATTTGGCAGCGGTGGATGAGCGCCTCAATGAACGGGGATATATCGTCCCGGGGCTGGGAGATGCCGGCGATAGGCAGTTTGGTACAGGTTAAAACTACCCGCCAATCTGCATCATGCAGCGGGCAACCGGGGCGATATTCCGGTCCAGTTCGTGATTTTCAGGTTTGATTTCCATAGATTTATATAATAGCGGGCGAATATCTCCGCCGGCGCGCAGCGTGGGTAGCAGGGGAACTTCCACATCGCTCAGCAGGCACGGTCGCAGGTTTCCATCTGCTGTCAGGCGCAGGCGGTTGCAGTTTTCACAGAAACTCTCGCTCATTGGATTGATAAACCCGATCCTCCCCTTCGCGTTCGGGAAGGCGTAGATTTCCGCGGGACCCAACCCGGTTTTCACCTCCAAACGCTGCAATCCCGCCGGTTCTAGCAGAGCTTTCACCTGGCTGACTGGCAGGAACATATCCTGCGGGTCGGGGAAATCATCTCCCCACTTCTGTTGGTTCTTTACCGGCATCAATTCAATAAATCGAATTTCCCAACGGTGGGAGCGGCTTAATTCCGCCAATTGGCGGATATCCCCGTCATTCACACCCTTCAAAAGCACCATATTGAGCTTGATGGGATCCAATCCACATTCCTCGGCTTTTTCCAACCCCTCGAAAACACGCTGAATATTGCCGCCGCGGGTAATCCTGGAATATTTATCAGCATCCATCGTATCCAGGCTGACATTGATGCGATTCAAACCTGCTGTTTTAAGCGCTTTCGCCTGGTCTGCCAGGAGGACGCCGTTGGTCGTCAAGCTGATATCCTCAATGCCTGGGATTGCGGCGATCATGCCCACCAAGTCCGCCAGATTCCTTCGCACTAGGGGCTCACCCCCGGTGAGCCTCACATCGCGGATTCCTTCCTCAGCTGCCACCTGGACGATCTGTGCGATCTCCTCATAACGCATGATGGATTCATGCGGCTGCCAACTAACCCCCTCGGGCGGCATGCAATACACGCAGCGCAGATTGCAGCGGTCGGTAACCGAGACGCGGAGATATGTGATTTTTCGGTTGCAGCGGTCAACTAACATGGTAAACCTGAATTTGGATTATACCTCAATGAATCAGACTCTTTTTATCTGATTTATGGATAGCCTATGAATCGTTCCAGCCCCGCACGCAGAATCCATACCGGCAGCAGAAGAAAAACATGGACGATAAGACTAACTGAAAAGACCATAATAAGATCAATAATGAATGGATTTAGGAACGGCAGGAAGTTGGATTGCAGCCATCCTCCTGCCCCCGCCACCAGCAGGATCGCCATTACGCCCAGGAATATCAGGATCACTGGTAGCCAGGAACTGCGGTCCGATTCGGAGGGCAGCATCATGCTGCTAATCGTAAAGATCAAGTAGAACCATATCCAGAAGTCCGCCCCGTGGTAAATTCCCAAAACCCCATTCCAAAAAGATTCCAAATCTCCGTTCCCCAAAACCGCCACCAACCCCTGGGGATGCCATAGGTTAGCCGCCAGTCCGCCGGTGATCAGGCACCCGGTGATGAGCGGAGCTGCCCCAATCAGGGCATCCCGGAACCAATCCGTCTTTTGGGTTTCCACATACCCGAGCCGTAGTTTTCCATTCGGCAGGTGGTGAGGGATGACCGAGAACCTTCCCGTGGGCACTCTCATGATCTTAGCCATTAGCCAATGGCTGGTTTCATGGAGGAGGATACCTGGAAAGAAAAGGATATAGAAAAGCAGATCGGCGGAAGTATCCCGGCGCAGGATCAAGTAGAAGAGGAGTTTAAGCTCCCGGTGAAGCTTCGCCTGGACAAAGAAAAAGGGCAGCATGCAAAGGAGCAGCCACCCCAGTTCTTTTAAACCCGTAGGGGTCACTTGACTGCGGCTTTGACGATGGTTAGAAAATCTGCAACCTTCAGGCTCGCCCCGCCTACCAGCGCGCCATCGATCTCGGTCTGGCCGAAA
>JGI20214J51088_10003292_pt1 | contig 10684 bp, 10 predicted proteins | sample WetSurMetagenome_FD_51088 | JGI IMG/M metagenome (IMG submission 51088) | reverse complement strand
GTATCCGAGAGCGTCAGCGCGGGATGTTCGCGAGACCCTTCTTGAGGTCCTCGAGGTTCATGGCGGGCACGACGGTGATCTCCGCGTGGAGGGCCTCGAAGAAGGGCTCCACGGCCATCGGCAGCTGGCTCGCCTCCTCCATGTTGAAGAAGAAGAGGGCGGTTCGCTTCCCTTCGAAGGGGAAAAAGTAGCAGGCCTCGGGCTTCATCCTCTCCACGAAGGAGGCGACGGTCTTGGGCAGGGTGCCGTCCATCACCGTCTTGTTGCCCTGTTCTACGGGAAAAGAGACCTTGAGCATGCAGCGCATGGTTCACCTCCGTCGCCCTGAGGGCCGCTTCGGGCGTCGCCCGGTCAGGACTAGCGAAACACCGCGCGGGAGGAGCCATTCCCGGTGGGGTCTCGCTTCCTCCTCGTGATAACCTCGAACGAGGAGGCCGCCATGTTCCTCGTGCTCATCCAATACACCAGACCCCTCGAAGAGGTGGAGAGGGTCCGGGCGTCCCACCGGAGCTTCCTCGACGAGTATTACGCCTCGGGGCACCTCATCGTGTCGGGCCCGCGTGAACCCAAGACGGGCGGGGTGGTCCTCGCCAGGGCTGGGAGCCTCGAGGAGGTGAAAGCGATTTTCGCCAAGGACCCCTTCCAGGTGGCGGGCGTCGCGGACTACGAGTACGTGGAGTTCGAGGCGGCCAAGCACGCGCCGGGTTTTGAGCCGTTCCTCAAAGTCCCCGGGGAATAGCGCCTGCGGTTCCGACGGCCCGTGCTATCCTCCTGCCTTGGAGGATTCCATGGACGTCGTCACGCTCACCGACGAAGAGGCGCGGGTCCTGGGCTCGCTGGTCGAGAAGTCGGCCACCACGCCCGAGTACTACCCGCTCTCCCTCAACGCCCTGAAGAACGCCTGCAACCAGAAGTCGAGCCGGGACCCCGTGGTGGAGTACGACGAGAGCGCCGTGGCGCGCGCCCTCGAAGGTCTCCGGGAGAAACACCTCGTGTGGTTCGTGGACAGCGCCGACTCCCGGGTCCAGAAATACCGGCACCGCTTCGCCGAGGCCTTCGACCTCACGGAGGCCGAGGCGGCCGTCCTGGATCTCCTCCTCCTCAGGGGGCCGCAGACGCCGGGCGAACTGCGGGGGCGCTCCGATCGGCTGCACGCCTTCGCCGGCGTCGAGGAGGTGGAGAGCGCCCTCGGCGCCCTCTCCGGGCGGGAGTCCCCCCTCGTCGCTCGCCTGCCCCGACAGCCCGGCCGCAAGGAGCATCGTTGGACCCACACCCTCTGCGGTGCCATCGAGATGGCCGCCGAGGAGGAGCCCAGGGCGACCCGTGAAGCACCCGTCTTTAGGGAGATACGCTCCGACCGAGAGCGCCTGGCCGCCCTCGAGGCCGAGGTGGCGTCGCTTCGCCAGGAGATCCAAGACCTGAGGGAAGAGGTCGCCCAGTTCAGGCGGCAGTTCGAATAGCTCAAGGGCGCCCCGCCGCGCGTCCTGCGGCACAACCTCCTCGCCTCCATTTGCGTATTAGGAAGTGGAGGAGGTGGACCATGACCAAGTTCCTGCTCTGGCTGATCCTCCTGGTGGTCTGCTGGCCGCTGGCCCTGCTGGCGCTGTTCCTCTACCCGGTCCTGTGGGTCCTGCTCCTGCCCTTCAGGCTCCTGGGGATCGCCGTGAACGGCGTCTTCGAGTTCCTCAAGGCCGTCCTCATGCTTCCCGCGAGAGTACTCGGCTCTCAACCGAAGTGACGGCTTCGCACCCGCTCGCTCGTTGACTCGTTGACTCTCTGACTCGATCCTCTCACCATCTTTTCCCCAGGCTGACGAACAGCTGCTGGTTCTTGCCCGAGGCGTAGCTGTAGCCGAAGAGCACCGGGCCGAACTTGGTGGAGGACCCGAAGGCCACCGTTCCCGAGTACTTGAGGTTCTGGAACGGGCCGGCGTCATCGAGGTTCTGGATCCACGTCTTGCCCGCGTCCGCGAAGACCATGACGTAGAGCCCCTTGCCGATGAAGGCGGGGAGGGTGGCGAACTGGTACTGATAGCCGAGCCGGGCGGCCCAGTAGTTGGGTCCGGTGAGCTGGCCGTCCATGTAGCCGCCGAAGCTGCCGGGTCCGCCCAACCGGAACCAGTCGTAGTAGGGAACGTTGCTCCCGAAATCGGTCCCGCCGGCGATCCACTCGAAGACGCCGCTGCGCTCGCCCAGGTGCTGGTAGGCCTTGACCTTCAGCTCGCCCTTCTGGTAAGCGGCGGTGGCGCCGAGGCCCGTCTCCGAGTCCGAGGCGTCGAGCGTGATGTGGAGTCCCTTGGTGGGGAGGTCTGCCGAATCGAGCCTGTCCAACTTGTAGGCCAGCCGGTATTCGCCGATGGAGGCGTGGAAGTTGGGGAAGAGGTCCACGCCGACGGCCCGGGAATAGGAGGCCCGGCCCCACCTGGGTCCGAACCTGACCTCGCCCGAGAGGCCGAGGTTGAAGCCGAAGTCGAACCCCACGTAGCCCATGCCCGTGCGGTAGCTGGCGGAGGGCTCCGATTCCCTGGCGTTGAAAAAGACGTAGTCGAGCTCGTTGACGTACCGCGCGTAGGGCACGACGAACGCCCGAGCCCCCAAGTCGAGGGGTTGGTAGAACTCGGTGTAGAGGCGCTGGTTCAGGCCCACCTCGAGGTCCGATTTCCACTCGGCGCCCAGCCTGTTCAGGTGCGTCATCCGCAGCCCCGCGAAGACCGACCAGTTGCTGTTGTAGCTGAAGTCGCTCGAGAGCTGGATCCCGAAGCGCATGTAGTTGGGGCCCATGGGGTTGGACTCGGCGTGGATGAGGACCCCCTGCTTGTCGCCCCGCTTTACGAGCTCGTAGCTCACGTCGGTGTACTCCCCGGTGTTGTAGACCACGACCAGGTCCTTCCCGAGATCGGAGAGGTTGAGGGGCTGGCCGGGCTTGGTCTTGAACCGCCCCCGGACGAGGGCTTCGACCTTCGGATCGGTCCCGGTGAACTCGACGAAATCGACGGTCGGGGGCGGCGGCGGGAGGCCTCGCACGCGGGCCTGCCAAGCGGCGTACTCCTGGGGGCTCACTGCGAAAGGGGCCAGCTTGTCGGCGCTGGCCTTCGCAACCTCCTCGCCCAGGGGGACGAGCTTCATCGAGTTGGGGAAGTCCATGTTGCTGAAGCCTCCAAGATCGGGGCGGAGGAGGATGTTCGCGTTGGCCATCTGAACGTCGATCTCTTTCTGCATGAGGAGGTTCAGGACCTGGCTGTAGACAGCGATGGGGTTAGTGATCTGGGCCCGGTCCAGGGGTGGCGTGCCGATGTCCACGGCGATGACGATGTCGGCTCCCATGGCCCGGACCACGTCCACGGGGAGGTTGTCCGCGATGCCGCCGTCCACGAGGAGGTGCCCTTCCACCTCCGTGGGGGTGAAGACGGCGGGGAGGGACATGCTCGAGCGGATGGCGACCGGTAGCGAGCCTTTGGAGAAGATGTACTTCTCTCCGGTCACGATATCCGTGGAGACGCACCGGAAGGGGATGGGCAGGTCGTCGAAGCTGTGGATGTCAGAGACCCTCAGCGTGTTGTTCTCGAGCAGGAACATGAGCTTCTGCCCGTTGATGAGCCCCTTCTTCAGATGGAGGCCCTTCGAGTCCAGCCCGAGGTTTAGCCCCTCGATGTAGGTCTTGTCGTCCGCCTTCTGTCGGAAGGGGATCTGGTCCCTCACGGGCCGGTCCGAAAAGATCTCCACCCAGTTCGTCTTCTGGATCAGCTGCGCCAGCTCCTCCGTGGAGGCGCCGGAGGCGTAGAGGCCGCCCACGACGGCGCCCATGCTCGTGCCCGCGATGTAGTCGATGGGGATGTGCATCTCCTCGAGGGCGCGCAGGACGCCGATGTGCGTGACGCCCCGTGCGCCACCACCCGACAGGGCCAGGCCGATCTTCGGGCGGGCCTTCGCCGGAGGTGCGGCCGGGGCGTCGGAAGCGCCCGGTGCGGGAGCGGCCTGGACGGACGCGCTCTGGGCGACGGCCGACACGGACAGGAGGAGGGCCAGGGGCAGGGCGAAGGCGATGGAGAAACGCATGGGTCGCAAGGGGGCTCCTGTCGTTTTACCGCGACGGGGTCGCGCTGGAGGGTTCCGATGAGGGTGGGCCTGCGGGATTTTGCGGGGCGGCCTCCGGGGTGGCCGCCTCGCCTCCAGGCATCTTGGGGTAGTGGGTGAGTTCGTCGTAGCCGTCCTTCGTGATGAGGTAGGAGTCCTCGACGCGCACGCCCAGGTCCCAGTATTTCTTGTCGACCTTGGAGCCTGCGGGGACGTAGATCCCGGGCTCGATGGTGATCACCATGCCCGGTTTCAGCGGGCCACGGATCCACGAGTCGTGGACGTCCAGGCCCACGGGGTGCCCCAGGCCGTGGTTGAAGTAAGGCCCGAAGCCCGCCTTCTCGATGACCGCCCTCGCGGTCTTGTCGAGCTGCGACTCCGTGACGCCGGGCTTGAGCATGGCCCTCGCGGCGTCGCCCGCGGCGATCACGGTGGCGACCAGCTCGCGCTCGGGGGCCGATAGCGTCCCCGAGACGGGGAAGGTGCGCGTCATGTCGCTCGCGTAGCCGTCCACGCTGCACCCGATGTCGATCACCACGAGCCCGTGCTCGAGCTCGGCCTTGTTCTCCATGTAGTGCGGCAGCGTCGCGTTGTGGCCCGACCCCACGACGCAGCGGAAGGCGATGCCGTTGGCGCCGTTCTTCTCGAAGGAGGCGAGGATCGCCTTCTCCAGGTCCGCCTCGTTGGCCCCCGGCTTGATGAGGGGCGCCACGTCTTCGAAGGCCTTCGAGGTGATCGCGGCCGCCAGCCGCATCTTGGCGATCTCGCCCTCGTCCTTCACCGTCCGCATGGTCTCGAGGTCGCGGCCCGGGCTCCTGCCGAGCACGGGCAGGAGGAGGCGGTTCAGGAGCGCCCCTCTCGGCCCCACGAGGGCCACGGGAAGCGGTTTCCCGAAGAGGTAGTAGGCGTTCTCCTTCGAGAACAGGAGGCCGGGTCGGTCGAGCCCGCCCGACTTGCGGAGGGCCTCGATGCGCCCCGCGGTCGGCGCGGCGGCCGGGTCGGGAGCGGGCGCGAGCACCGCGACGCACACCACGAGTACGACGAGGGCGCAGGCCGCCCAGGCGAGGGCGCCGGTCCAGTTCCGGCGTTTCTCTCTGAGGGAGGGCGGCGGCGGCTCGGAGGCGGTCACTCGGGGCCGGCTCAGGGCCGGGAGCAGGAGGGCTTGCCACGCGAAGCCGCCGAGGGCGACGAGCAGCGTCCACAGGAAGGCGGGTTCGATGGGGAGCGCCCCGACGAGGAGCAGCGATGCCAGCGCCGGGCCCAGGACGGAGAGGCTGAACCGCGGGAGGATGGCGCCGAAAAGGATCCCCGCGGCGAACAGCCCGAGGCCGAGCGGGCGGTTGAACCCGAAGGACCCGGCGAAGTAGAGGTGCGAGGCGTAGACGGCGAGGAAGAGCCACGAGCACGCCACCGCCGTGCCCAGCCGAGGCACGAACGCGTATACGAGCATGGCGAGCGCGAAGAGCGCGAAGGCCACGGCCAGCGCCAGGGGGTAGCTGACCGCAGAGAACATCAGCCAGCCCACGGCGAGCGAGATGGGCAGGAAGAGGCTGCCCAGGGTGAACCTCGGCAGGCGCCGGGAGGCGACGAGGAGCGGTAGGGCCCACAGGGCCAGGGCCACGCGGCCCCCGGTAGAGAGCACGGTCGGGACCGCCTGGAGGCCCTCCGGCAGCGCGCTCACTGGATCAACCCCTTCATCTCGGCCACGGCCCGCTCCAGGCCCACGAAGACGGCCCGGGCCATGATGGCGTGCCCGATGTTGAGCTCCTCGATCAGCTTCATGGCCGCTACGGGGCCTACGTTGCGGTAGTTCAGGGCGTGCCCCGCGAGCACGCCGAGCCCGAGCTTGTGACCCAGCTTTGCCGCGTCGTCCACGGCGCGCAGCGCGTGCTCCCGGTCGGCCGCGCTCCTCGCGGTGGCGTAGGCGTTGGTGTTGATCTCGATGGCGTGGGCCCCCACCTTGTGGGCCGCGCGGATGTGGTCGAGGGCGGGGTCCACGAAGAGGCTCACCCGGATGTTGTGCGCGGCGAGGCGCGACACCGTCTGGGAGAGGTGGGCCGAGTGGATGGTCACGTCGAGGCCGCCCTCGGTGGTCACCTCGTTGGGCCGCTCCGGGACGAGGGTCACCTGCCACGGCTGGATGCCGGCGGAGATCTCCACCATCTCCGAGGTGGCCGCCATCTCGACGTTGAGGCGGGTGGTCACCATCTTCTTCAGGAGCTCCACGTCGCGCGTTTGGATGTGGCGCCGGTCTCCGCGCAGGTGGACCGTGATGCCGTCCGCTCCGGCCAGCTCGCAGAGGACCGCCGCGTGGACGGGATCGGGCTCGGCGCCCTTCCGGGCCTGCCTCAGGGTCGCGATGTGGTCGATGTTCACTCCGAGCTTCATGGGTTCTCCTTGGCGGGAGCGGGGAGCGGGGAGCGGGGAGGGGGCGTTCCCCTGGAGTCCCTCCGCGTCGCCCGCCGCCCTCGCATGACGATCTAACCTTCGCCCAACGTTTCCGTCAGAACCTTGCCGAGCCGCTCGATGACCCCGTCCACCTCGGTCCGGGTCTGGGCCTCGACCATGAGGCGCAGGAGGGGCTCGGTCCCCGAATACCTCAGGACGATGCGCCCGCGGTCGGCCAGGCGCGCGGTCTCTTCCTCGAGGGCGTGGCGGATGGCCGGCTGGTCTTCCAGCGCGAGGCGCCTCGCCACGTGGAGGTTGCTCAGCACCTGCGGGTAGGGCTCGACGCCCTCGCGCAGGGCGTCCATGGACCCCGCGTCACGCGCGAGGGAGGCGTAGGTGAGCGCCGTGAGCAGGCCGTCGCCCGTGGTGGCGCGGTCCAGGAAGAGGATGTGCCCGGAGGGCTCTCCGCCGAGGGTCGCACCCCGGTCCACCATGCACTGGAGGACGTAGCGGTCGCCCACGGGCGCGCGGAAGAACCTGAGGCGCTCGGCCTGGAGGGCCTGCTCGAGCCAGAGGTTGCTCATGACCGTGCCCACGACCCAACGGCCGAAGAGCTCGCCGCGGCGGGCGCGGCGCTGGGCGTCGCGGTAGAGGACGTAGTCGCCGTCCAGGACCTCGCCCCCGCCCGTCACCGCGAGGCAGCGGTCCGCGTCCCCGTCGAAGGCGAACCCGAAGGCGGCGCCGCTCTCCCTCACGCGCCGGGCCAGGAGGTCGGCGTGGAGGCTCCCGCAGCCGTCGTTGATGTTGCGCCCGTCGGGGGCGCACGCGACGGCTTCCACCCGGGCGCCCAGGCGCCGGAAGAGCTCGGGCGCGAGGTCCGAGGCCGCCCCGTTGGCGCAGTCCAGCACGACGTGGGCGTCGGCCAGGTGCGGGCCCTCCCACAGGGAGGCCAGCCAGGTGAGGTACTGGGCGGCGGGAGCGGGGTCGGGGGCCCCGAGCTCCGTCGCGGGCACGGTATCGGGCACCGACGGCAGGAGCCCCTCGAGCGCCACCTCGATGTGGTGCTCCGTGTCGTCGGGGAGCTTGAACCCGTCCCCCGAGAAGAACTTGATACCGTTGTCGTGGTAAGGGTTGTGGGAGGCGGAGATCATGGCGCCCAGGGTGTAACGCTCGGTGGAGCACACCCTGGCCACCGCGGGGGTGGGCAGGACGCCGGCCCAGCGGCACTCCACGCCCGTCTCCCGGAGCCCGGCCACGAGGTTCGAGGCGATCCACGCGCAGGACTCGCGGGTGTCGGCGCCCACGAGCGCCGAGGCGTCCCGGCCGCCGAGGATGCGTCCCGCGGCGCGGCCCAAGGCGTACACGGTCCGGGGGTCGAGGGGGTACACGCCGGCCCGGCCGCGCACGCCGTCGGTCCCGAAGAGCTGCCTGCTCAAGGGAGAGGTCTCCCTTCGGCGCCCGCGGTCCCGGAGCCGTGGTCGGGGGCGGGAGCTCGGGCCGGACCCACCTGCACCGACACGAACCGCTCGATCCACCCCGTGATGGCGACCTTGCCCGCGAGCCCGGCGTCGTTCAACCGCACGGCGGGCCGGAGCTGGTAAGGGGTCTCGGCGGGCCTGAGGGCTCCGGCGTCCACCTCTGCCGAGAAGTCCTGCGCGGAGAGAGAGCGCACCAGCGACTCGGGCCCCTCCACCATGACCTTGATGGAGTCGGGCTGGAGCTGGACCGGTGCACGGGCGCGGAGCACGCGGACGGGAACGGGGCCGAGGGTCCGCTGGGCCCGCTTCTCCCCGAGGGTGACGTGGAGCGTCGCCGGGCCGGGGTTGGTGACCGTGAGGTCGGGGTCGTTGAAGGTGGGCACCACGGGCGTGTCGAAGTCCGCCGTGCGGCCGTCGAGGGGCACGGGCTGGGTCGAGAGGCGCTTCAGCTTGCGGATGACGCTCTCCGGCCCCTCGACCTGGACGCTGGGCGGGTCGATGCTCCAGGAGAGGACCTGAAGGCCCGCCGTCGCCCGGCCCGTGAAGTTGGGCTGGAGGGGCAGGCTGTCGCGGAGGCGGCGGTCGAGGGTGAAGTGGACGAGCTTGGGCAGCGTCCGCACGAACTCCACGGAGGAGGGGAGCCTCACGTGCTCCTGGCCCAGCTCGAGGACCTGGGGGCCTGGGGCGAGCTTGCCCACGTCGATGCGGGCGTCCACGTCTTCCTCGCGGACGCGCTTGAGCATGTCCGGGGGCCCCTTGAACTCCACCGTGATGGTCTTGCGGGCGTCGTCTCCGACGACGATGAGGTCCTTCGGGACGTTCGCGAACTGGAGGGGCACGGTCACGTCCTTCACGGACTTCAGCTCGGAGACCGTGTAGCCCCAGAACAGGGCGGCCAGCGCCACGGAGACCACCGCGAGCCAGACCGACGAGGCGTCGGGCCGCACGCGGTCGAGGACGGGGAAGGGGCGCCGCTTATTCACGGGTCCTCCCGCCGAGATGCGCGTAGAGCATCTTCTCGAGCTCCTCGCCCGAGGCCGCCGGCTCGAAGGAGCCCTCCACGATCACGGTCACCGAGCCCCGCTCCTCGCTCACGACCACGCAGACGGCGTCGGTGAGCTCGCTCACCCCCGCGGCCGCACGGTGCCTCGTCCCGAACTCCGGGGGGTACTCCCGGGCCGAGAGGGGCAGGTAGCACCCCGCGGCCGACAGCCGCCCGTCCATGATGAGGGCCGCCCCGTCGTGGAGCGGCGTGCCGGGGAAGAAGATCGTGCTGAGCAGGCTGGCGCTCACTTCGGCGTTCAACTTCACGCCCGTGTCGGCGAAGTCCTTGAGGCCCTGGGTCCGCTCGAAGACGATGAGCGCCCCGTGTTTCTGATGGGCGAGGGCGAAGGCCGCGATGGCCGTCTCGCGGGCCAGGAGGTGCCGTAGCTCCGTGCTGCCCCGCGGCATGAAGAAGGCGCTCCCGAGCGACGCGAGGGCCTTCCGGATGGGCTCCCGGAAGAGGACGATGATCGCGAAGGGGATGTAGAAGAGGAGGTTCTGGAGGAACCGGTGCGTGGCGGTCATGTCCAAGAAGCTGGAGAGGGCGTTGGCGACCATGAGCACGATGACGCCCAGGAGCATCTGGACCGCGGGGGTGCCCCGCACCTGGCGGATGATGTAGAAGATGAACAGGGCTACCGCGAGGATGTCGAGCAGGTCGATCCAGCCCAACCCCCGCGAGGCGAGCGCCTGCAGCGCTTCCTGCATAAGACCCCCTCAATCTCTAAGTATGAGACCAGGGGAACGGGGGGTCAAGGATGGGGCCCGTTCGCTTCGCGGTCGCGGAAGGGCCTCGGGACGGGCCTCCCCGTCGCCTTGCCGCCCCCCGCGGGCGCGTGTAACATTAAGGGTGCTGTGGAGGGCGTAGGCGATGGGCGACGCAAGGTTGGAACAAGCCAGGGCGCTCGCGTCGGCGGGTCAGTTCCGGGACGCCATGGGGATCCTCAAGGGCATCATGCAGGCCAACCCCCAGGATGCGGAGGCGCGCCAGCTCCTCTCGGAGGTCCAGGATCAGATGATGCTGGAGCTCCAGATCGGGGACATGCTCTCCAAGGCCGAGGCGCTCGTCGCCCAGGGCCAGAGCGAGCAGGCGCGGAAGACCCTCGCGGACGTGCTCAAGGTCTCCCCGAACCATCCCAAGGCCAAGGCCATGGCGCAGGCGCTCGAGGCGGCCCCGTCGGCGCCACCGGAGCCCTTCAGCCCCGAGGCGACCCTGGCCATGGACGCGTTCGACATCGAGCCCCTCCCCGGCTCGTCCCCGGCCATGACGCTCGACTCGCTCGACGCCATCGATTCGCAGGGCTTCTCGCCGGCGGTGGAGTCCACCTCCTTCTCCTCGAGCTCGGGCACCCTGGGCCCGGCCGAGTCGGCGCGCGTGAAGCAGTACGTGAAGGAGGGGCAGGACCTCTTCGCCCAGGGACGCTACCAGGACGCCATCGACGTCTGGACGCGCATCTTCATCGTGGACGAGACCAACAAGGAGGCGGACAACCTCATCGCCAAGGCGAAGGAGGCGCTCAACGCGAACCAGGGGGAGATCGAGCACAACCTGACCGAGGGCATCGCGGCGTTCAACGCGGGAGACGTGGCGCGCGCCAAGCCCCTCCTCGAGCGGGTAATCCAGTCCTTCCCGGGGCACCGGGAGGCCCTCTACTACCTGAGCAGGATCTCCGAGCTGACCGCCGCACCGCCTCCCCCCCC
>JGI20214J51088_10003291_pt1 | contig 10685 bp, 10 predicted proteins | sample WetSurMetagenome_FD_51088 | JGI IMG/M metagenome (IMG submission 51088) | reverse complement strand
GACGTCCATCGACGGGCGCGTACCGGACCCGGCATCCGCTCCGGACGCGGTGAAGCGCGGCGACTGGGAACGTGCGCTGGCCTACATGGATCTGAAAGCCAACACGCCGATCGGCGAAATCAGGATCGACAAGGTTTTCATCGGCTCCTGCACCAACGGCCGCATCGAGGATATGCGGGCGGCAGCGATCGTGGCCAAGGGCAGGAAGGTCGCGGCCAATGTAAAGCTGGCGATGGTGGTGCCAGGTTCCGGCCTGGTGAAGGCACAAGCGGAAAAGGAAGGGCTGGACAAGGTGTTCATTGAGGCCGGCTTCGAATGGCGCGATCCGGGTTGCTCGATGTGTCTGGCGATGAACGATGACCGCCTTTCGCCGGGCGAGCGTTGCGCGGCGACTTCCAATCGCAATTTCGAAGGACGTCAGGGGCAGGGTGGGCGCACGCACCTGGTCAGCCCGGCGATGGCGGCGGCAGCGGCGATCGCAGGACATTTTATTGATGTAAGCAAGGAGTGAATCATGAAACGAATATTCATTTTGCTGGCGTTGTTGATGACGGTGCAGCTTGCACAAGCCGAAGAAGAAAAGAGTCTGCCCAAGAAGATCGGCGATGGCGTGAAAAAAGGCGGTGAAGCCGCTGGACGCGGCATCGAGAAGGGTGCTGACGCTACGGTTAAAGGGCTCAAGAAGGCCGGAGAATGGGTCGGCAAGGAGATGGAAAAGGGCGGCGAAAAGTTACAGAAAGAGAGCAAGTGATGCGTAAATTCGAATTGCTCGACGGTCTGGTCGCGCCATTGGACAGGGCCAACGTGGATACCGATGCGATCATCCCGAAACAGTTCCTGAAGTCGATCAAGCGCAGCGGTTTCGGCCCGAACGCGTTCGACGAATGGCGCTACCTCGACCACGGGGAGCCCGGCATGGATAACAGCAAGCGCCCGTTGAACAAGGACTTCGTACTGAACCAGCCGCGCTACCAAGGTGCGCAGATATTGCTGGCACGCGAGAATTTCGGCTGCGGCAGTTCGCGCGAGCATGCGCCGTGGGCGCTGGAAGATTACGGCTTCCGGGTCATCATCGCACCGAGTTACGCAGATATTTTCTTTCACAACTGTTTCAAGAACGGCCTGTTGCCGATCAAGCTTGAGGCGGCGAAAGTCGTTACCTTGTTCAAGGCGGTCGAAGCAAACGCCGGATACAGATTGAAGGTCGATCTGGAACAGCAGACCATCACTACGCCGGACGGCACGGTATACAAGTTCGAGGTGGATGCGTTCCGCAAGCATTGCCTGTTGAACGGTCTGGACGATATCGGACTCACCTTGCAGCATGTGGAAGACATCAGGGCTTATGAAACGAAACACCGCGCAGCGCAGCCATGGCTGTATGCGTAATTTTCCGGGGACAACCAAATGAAGATAGCAGTATTGCCGGGTGACGGCATCGGGCCCGAGATCGTCGCCCAAGCAGTCAAGGTATTGGAAGCATTGCGCAGCGACGGGCTGAAGATCGAGATGGAATACGCGCATATCGGCGGCGCGGGCTACGATGCGGCGCAAGACCCTTTGCCGGATGCGACGCTGGATCTGGCGAAAGCCTCCGACGCGGTGCTGCTCGGTGCGGTGGGCGGCTACCAGTACGACAATCTGCCGCGCCCGCAACGTCCCGAACAGGGTTTGCTGCGTATTCGCAAGGGGCTGGGGCTATTCGCCAACCTGCGTCCGGCAATGGTGTATCCGGAACTGGTGAGCGCTTCGACGCTGCGCCCGGACATCGTGTCCGGCCTGGATATCATGATCCTGCGCGAACTGACGGGCGATATCTACTTCGGTCAGCCGCGCGGCATTCGCACGCTGGACAACGGCGAGCGCCAGGGCTTCGATACCATGCTTTACAGCGAATCGGAGATCCGTCGCGTGGCGCATGTCGGCTTCCGGATCGCGATGAAGCGCGCTGCTAAGAATGACGGCAAGGGAAAACTGTGTTCGGTGGACAAGGCCAATGTGCTGGACACGAGCATGTTCTGGCGCGAGATCGTGACCGAAGTGGCGAAGGAATATCCGCAAGTCGCCACTTCGCATATGTATGTCGACAACGCGGCGATGCAGCTGGTGCGTGCGCCCAAGCAGTTCGACGTGATCCTGACCGGCAACATCTTCGGTGACATCCTGTCGGACGAGGCGTCGATGCTGACCGGTTCCATCGGCATGCTGCCGTCGGCGTCGCTGGACTCAAACAACAAGGGGCTGTACGAGCCTTGCCACGGTTCTGCGCCGGACATCGCCGGAAAGGATGTGGCCAACCCGCTGGCGACGATCCTGTCGGTGGCGATGATGATGCAATACACTTTCGGTCGTGCGGATGTGGCTCAGCGCATTGAGGCGGCAGTGCGCAAGGTGTTGCAGCAGGGCCTGCGCACCGGCGACATCTATGAAGAAGGCATGAAGAAAGTCGGTTGCAAGGCGATGGGTGATGCGGTTGTCGCAGCTCTGTGATTAATTGAGAAGGGAAAAGAGGGAAGGGATAAGGGTAAAGGCGGTGCAGCAGTATTCACCCTTCTCCCTTGCCCCTTGAGCACCGCAGGTGCGATCCCTTCCCGGTTTAACGAAGGAAGAGAAATGAAAGTAGGTTTGATCGGTTGGCGCGGCATGGTGGGTTCGGTGCTCATGCAGCGCATGCGCGAAGAGAAGGACTTTGAACTGTTCGAGGCGGTGTTCTTCACCACTTCGAATGCGGGCGGCGTAGCGCCTGCCGAAGGCCGCGGCGTGCCATTGAAGGATGCGCATGACCTGAATGAGCTGAAGGCGATGGACGCCATCATCTCCTGCCAGGGCGGCGATTACACCACCGAGATATTCCCCAAACTGCGTGCTGCCGGTTGGCAAGGCTACTGGATCGATGCGGCTTCCACGCTGCGTATGGAAGATCACGCGGTCATCATCCTTGATCCGGTGAATCTCGACCTGATCAGGAGATCGCTGGCGAACGGCGGCAAGAATTTCATCGGCGGCAACTGTACCAACAGCATCCTGTTGATGGGCCTTGGAGGCTTGTTCCATGCCGGTCTGGTGGAGTGGGTGTCGTCCATGACCTATCAGGCGGCCAGCGGTGCGGGCGCCCAGAACATGCGCGAACTGCTGAACCAGATGGGCGTGGCCTACAACTCGGTGGCCGATCTGCTGGCCGATCCGAAGTCGGCCATTCTGGACATCGACCGCCGTCTGGCGGAGACGTTGCGCTCGGCCGGGATGCCAACTGAATATTTTGGTGCACCGCTTGCTGGCAGTCTGATCCCCTGGATCGACAAACAGCTCGACAACGGCCAGTCCAAGGAAGAATGGAAGGGACAGGCCGAGGTCAATAAAATACTGGGAACCAGCCAACGCATTCCGGTGGATGGCTTGTGTGTGCGCATCGGAGCGATGCGCTGCCACAGCTTGGCGCTGACGCTGAAGCTGAAGAAAGATGTTCCGTTGACCGAGATCGAAGCGCTCATCAAGGGGGGTAATCCCTGGGTCAAGTTCGTGCCGAACCAGCGCGAAATCTCGGTGCGTGAACTGACTCCGGTTGCCGTGACCGGCAAGCTGGAAGTGGCTGTCGGGCGTGTGCGCAAGATGGAGTTGGGGCCGGAATATGTAAGCGCATTCGTCTGTGGAGACCAATTGCTTTGGGGTGCAGCGGAACCGTTGCGCCGCATGCTCAGAATTTTGTTGGGCAAGTAGCAGGGTGAGGTAAATCCTGTTTTTTACTGGTGGTTAACGCACGAACTTAAGGGAAAAGTGAGCTTGCATCACTAACTCTATGATGTTAATCTGAATAACGTCTGGGATAATAAAAGGGTGGCGGCGTGTTGAAATCAATTCTAAAAACGTCAGTTTATATAGCCTGCTTGGCTGGGTCTGGTATCGTCTACGCAGCAGGATTGGGCGGGATAAATGTTACTTCCGCACTGGGACAGCCTCTGAAAGCAGAGATTGATGTGGTTTCCGTCGACAAGGCTGACAAATCCAGCATCAAGGCTAAATTGGCTTCTGCCGAAGTCTATAAGAATGCGGGTGTCGACTTTCCTTATGGCGTGCCCAAATTAAAATTCCAGATCGAAGAACGTGCCAACGGTGAGCCTTATATCAAGGTGACGACGGTACAGCCCGTGAACGATCCATTTGTTACTCTGATGGTCGAGCTAACCTGGCCTTCAGGAAAACTGTTGCGCGAATACACATTCCTTCTCGACCCAGTCGATTATAAGCCGGAGCAACCCAAGGCAGAAGAAGTCAAACCTATCGAGCCGGTTTTGGCAGTACCTGCAGCTGTTCCTGCTCCGGAACCTGTGGCTGCCAGCGAGCCGGTCGTCGCTGCCGCTTCCGCACCTGTTGAGGCTCAGCCTGTGGTGGAGACGCCCGCTGCTGTCGGAACTCCTGCGGTTGCACCTGTCGCGGAAAGTGCGGTTGCCGCAGTGCCTGTTGCCGAAGCTGCACCGGCTGAGAAGGTGCCTGCTGCGCAAGAGTTGGCACAAGCGAGCGCTCCGGTCGAGGTTGCACCTATTGAGTCGACACCGATCAAACAGGATGCCCTGAGCAAGGAAGAGTCCCTTGGCGAGCCGGTACCTGCAACTGCACCCGAGCAAATTGTCGTTATGCGCGGTGACACACTCGCCAAGATTGCGGCTCAGATCAAGCCTGACAATGTCAGTCTGGAGCGCATGCTCGTCGCGCTGTATCGCGAAAACGCCGGTGTGTTCGATGCACACAACATGAACCGGATCAGGGCCGGAAAGATACTGAACATCCCGCAAAGCGACGCAGTCCAGAAGATGCCGCAGGCTGATGCGGTAGAAGAAATACGTGTGCAAGCTGCAGATTGGAATGCATACCGTCAAAAACTGGCTGTAGCCCGCACTGCGCGAACAGAGAGTGCCGGCAAACAGGAGGCAGCGGGCAAGATCAGCGCGGCGGTAACCGATAAATCGGCTTCAACGAAGGAGACAGCCAAAGAAGTGCTGAAGCTTTCCAAAGGCGAAGCCCCGAACGACAAGGCTGTCGGAGCGGGGAAATCCACTGCCCAAGAGAAGGCCATCGCCAAGGAAGAAGAAGCTATCGCGAAGAGCAAGGCTCTGAAAGAAGCACAGGAACGTACCGCGATTCTGGAAAAGAATGTACAGGACATGAAAAAGCTGGCGGAGCTGAAAAAGGAATCCGCACCGGCACCTGCTTCAGAACCGGCTAGCTCGGTCACGATGAATACAGCCGCTACCCCGAAACCGGCAAGCAGTGCGATTGCGGCCAAGCCCAAAATTCTGCCCCCCAAGGTTGTTGAGCAACCATCCCTGGTTGATGAAGTGATGGAAGAGCCGCTCTATCTTGCAGCCGGTGCGGCGTTACTGCTGGCTTTGGGTGGACTGGGCTTCGTAGTGGCGCGTCGCCGCAAGCAGGGTGGCAACAAGAATAAAGCGCCAGCAAAGAAGAAAGATCAAGACGAAGGAAGCACAACCGGACGTATCGCGGCTCCGATCTCGCCTTCACCGGACACCGGTGATTTCACTCATGCTGCTGCCCAAACAGCTGCTGTGGCCGCAAGTTCTGATTCAGAAGAGGTTGATCCCATTGGCGAAGCCGATCTGTTCCTGACTTTCGGGCGCGATGCACAGGCTGAAGAAGTGCTTAAGGAATCGCTGAAAAAGAATCCGAACAATATTCCGGTGAAACTCAAGCTGCTATCAATTTATTCCACTCGCAAGGATACCAATTCTTTCTACAGCTATGCACGCGAGATCAAAGAGTCCGGCGATGAGTCAGCATGGAATCAGACTGTTTCGATGGGGCGGGAGCTGGATCCAAGCAATCCGTTCTACGGTGGTGACGCCAGTGCGCCACCTGCTGCCGAAAAAAGAATTGAGGCGGCTGCGCCGGCTGTTGACTTCGATCTGGGCTTTGGTACAGCTGCACCTGCAGCCCCCGCGTTCGCAAGCCAAAATACGATAGTACTCGGAGCGCCATCATCGCAAGAGTCGACCACCATCATGTCGTCGGACGTCTTGCACAGCGCCACTCAATCGACACCTATGGATTTCGACATTACGGGAACAAATCCGGGGTTTCCCGCGATGAAACCCGCCGGAGGGAGCCAGGACGATACGACAGCGCTGAATATGGATGATCTGGTGTTCGATGTGACTGCGACCCACCCCAGGGTGCCGGTTTCCGCTACGCCGGCACCGACCGCGCCAGCGAAGGATGATGGACTGGCATTCACGCTCGATTTCCCGATGGAAAGTCCGGTGAAATCAGCTGCGCCTGTTCCTGATCTGGGCTTGGGCGAGATCAGTTTGAATATGGACAACCTGAGGGCACCTGCGGGGGCTGGAGCTGCCGAGCCTAAGAACGAACATTGGCAGGAAGTTGCCACCAAGCTTGACCTGGCCAAGGCATACCAGGAGATGGGCGATGCTGCCGGTGCGCGCGAGATACTGGAAGAGGTGTTACGCGATGGCGACGATCAGCAGCGTGAGTCCGCGCAAACACTGATGCAACAGTTGTAATTTTCCGGAGTTAATTGAACGGCAGCCTGACGGCTGCCGTTTTCATTTGAACGATATGAAACTCATTCCGCATCCCGCTGTTCAGATACTTGTCTGGATGTTGCTTGCCTTGCTGGCGCAACACCTGCAGCCTATGGCTTTGCTGGCACTGAGTTCTGTATTGTGCGGATTGGCGTTGAGGCTTTGCGCCAGTCAATTGCTGAGCCTTCTCCGGCGCACGCGCTGGATATTGCTCTCCCTGTTACTGATATACGCCTATACGACACCGGGTGCCGCTGTGTGGCCGCAATTGGGTGTTGTTTCGCCTACTCGAGAAGGGCTGCTGGATGGAATGTTGCAACTGGGCCGCTTGTTGAGCGTGCTGTCGGGGCTGGCGATCCTGCTGGAACTGTTGCCGCAGGAACTGCTTATTAGCGGCCTGTACACATTGGCATATCCGCTACGCTGGTTGGGACTGTCGCGTGAGCGCATCGCTGTGCGTTTGGCGCTGACGCTGGAATATGCCGAGTCTGCCATGCGCGATACGGCGAGCGATTGGCGCTTTACCATCCGGGCTGCCATGCAGCCAGCGACAAGCGGAGCAGAGCACATCGAATTGCGATTGCATCCATTTCGCATCGTCGATGCCTTGATACTGGTATTGGGTGGGGCAGTATTGGCGGGAGTGTGGCGATGAGGATCGCGCTCGGCGTGGAATACGACGGCAGCGGCTACAACGGCTGGCAGAGCCAACCCGATGTGCCGAACGTGCAGGATGCGCTGCAAGCGGCGCTGGGCGAAATTGCGGGGAAGAATATCGCCATCCTTGCTGCGGGGCGCACCGATACCGGTGTGCACGCGCTGGAGCAGGTCGTGCATTTCGATACGGATGCCGGCAGGCCGCTCAGTGCATGGGTGCGCGGCACGAATGCGCTGCTGCCGCAGGATATTGCCGTGTTATGGGCACATCCCGTTGCGGATGAATTCCATGCGCGTTTTTCTGCGCAGGCACGCAGCTATCAGTATGTACTTGTCAATCGCCCTTCGCGCAGTGCGATACATCACGGCAAGGTTGGGTGGTTTCACGCGCCGCTGGATGTTGAAGCGATGCAGTCCGCCGCGCAGTTCCTGCTGGGTGAGCACGACTTCAGTGCTTTCCGTTCCTCGCAATGCCAGGCCAAGACCCCTGTGAAGAACCTGGCTCGGCTCGATATCCGGCAGCAAGGCGACACGATCATTTTCAATCTGACGGCCAATGCCTTCCTGCATCACATGGTGCGCAACATTCTGGGTTGCCTGTTGTATGTAGGAAAGGGCAAATACCCTCCGCAGTGGGTGCGCGATGTGCTGGAAGGGCGCGATCGCAAGTTTGCTGCACCGACCTTTGCCCCGGATGGCCTTTATTTGCGCCACATTACCTACGATGCAAAGTGGGGCCTGCCTCAAGGTACAATGCCTTCTTGATTTTGAGTTGAAGCATTCAAATGACCCGAAACACCAGGACACGGATAAAAATCTGCGGTATCACGCGCGGGCAGGACGCAATGGCTGCGGCCAGCAATGGCGCGGATGCGCTCGGTCTGGTGTTTTACGAGAAAAGCCCGCGCCATGTCGGCTTGCAGCAAGCGGCGCAACTCGTGCGCGCCATTTCCCCCTTCGTTACTGTGGTTGGACTGTTTGTCAATCCTGCCGTTGAATATGTGCGCGAAGTCCTGGCGCAGATTCCGCTGGATATGCTGCAATTCCACGGGGAAGAAGAACCCGAGTTCTGTGCGCAGTTCGGCAAACCTTATCTCAAGGCGATCCGGGTCAGGAATGGGGTGGATTTGATACAATGCGCGGCTCGTTACGCCGGTGCGCGGGGTTTGTTGCTCGATGCCTTCATCGAGGGGGTGCAGGGCGGCACGGGCGAGTCGTTCGACTGGGCGCTCATTCCGCAAGGTCTGCCGTTGCCGGTAATCCTGTCCGGCGGTTTGCATGCGGGCAATGTTGCAGCAGCGATCATGCAAGTGCGGCCTTACGCGGTGGATGTCTCCAGCGGCGTGGAGGCTGCAAAAGGAATCAAGGACGCGGCGAAGATCGCCGCGTTCATCAATGAGGTCAAACGAGCAGATGTATAACTATCCAGACAGCACAGGGCACTTTGGCCAATTCGGCGGCATCTACATGGCCGAGACGCTCATTCCGGCGGTGGAAGAATTGCGCCAGCAATATCTGCGTTTCCGCGACGATCCCGAATTCAAGGCCGAATTCGCCTACGAACTGAAACACTACGTCGGGCGTCCAAGTCCGATCTATCATGCCAGGCGTTTGTCGGAGAGTCTGGGCGGTGCGCAGATCTACCTGAAGCGCGAAGACCTGAACCATACCGGCGCGCACAAGATCAACAACGCCATCGGCCAAGCCTTGCTGGCCAAGCGCATGGGCAAGAAGCGCGTGATTGCCGAGACCGGTGCGGGCATGCACGGCGTGGCGACAGCGACGGTGGCGGCGCGCTTCGGCATGGAATGTATCGTGTACATGGGAGCGGAAGACATCCAGCGCCAAGCGCCCAATGTGTTCCGCATGAAGTTGCTGGGTGCCACGGTGGTTCCGGTTGAAAGCGGTTCAAAAACGCTCAAGGATGCATGCAACGAAGCGATACGCGACTGGGTCACGAATGTCGAAAGCACGTTCTACATCTTCGGCACGGCGGCGGGCCCGCATCCGTACCCGATGATGGTGCGCGACTTCCAGTGCGTGATCGGCAACGAAGCCAAGGTGCAGATGCCGGAAATGATCGGACGCCAGCCGGATGCGGTGATCGCCTGCGTCGGGGGAGGCTCCAACGCCATCGGCCTGTTCTATCCCTACATCGAGGAAAAGAGCGTGCAGATCATCGGCGTGGAAGCGGGTGGTCACGGTATCGCCAGCGGACAGCATGCCGCGCCGCTCACCGCGAACGCCAAGGTGGGGGTGCTGCACGGCAACAAGGTGTACCTGATGCAGGACGAGAACGGCCAGATCATCGAGACGCACTCCATCTCTGCCGGACTGGATTATCCCGGCGTCGGCCCCGAGCATTGCCTGTTGAAGGATCAGGGTCGTGCGCAATATGTTGCGATCAACGACGACGAGGCACTGGCCGCGTTCGATGCGCTGTGCCGTTTCGAAGGCATCATCCCCGCGCTGGAATCCAGCCATGCCTTGGCGCATGCGATGAAGATCGCTCCGACGATGGCGAAAGATATAGTGCTGCTGGTTAACCTCTCCGGCCGCGGCGACAAGGACATCAACACGGTGGCAAAATTGAAGGGCATCACGCTATGAGTCGCATCGATACGACCTTTGGCAATCTCAAACAGCAGCAGCGCAAAGCGCTCATCCCCTTTATTACCGCGGGCGATCCGTCGCAGCAGCTCACCGTACCGCTGATGCACGGGCTGGTGGCGGCGGGTGCGGACGTTCTCGAACTGGGTGTTCCATTCTCCGACCCGATGGCGGACGGCCCGGTGATCCAGCGTGCTTCCGAGCGCGCACTCAAACACGGCATGTCGCTGCGCGGCGTACTGTCGATGGTGGCGGAATTCCGCAAACAGGATACGAGCACCCCGGTGGTGTTGATGGGCTACGGCAACCCGATCGAGGCGATGGGTTGGGAAGCATTCGCCCGGCGTTGCGCGGAAGTCGGCGTGGACGGCGTGCTCACGGTGGATTTCCCGCCGGAAGAAAGCCACGAGGCGTTCGAGCATCTGCAACGCCATAATATTGCTCCCATCTTCCTGCTGGCGCCGACCACCAACGAAGCGCGCATCGTCCAGGTCGCCAAACTGGCGCGCGGTTATGTGTATTACGTCTCGCTCAAGGGCGTGACCGGCGCGGGTAATCTGGACCTGTCGGCCATTGAAGAAAAGATTCCGCAACTGCGCAAACACATCAAACTGCCCATCGGCGTCGGCTTCGGTATCCGCGATGCCGCGACAGCCAAGGCTGTATCCAAATTGTGCGATGGCGTGGTGGTGGGCAGCCGCATCGTGCAGGAAGTTGAAAATTCGACCGAACAAAATGTAGTCGCCAATGTGGGTAAATTGGTGAAAGAATTGCGTCTGGCAATCGATCAATAAGAGGAGAGCGACATGAGCTGGTTCCAAAAACTGTTACCCCCCAAGATCAAGCGCCGCGAGGGTGCAGACA
>JGI20214J51088_10003289_pt1 | contig 10687 bp, 6 predicted proteins | sample WetSurMetagenome_FD_51088 | JGI IMG/M metagenome (IMG submission 51088) | reverse complement strand
TCTTTCCTCTTCCCCTCATTATTAATCAATTCCATGACATCGCATCCAAGATCCTTCGACATTCTTTCCACAACATGATAGCTCTCAGGATGAACAGCGCTTCTGTCGAGGGGGTTTTCAGCATTACGGATCCTCAGGAATCCTGCACTCTGTTCAAATGCCTTCGCTCCCATCCTCTTGACTTTCAGCAATTCCTTCCTCGATTTGAAAGGACCATTATCTGCCCTGTAGTCAACCACATTTTGTGCAAGCTGAGGGCCAAGACCGGAAACATAAGTAAGCAGGTGGCTGCTTGCAGTGTTAACCTCTACTCCAACAGCATTTACACAGCTCATTACTACATCATCGAGTGAGCTTTGAAGCTTTTGCTGGTCCACATCATGCTGATACTGACCTACTCCGATGGATTTTGGGTCAATTTTTACAAGCTCTGCAAGAGGGTCCATAAGCCGGCGTCCGATTGAAATGGCACCCCTGACTGTAACATCATAATCAGGAAACTCATCCCTGGCCACTTTTGATGCCGAGTATATTGAAGCNCCGGCCTCACTNACAACAAATACCAGGATGTCGTTCTCAAATTTTACATATTTTATAAAATCCTCCGTCTCCCTGCTTGCAGTTCCATTTCCAATAGCGATCGCCTCAATTTTATAAGCATTAACAAGGGTAAGTATTTTCTTGATTGACAGAGCTGTCTGGTTCTGAGGTGGATGAGGGTAGATAGTCTCGTTATGAAGAAAGTTACCCTGCCTGTCGAGGCATACAACTTTGCAGCCTGTCCTGAATCCGGGATCTATAGCAAGAACGTTTTTCTCACCCAGCGGAGATGACAGAAGGAGCTGCCTGAGATTATCAGCAAAGACCATTATTGCTTCTACATCTGCCTTTTCCTTAGAAATATTTCTGAATTCAGTTTCCATTGCAGATGAAAGAAGTCTCTTCCAGCTATCTTTTATTGCCTGGCCAACAAGTGCAGCTGATTCATTCTTACTCCTTAAGAAAACCCTTTGAAGCAGATCGAGTGCATTATTTTCATCAGGTTCAATGGCAAGTTTGAGAAAACCTTCATCTTCTCCTCTGCGCATGGCAAGAAGGCGGTGAGAAGGACATTTTTTGAGCGGCTCCTGCCAATCGAAATAATCACTGAACTTTATACCGTCAGTTTCTTTTCCTTTCACAACTTTCGAATAAATAACAGCTTCTTTATCAAATAGATATCTTAGTTTCTTTCTGGCTTCCTCATCTTCATTGATCCACTCAGCAATAATATCGCGTGCTCCTGCAATAGCCTCTTCCACTGTTGATAATTCATCGTTAAGAAATGCTTCTGCAGCATAGGAGGGATTTTGTTCTTCCTGCCTGAATATAATCTCAGCCAATGGTTCGAGTCCCTTTTCCCTGGCAATTGTAGCCCGTGTACGTCGTTTTGGTCTGTATGGAAGGTAAATATCTTCAAGCTCAGTCATTGTTTCCGCTGACTCAATCTTCATCATAAGCCCGGGAGTCATTTTCTCCTGCTCACTGATCGATTTAATTACAGTTTCCCTTCTTGCATCAAGCTCTTTCAGCCTTTCATACTCATCCTTTATGTGCATCAGTTTCACCTCGTCAAGGCTGCCGGTCATCTCTTTCCTGTACCTGCTTATAAATGGAATTGTTGCTCCATCATCCAGGAGCCTGATCGTGTTCTCAACCTGCCACACATGAAGTCCGAGTCTTTTNGCAATCAGATCGATATTTTTGTTTGTGCTCATACTTCGATGGTTCAGTGGTTCAGTGGTTCAGTGGTTCAGTGGTTCAGCGGTTCAGTGGTTCAGTGGTTTAATGGTTCAGTGGTTTAATGGATATTTTCTTACCGTTGTACCATTGCACCGCTGCACCTTTACACCTTTATTCTACATATATCACAAGCCCCTTAAGGTATTCGCTTTCCGGGTGATATATATTAACAGGATGATCAGGAGGCTGGCTTATCTGGTGCAGTATTCGCACATGCCTCCCTGTATTGGCAGCAGCAGCAAATACCGATTTCCTGAAATTTTCTCTTGTTACAACCTGGGAACAGGAAAAGGTAAAAATGATACCTCCCGGCCTGATCTGTTCTATTGCCTTTATATTAAGCCTTTTATAGCCCTGAAGTGCATTTGCCAGCACATTGTTGTGTTTTGCAAAAGCAGGCGGATCAAGGATTATAACATCATACTTATCTTTTATGTCATTCAGGAATTCAAAAGCATCGGTTTTAAAGGAGGTGTGTCTTTTATCGTCGTCGTAATTTAGCCTGATGTTTTCATCAGCCATCTCAATTGCTGAGGCAGAACTGTCGACAGTATGAACCAGACTGGCATTTTTCATTGCATAAACAGAAAAGCCGCCTGTGTACCCGAACATATTAAGAACACTTTTACCCTGAGTATATTCACCAAGAAGCCTCCTGTTGTCACGCTGATCGATGAAAAATCCGGTCTTCTGTCCGGTAGTCCAGTCGATCCTGAACCTGAAACCGTTCTCCGAAACTATAACAGGATCAGAGCTGCCAAAAAGGAATTCATTTACAGGATTTATTCCCGACATATATGAGATTGTTCCCTCGCTCTTGTCATAAACTGCTGTCAGCTTATCACCCAGAACATCTTTAAGTATAGATGCAAACTCCTTTCTGAGCCGGTACATGCCAACTGAATGCATCTGCATTACTGCCACACCATTATAAAAATCGATTATTAATCCGGGGAGGTCGTCTCCTTCAGCATGTATAAGCCTGAACACATTGGTTTTGGGATCATTCATCAGACCTGCTGCCTCTCTGTACTTTATTGCGCTTTTAATTCTCCCGGCAAAAAAATCAACATCCGGTTCAACCTTGCGGAATGTGAGGATCCTGACAGCAATGGAACCGGGTTGAAAATGACCTGTAGCGAGAAATTCGTCCTTATTATCATAAACATCAACGAGATCGCCATCTGACGGATTTCCGTAAATCTTCTTAATTGCCCCTGAAAAGATCCATGGATGGTATCGGCGTGGCGACTGGTCTTTGCCTGATTTGAGGGTTATTTTAATCCTTTGTGCTAAGTTATAGTTACCAGGTTGAATTTTCATAATTTATTTTTTTTACCACAAAGGTTAACACAAAGGAATATGAAGGTTGGATTTAATTGATATTGGATAATTTATTATATATTTCCCTGCAGACCCATGCATCAGTAGCAGCATATATCTGTTGTGGTTCAGAAAGAGTTTCTGCTTCCCAGTCAGTTACCTGCTGACGCTTTGAAATGCGGAATCCAAGTACAATTGCTGTCAGCTTCTTCAGACCTGAACTCTGTATACCAAAATTCTTAACAAAACTTTGCAAGTCAATAAACCCTTCAGGACTAAATTTCTTAATCTTCTTCAAAAACCTTATATCATCATGAACTGCAACCCCTGCTTTGATAACTGATGGATCGGCAAGTATCGAAACAAGTTCCTCCGGTATGCCAATCCTGTTTATTCTGAAAAGACATGCCAGATTTGCTGAAGAGAGCTGGATGAGCGATACTTTATTTTTATGACCTTTTTTAAATGAGGGGCGTGATTCGGTATCGAATCCAAGAACCTTTTCACCCTGCAGCTTTGTTATTACTCTTGTAAAAGTCTTTAAATCTTCAACAACGACTATTTCTCCTTTGAACCAGGATAGTTCAAACTTCTGGATTTCCTCAATAGTTATATTTTCCTGAAACTTATATTTTTCCATCACCTCTGAAATCTTGTTGCCTTTTTGAAATAAACCACTCTGAGGTGTCTCTTCTTTTATCATCGTTATCATGTTCATCAGTTTCAACTCTTCCTATATCTTCCCCTGAGTAAATAAACCTGTGAATAGCCCTGATTGTGTTCACGAGCTTTTGTCCCCATATATCTTCGAAACTATTCCTGCATTCCCATATGGCATCATTCATAACTTCCATTGTCCCGGTTTGATAAAGAAGGAGGAAATCTTTGATCTCCTGGTAGATATCAGCCATGTTTTCCGACATGCTTGATTTTACTGGTATAATAGTTTCATCAAATTTATTCTCAGTAACTTCCGGGAACTCATCAGCTGTACCAAATTTTTGTACTAGAATAACAAATATCTTTCGCCAGGCTTCTTCAGTCACAAACCTTTCGTTTCCCTCTTCAAAGAAGGGATCGAGAGCCGGAAGCAGTGAGGCTTTAAGGTATAGGAGCGGCATAATACGCTGCATTATCNTAAGCATCTCATCTCCCTTGATTTCAGAAGNATGCTCGAGATANTTNCAATACTCATTTGAGACAGCAACGAATTCTATAACGTTAGGTGAGTATACAGGATCGTTACTTTTATCCATCATCTTGCTAATTTGACTGCAAAATTAGACATTTTTCCGTCTTCTGTACAATATATGGAAAGTGAAGTACTTCCAAACAAGACATAATGGTATATCGGTACGGCAATATATAAGGGGGAGAATTTTGAAAGGTCAGCGTGAAAAAAGATCCTGCTCCTTCCATGAAAGAAGGTGCTTGTCATCCATAACAAGTTTATTATGGTCAAGAAGCCACCTCACAACTTTTATAACTTTATCTTCAGGCATCCCTATCCTGTTGATCAGCTCCGCTGTATCATATCTCTGATTCCCGAGCAGTTCCTTTATTTCATCCAGTATAAGGTCGAACTCATATTTGCTAAGATCAAGTTCATTCCTTTCGCGGCACACATCACACTGTCCGCAGCGGTCAGATTCCTCTCCGAAATAATCGAGAAGGATTGCTGACCGGCACCTTGTNTTATAGTCAGCATAGTCGATCATCTTATTNAGCCTGATTATATGCTTTTCCTTTACTCTGACATAGTTTTCCGGTGAAATCTTAAGGGCTTTTCTCTGCAGTCTTTCATCAGTAAAGATGACAAGCGCGGTTTTCTTCCCGGGAATATATTTAATTATATTTAGTGACGACAGTTTGACAAGGAACCTGTAAACAGCGTCCCTGCTGAGGGCTGATTTCTTTGAAAGAGTTTCCTCGCTGATAGCCACAAATTCTGAGAACATCCCGGTATAAGACCGAAGAAGAAGCTTTATAAAGCTGTCAAACGATTCATTGGCAACCTGGAACTTGTAGAGATCATCGCGGCTTGCAGTAAAATGAACTCTTGATGGATTATTTATCTCTTCAGTGAATTCGATATATCCCTCTCTCTGAAGAAAACTGAGGCTGTTATAAGTTTCAATAACAGGTAACCTGAATTTCGAAACAAAGTCCTGCATGTTGAAGTCGAATACATTGTCCTTTCCTGATCCTTCAGGAACCTGGAGATAGTTACACAGAGCCTCATAAATATCTTTGATTTTTTCTACAGAAGGAAATTTTCTTCTGAGTGAATCCTCCATTCTTGTTTTATCCGAAGGTGAATAGAGGAGCACTGACCAGGCCGGCTTATTATCACGACCTGCCCTGCCGCTTTCCTGGAAAAACTCTTCAATAGAATCAGGCATCTCCCAGTGGATAACAAACCTCACCTCAGCTTTATCGATTCCCATTCCGAAGGCATTGGTGGCAACAATAACTCTTGTCTCTCCGCTGGTCCATGATACCTGTTTTTTATCTCTTAATTCAAAAGGAAGACCGGCGTGATAGAAATCCGCGCTTATTCCGTTTGCTACAAGAAGCTCCGCAATCTCCTTGCAACGTTTCCTGCTTCTAACATACACTATACCGCTTCCTTTAACTTTCTGAATAGTCTTTAAAAGGTATGTTCCCTTATCCTCAGCTTTCCTTACCAGGTATGAAATATTTTTTCGTTCAAAGCTTGTTCTGAGAACATTTTTCTCCCTGAATCCCAGGTTGCTCATAATATCNTCGATCACCGGNAGTGTAGCTGAAGCTGTTAGCGCCAGGAAAGGAACCTTATCTGAAATATATTCCCTTATTGATGCTATCTTCAGGTATGANGGACGNAAGTCGTAACCCCATTGAGAAATGCAATGAGCTTCATCAATGGCAATGAGGTTCAGGTTAAGTCGTGGAAGACGGGNCTGAAAGATCCTTGTAGCAATTCTTTCAGGAGATATGTAAAGAAATTTGTAATCACCATAGATACAGTTATCTATTGCAATGTCGATCTCTTCAGGAGACATCCCTGAATGAATTGCCATCGACCTTATCTCCATGCTATTAAGACGATTTACCTGGTCTTTCATAAGAGCAATAAGCGGAGTGATTACCAGGCAAATACCCTCTTTGGCAAGTGCCGGGACCTGGAACGTCACTGACTTTCCTCCGCCTGTTGGCATTAGGGCAAGTGTGTCCTTTCCTTCAGAGACAGATAATATTATCTCTTCCTGAAGAGACCTGAATGAGGTAAATCCCCAGTATTTTGTCAGTATCTGCCTGAAAGGTTCTATATTCATCAACGCAGCAGGAGGTATCTTTTTACAAAAATAGTAACTGTAATTCAATAATTTATGGTTCCGGATAAGAATGAGTGTTTTAAGAGAAACTTATTTTTTGTAATTTGCGCCAGCATTAACTTAATATCCTCTCCAATGTCATCTCTAGAAGATAAAATACTGTTCGAAGGTCTGACTTTCGACGATGTACTGCTGGTTCCTGCTTACTCTGAAGTGCTCCCGAGGGAAGTCGATCTCAGTTCATTGTTTTCCCGAAACATCACAATTAACACTCCGATAATCTCTGCAGCGATGGATACTGTTACGGAGGATGACCTTGCAATAGCTATTGCAAGGGAAGGTGGAATTGGTGTGATCCATAAGAATATGAGCATTGAAAAACAAGCTGCAATGGTCAAAAGGGTTAAAAGGGCTGAAAACGTAATGATATTCGATCCTATTACAATCAGTCTTGAAGCCACTGTTGCAGAAGCAATGAACCTGATGTCGGAATATAAGATCGGAGGCATTCCGGTGGTTGATCAGAATGGCATTCTTAAAGGTATCGTAACCAACAGGGATCTTCGTTTTGAGAACAACAGGAAAAAGAAGATCACAGAGGTAATGACTACCAACCTGATCACAACGAACCATCAAACAAACCTTGAATCTGCTGCCCGGATACTACAGAAACATAAAATTGAAAAACTTCCTATAATCGATGATAACGGCAAACTCATCGGCCTTATCACATACAAGGATATAACTAAAACCAAGGATCGGCCCAGTTCGTGCAAAGATGAAAAAGGACGTCTCAGGGTTGCGGCTGCTGTTGGAATTGCCGCAGATACTCTTCAGAGAGTTGAGGCTCTAATAAATGCCAGTGTTGATGCCATTGTAATGGATACTGCACATGGACATACAAAGAGCTTTATTAAAATGCTTAAGGAGGTAAAGAAATATTATCCTGCTATTGATGTGGTTGCAGGTAATGTTGGTACTGCTGAAGCTGCAAAAAGACTTGTCAGCGAAGGAGCCGATGGAGTTAAGGTTGGAATCGGACCTGGCTCAATATGTACCACCAGGATTATCGCTGGTGTNGGTGTNCCGCAGCTTTCCGCCATATATCATGTAGCAAAAGCCATTGAAGGTTCCGGAGTTCCGGTTATAGCAGATGGCGGAATACGNTATTCAGGCGATATTATTAAAGCAATTGCCGCCGGAGCCGACTCTATTATGGCAGGGTCCCTGTTCGCAGGTGTTGAGGAATCACCGGGTGAAACAATTATCTATAACGGACGTAAATTCAAGGCTTACAGAGGAATGGGATCCATTGAAGCGATGCAGCAGGGTTCAAAGGACAGATATTACCAGGATATGGAAGATGATATTCAGAAGCTTGTTCCTGAAGGCATTGCTGCCAGAGTGCCATTCAAGGGCAACCTGTCAGAAGTAATATACCAGATGACTGGTGGTCTGAGAGCAGGTATGGGGTATGTCGGAGCAAAGAATATAAGCACTCTGAAGAAAGAGGGAAGATTTGTGAGGATCACGAACTCCGGAATCATCGAAAGTCATCCTCATGATGTATCAATAACAAGAGAATCACCCAACTACAGCAGAAAAACAATAGAATAACCAGCTCCTGATGAAGATAAAATCATTGTTGCTGTTTTTAATATCATTCCTGTTTGTCATTACCTGTCCTGGTCAGGAAATTAACGACAAGACTTTGATGACAGTGGCAGGAAGACCTGTTCCCGCAGGAGAATTCATCAGGATGTTCAGGAAGAGCCTTGAACCTGGAAAGAAATCAGATATTGACGCTTACCTTGAACAATACATTACTTTCAAGCTCAAGGTAGCAGATGCCATGCATCAGGGGATCGATACTACAAAAGCATTCAGGTCTGAGCTTAATGGTTACAGGAACCAGCTTGCACAGAATTACCTTACCGATGCCGAAGCTAAAGAAAAACTATTGCAGAAGATATACCAGCGGTCGCTGACAGAAGTAAATGCCTGGCACATCCTTGTGAACTGTCCTGAAGGCTCAAAACCGGAAGATACTCTTGCAGCATGGCAAAAAGCATCCGGAATAAGAGAAAGAATAATTGCGGGGGAACTTTTTGAACAGGTAGCCAGAAGTACATCCGATGACCCTTCAGTAAAGGTAAATGGAGGTAACCTGGGTTATTTTTCTGTTTTTCAAATGATTACACCTTTTGAAGATGCTGCATACAGCATGAAAAAAGGATCAGTTTCAGAACCGGTAAGAACTCCTTATGGTTATCATATAATTAAGGTTACAGACAAAAGACCATCAAGGGGAAAAATACTGGTTGCACATATTATGAAGGAATCACCTCCGGGGACGGATGAAAAAGAAGCCAGACTGGCTGAAGAATCAATCAACAAGATTTATAAGGAGCTTCAGTCAGGTGCCTCCTTTAGCATGCTGGCGAAAAAATATTCAGATCACAAGGAATCGGCACCCAGCGGAGGAAAACTAAACTGGTTTGGTACCGGAGAGATAATCCCTGATTTTTCTGAAGCTGCATTTTCTATTCCTGATACCGGAAAATATACAAAACCCATACGTACTATTTATGCATGGCACATTATAAAACTCCTTGATAAAAAAGCACCTGGCAGCTTCGATGAAACAAGATCCTGGCTGGAGAGCAGGATCAACCAGTCATATCTCAACTCTCTGAGCAAAAAATCATTTACCGATAAACTTAAAAAGGAATATAATTTCAGAGTAAATCAGGNGGCTTATAAATGGTTTGTAGANAATACCGATACACTNATCATTGGAGGGTTGAGAAAGTTCGACAGGTCATNAATGCCANCTGGTAATCTGTATTCATTTGCTAATCAATATCTTACAACTAAAGAATTTGCATCATACATAGAAAGACGCGGATCAAGGATTGTAACTGATAATCCGGAAAGTTTTATCAGGCAGACGATTGACGCAAGGGTCTCAGACCAGATTCTTAAATATGAAAATACTCAGCTTGAAAAGAAATACCCGGATTTCCGTTACCTGATGAATGAGTTTCATGACGGAATCCTTCTATTTGAAATTTCCGGAAACAAAGTATGGAACAGGGTTCAGGATGATTCTGCTGGCTTAAGGCAATATTATGAGGTGCACAAAAGAGAATTTATGACAAGAAAGGGAATTGAAGCAAAGATATATACTCTTCACTCCCTGGTTGGTGAAAAAAAATTATCAGCATGCTACAAAAAATACTCTTTAAAATCCGGTACAGATAACCTGATGCGTGAAAAATTTAACAGCAGGGATGACACGATACTGACAATTACCGAAGGCAAATGGCTTGCCGGTGATGATCCTGATATAGACAAATTAAACTGGAACAAAGGATGGCATTCAGCAAGAATTAATAATTTACCTTCAGTAATTGTGATCAGTAAAGAGATCGAATCCGTACCTTTACCCTTTGAAGAGATAAAGGGTGAAATGATTACCGGCTTCCAGGATTATCTTGAGAATGAGTGGATAAAACAATTAAAGGTAGAATATACCGTTAAGATTGACAACGAGGTATTTTCGGAAATAAAAAAGAACATGAACAATGAATAGGATCACTGTTTTGTTAATTCTTATTATACTGGTAGCAGGATGTGGAAATAATAAGAAAGCTGCCGGAAGAATTGCTGTTGCCCGTGCAGGAGATGCTGTTTTGTACCTCGATCAGATACCAAACCTAACGCAGAAGGGTATCTCTGAATCAGATAGTATAATAATGATCCAGAGCTATGCCAACAATTGGGCAAAGAGAGAGCTCCTTTTTCAGAAAGCTGAAGAGAACATCTCGGCAGAATTCAGAGATGAAATTGACAGGCAGCTTGAGGAAACCAGAGATAACCTGGTTATATACCAGTATCAAAGGCAGATGATGCTTGAAAGAATGGATACAGTAGTAACAGATGCTGAACTCGAGAATTATTATACTGAGAAAATGCAAAGCTTTGTCCTTACTTCGAATATAGTTAAAGCTTTGTTTATCAAGCTGCCCTCTGAGACACCCGATATAACAAGAATTAAGCAGTTGGCACACTCAAATGAACAGACAGATCTTCAGCAGCTGGAATTAATATGCTACCAGTTTGCAGAAAAATTTGACGACTTTGATGAAGAGTGGGTTCCGCTTGACAGATTGTCAGTTGAACTGCCTGAGGAAATAAATAACGAAGAGAATTTTCTCAGGAGAACTACCTTTTACGAAACTTCAGATTCTGCTTCCTTTTAC
>JGI20214J51088_10003287_pt1 | contig 10688 bp, 3 predicted proteins | sample WetSurMetagenome_FD_51088 | JGI IMG/M metagenome (IMG submission 51088) | reverse complement strand
CAAGGAAATTTTACCAGGATAGCCAAACCATTACAGGTTCAGATCAAAACATCAGTGACTATAGAAAAAAATTTCTGTACAGCGGCATCCTGGGTGCCGGAGTTCGGTATAAAGTCCCCAGAGGAATACTGTCCGTAGACCTTAGAGCCGAACTTGGACTAACCAATATCGTAGTGTCTTCCAAACGTTATGAGAACCATGCATTATATGACAGATTTTATTATCTCGACGATGATTTCTCATTGAACTCCATCTCCTTGTCAGTTGGTTATTATTTCTCGTTTTATAGTCCCCGTAAACAACGTTGATGATGAAAAGAAATATCCTATATATTATTGTTATATCCCTGTTCCTATGGATAACCTATTCATGCGACAAGGAAGATATTTCCGGAGTTCAGTCGGAAAGTTTCGTTAAATACTATACCAACTTCCCTGAATTCAAAGCAGCAGACGTTGTTTCCCTAAGTTCGGGCTACGCCCTGCTGGGAACTGCCTTAACTGCTGATTCGGGATATCAGATTTGCCTCATCCGTACCGATAAATTTGGTAATTCCGTAAAATTTGAGAAACTCTACGGACGAATCAAAACCGACAAGGCATATTGTTTGAAGGCAATGAATGACGGGGGTTTCACCATTCTGGGATCTTCACAAAATCCCTCAACCAATAAACTCGAAGTATATGTAATCCGCACAAACAGTGAAGGAAGCGTAATATGGACCAGAATAATACAGGAAACAGGAGATGTTGAGGCCAAGTATTGTGAAGTAAACAGCAACGGCTCGGTTTATATGGCAGGATATACAATAAGCACAACCAAAGCTAAAGAAATATGGTGGTTTGCTATTGACCAGTTTGGAAGTGATCTTTGGCTAACACCCAATAAGTTCGGCTATGATTGGGATGATGAAGCTACCTATCTCGAACTGCTTGCTTCCGGTGACCTGTTGATTACAGGATACACTTCTAATGGAACTGTTAATAACGCCTACTTACTGAAGACCGACAGTGAAGGAAGCCCAGATGCATTTTTCCCGCTGGTATCCACCCATCGCGAAGAGGGTAGCAGCATTAAAGCACTGAACGATGACAGTTACCTTTTGCTTACTACCGTCTATAACGGCACTTTGTCGGATATTTCCCTGAAACTTATTGATTATACTCATTTATCGGTTGACTGGGAAATGACATACCAAACTAACGAAAATGATTACAGTAAAGGGTTGATTAGTGATGGCAGTTCAATCTACATATTAAGCACCAAAAGCATTGCTGGCGTTAATTCGGCTATTTCCATCACCAGCACCGATATGTCGGGCATACAATTTGATGTTTCCAGCTTCGGCAGAACCACAGGATTGACCGCTGCTTCGTTTAAACAAACCCTGGACGGTGGTTTTATTATCGTAGGCACCAACACCAATGCAGAAGAAAACAACACCTCCCTTGCCCTTATCAAAACAAATGCGGATATTGGAATGTAATTGCACCATTTAGCCGGAATATCACAACCGGCAAAACTGCCCTTGCTTTCCTTTTTTATGCAGTTCATCAAATAGTTGCTTCAATTTACTTTGTATTTTCCTACTTTTGTGGTTATCATGGAAACATTCATTACTGCATGGATGTTTTATAGTTTCATTTGTGAACCGAACCTTGCCGACATGTTACCATTTCAGATAATGCCCGATATGAGAAAAACCAATAATAACAAACCAATCTTTGCTATTGCCTTCTTTATTTTTATATCTGGTTTTGCCCAGAGCATTAATGCCCAAAATGCACCGGCAATTAAGGATAGAGCTGAACAGGAAATTATTGAAGGAGCTGCATTTAAACCTATTGCTCTTGATAATTATGTTACCGATCCCGATAATGCGGCTGGTGATATAATCTGTACCGCCCTTAGTGATGAGTTGTTGGTGAATATTGCCCAGCATACTGCTTCAATTGTCACACCTAACGCCAGTTGGTATGGCACTGATAACGTGGCTTTTATTGTTACTGATCCCGAATCTCACCGCGGTACGGATGAAGCCTTATTCAGCGTTGCTGCAGTTAATGATTTTCCGGTAATCAGCAACATCACCGGGCAAACCATCACCAGTGGTGACTCATTTGACAAAATTTCACAGAATAGCTATGTGCCAGACGTAGACAATCCCCTGTCCGACCTTCATGGGGAATATCTCGGCAATACGGACCTGCTCGCTGACATCATCAATAATCAAAATGCAACTATAGAAGTACCTGAAACCGGATGGTTGGGGACAAATGTAGTAAATCTTACCGTGCGCAACCTTGCTGAACCAGCCCAGACGGTAACCTCAAATAATGTAGCTTTTGTGGTAGAGAAGAATCAATCAGCCCCTTTTGCTGATAATGATGATTATACCATAGCGGAAGGGTCCGTGATCAGCACTCCTGCGCCAGGAGTGCTCTCAAACGATACTGATTCAGACGGCGATTTATTGTCTGCACATATTGTGGCCGCTCCTGTTCATGCCAAACCATCCTTTGCCTTGATGCCAAACGGATCGTTTCTTTATGAACACGATGGTTCCGAATCCGCTTCGGATGCTTTTACCTATGTGGCCAGTGATGGCCTGGCCTCCAGCAATGAGGCCACTGTCACCATTCACATTACACCAGTAAATGATGCCCCGGTAATTACAGGCATTTCTGATCAAGTCATTAATGAAGGAGAAAGCTTTCAAAATATTGATCTGAACGCTGTTGTTTCTGATGCCGAGGATGATGACCATTTACTTTCATGGTCGTACAGCACTACGCATGATCTGACGGTGGGTATTGACAATTCTTCACATATTGCCAGCATTGCTGTTCCATCACCAACATGGAACGGCTCTGAAACGGTTACTTTTACTGTTACCGACACCCAATCAGGAACTGCCTCCGATGAAGCATCCTTCACTGTATCCGCTATGGCTACAACTCCAACGGATATTGCCCTGACGCCTTCCTCCATTGCCGAGAACATAGCTGCCAATTCGGTAGTTGGAACGCTGTCCACCACCGATGCAGATTTTGGGGATTCATTCACCTATTCATGGGCCACAGGAGGAACCGATAATTCAAGTTTCACTATCGATGGCTCCCAAGTGAAGACAAACGCCATATTTGATCGTGAGACCAAATCATCTTATGCCATACGCATTCGGAGTACCGATGGTGCTGGCCTGTTTGTCGAGAAAAATATGACCGTAACCGTAACCAATGTAAATGAAGATCCTTACGATATTACCCTGTCATCAAACACCCTTGCCGAGAATCAGGCAGCAAATACCGTTATTGGTACACTTACTGGTTTTGACTATGATGCCGGTGATGTGCTTACCCTATCGTTACCGGGTGGCGTTATGGACAACAATCTTTTCAATATCAGCGGAGGTAACCAGTTACGGTTCAACGGCAGTGCCAATTTTGAAGCCATTCCATCCTATACGGTTAAAGTTAGGGTTATGGATGCGCTTAACGCTTATTACGAGGAAGAATTTATTATTTCTGTAGCCAATGTTAACGAAACCCCTACCAACATTGCCCTGAGTAATACATCAGTTGCCGAAAACCAGCCCATAAATACGTTAATAGGTGCTTTTACTGCCACCGATCCGGATGCCGGCGGATCATTCACCTATTCCTTTGTTTCAGGAAGCAACGACAATGCGAAATTTGTAATTTCGGGAAATCAACTGCAGACTGGCGAAATTTTTGATTATGAAACTAAAATTTCGTATACAATACAGATCAGGGTAACCGACCAGGGATCTCTGACTTTTGACAAATCTTTTTCCATTACCATCAATGACCTTGCCGAAAACGCAGCGCCAACAAACATTACCCTCTCGGCGATTACAATTGCCGAAAATCAGATTGCCAATACTGTGGTAGGAAACCTTACCACCACTGACCCCAATGTTGGAGACAATTTTACCTATTCACTGGCAGCAGGCGGAACCGACAATTCCAGTTTCAATATTCTCAGTAATCAATTGAGAATCAATGCTCCATTTGATTTCGAAAACAAGTCTTCCTATGCTATTCTGATCAGGAGTACCGATAATGGCGGATTATTTTTCGACAAAGCTTTTATCATCACGGTCAACAATGTTAACGAAACTCCTACCAACATCACCCTTAGTAATACAACAATTGCCGAAAACCAGCCTTCAAACACCGTTGTCGGTACATTAACCACCACAGACCCGGATATCTCTGACACATACACATACACCCTGGCCGCAGGCGGAACCGACAATGCGAAATTTAATATTCTAGTCAATCAGTTACGCACCAGTGAAGAATTTGATTTTGAGGTACTGAGCAGCTATTCTATTAAAATTAGGAGTACCGACCAAAACGGGTTGTATTTTGAAAAGGACTTTGCCATCTCCGTTACGGATGTCAATGAAGGAACTGCCAACATTACCGGAGGCGGCGTTTTCTGCTATGGAGCCGTTATGCCTGTTACCCTGAATGTTACCGGAGGAATTGCTCCATTCACTTTAGAACTAACACGATCTTTAAGCTCATCCAACAAAGATACTACCATTTCAGGAATATCCGTGGCCACATACCCGGTCTATGTCAAAATCCCGGGTAAATATGTGATCAAATCTCTGAAAGACGGAAATAACCACGGTGTGGCATTTACCACATCACCGGTAACCTTAACGATTAACCCCCGTGCGAAGGCAACCATCAGTCCGGTTTCTACCACCATCTGTAACGACGGAACAACAAAAGCTTCCATTAAAATTGATTTTTCTGCTGGAGTAGCTCCTTATGCCTTTAAAGTCAGAAGAAGAGGGGTGGCTTTATATGATACCACCTTTACCAATGTTTCAGCTGATCCGTTCTTTTTCAATGCGCGGGTTGTAGAAAACACAGCCACAAGGCATCGTATAATTGAGATTTTGGATGTAAATAACTGTCCCGGTGACACAGCATCAGGTTCTGCATGGGTTTCATACAAAGCGTCTCCCAAAGCAACCATTTCGGGATCTGCCTCAACTTGTTCCGGCGTAAATACCACCCTTACTGTAACACTTACTGAAGGAACAACACCATGGAACTTCACTTATGTTAAAAACGGTTTGAATCCGGTTACTGTGACAGGAATTATCAGCAATATATATACCTTTCAGGTGAACCAGTCGGGAACATATACCATATCTGCTGTTTCTGATCAGACTTGTTCGGGAATTGGCTCAGGACAGGCAGTTATTACAAACAATGTACTTCCAACAGCCACCCTTTCAGGATCTGCTACTATTTGCCAACATACCAGTACCAATCTTAATGTTGGACTTACCGGTTCATCACCCTGGAAATTTTATTATACCCGGAACCTGGGAGATTCCATACTTGTAGAGAATGTTGCCTCCAGCCCAAAAACGGTGGCTGTTTCAAAGGCAGGTACGTATACCCTGTATAAGGTGGTCGACAAGAATTCATGCGTGGGCACGGTAAGCGACAGTGCCACTGTTACTTTAACTCCGGCACCTGCGGTGACCCTTTCCGGGCTTGAAGCTGCATATAACAAGGATGTTGTAAGAGTTCCTATTTATGGCGCTCCTACTGGTGGCTATTTTACTTATTCAGGCCCCAGTTCAACAAATCCACTAATTACCTATTATTCGGTAATGCATTTCTGGCCGGTAGTTGCCGGTGTGGGTACGCATCAGGTTATCTATAATTTTCAGGACCCCGGCACGGATTGCTACGGATATGATACAGCCATTGTCAGGGTTTTGGAAGCACAGGCCACCATATCTTTTGAAAAGAACAGAACAAAATACTGTACCAACGACGGCCCATTTACCATAATCGGTGTGAATGTGAAGAATGCAATCGGTGCATTTTCCATTAGTGGAGGAACCGGCCTTGTTGACCACGGTAACAATACTGCAACCATTTATCCGAAACAGCTTACGGCCAATAAATACACCATAACTTATACCTATTATGACGGCACTCCTTTATCGGTAACCAAAGACTTTGATATTGGGAACAAACCAGCCGCCAATTTCAGTTGGGCAACTGAATGTTTTTCTACCGGCAAGCCCATATCCTTCAATAATACTTCCACCTCAGCTTTCGGATACTTAACAGATACGAGTTATTTCTGGAAAGTTTACACCTCAACAGGGTTTGAGTCCAAAACCACCAAAGACATTGTTTATACCTTTTCCCAGGCAGGCAACCACATTATGGAACTGCAAATAGAGAATTCCTATGGTTGTGTGGATACCATCAAAAAGACTTTCCCGTTAAGGCCCACCATTGATGCATCATCGGATTATTATGAAAATTTCGAGACACAACCCATCAGTTGGCGCAGTGGCAATTCTGAAAGCGTCACCGTAAACAGCTGGCAGCTTGGGAATCCCTCAGAGGCTTTTTCGCTTGTATCGCCCAATGAAAAATGCTGGTACACCAAAATAACCTCATCTGCTCCTCCCCGTGAACAATCGTGGGTTACCAGTCCGTGCTACGATTTCACCAATGCCCAAAAGCCAATGATTAAGATGAACATCTGGCGGTTGTTCAATTTGAATACCAATGCTGATGGTGCCAATCTGCAATATTCGGCCGATAGCGGAAAAACCTGGACCCTGCTCGGAGATATGGCCGATGGCATAAATTGGTATAACAGCTATATTATAACGGGAACTCCTGGCGGTGTAAGCATTGGCTGGTCGAATGTGAAAGATGCCGATTGGGTTGAAGCCCGTCATTCGTTAGATATGTTGAAAGGCAAATCACGTGTACAGTTCAGAATCACCTACGGATCGGACAGTCGGGTGAGAAATACCAACGGTATTGCGTTTGATGATATATGGATTGTGGATAGGAACCGAATGGCCTTTGTGGAACATTTCACCAATTCATCGGATTCCGATTCGGAAGTAGCCGATTCCATTCTTGATGCGTTTACACAAACCCACGAATACAATGTCATCAATATTCAGTATCATACATCAACTCCCGCCGGTGATCCTTTTTACACTGATAATACACAGGTTCCCAATTTACGGCAGTTTTACTATGGGCTTTCCACTGTTCCCTATGCCATACTTGATGGCGGCACCATTGCTTCTTATAAATTTGATTTCATTGAAAGCTCAAAACCGTTCAATGAAAATGCCATCATTCTGGAATCATTGCAGCCCAGTAAATTCCAGATCAATATGGATACCAAGATCGATAACCTGCTGCGGACCAAAATACAGATAGGGGCTAAAATGCAGATTCCAGTAACCAATATTTCGGTACGTATTGCCATAATAGAAAGAACCATACATCATATCAACGGACAAAACGGTGATACAGTGTTCCATAATGTGGTTAAAGCAATGCTTCCCGGACCTGCCGGTACAACGTTCAGCAGATCGTGGAACAAGGATGAAGTAGTTGAAATTGAGAAAACCTGGGAATTAAGTAAGGTTTATGATGTACGTGAACTTAGAGTTGTGGCATTCATTCAGAATGAGTCAACTCATGAAGTGTATCAGGTTGCACTGGATACTATTGGCATCATTGTACCCGATTATGTATATTATCCTACTCCCGTACAGGCTGTGGATTTCACCGTATATCCAAATCCTGCCAGGAATGTTACTACAGTGGAATTTGCCCAGGGTTTGAACCAGAAGGTGAAGCTTGATTTGTTCAACAATATGGGAAGGCTTATCTATACTACTATTGTTCCTGCTGGGGAACCTTCGGTAGAAATTCCGCTGGAAAATTGTCCCGGTGGACTTTATTTATTGCGATTGGTTTCCGATGAACAGTTAATAGGTATCAGAAAATTAATTGTTGTCCGGTAACTTTTTTAACCTTTCACTGTTATAGAATATAACAGACAGAATTTTTCTCCTCTGTCCGTAAATTAACGGTTGCTACACCAGATTAACGGCTTATGGGAACATGTACTGCTATAAAGGAATAATTACTTATCTGCCAGGAATCATTGTTTTTCAACTCCTTGCACTTAATTTAGCTGGTAACAATCTGAAGGATATCGATAATACCCCAGAGGAGAGGCTACCTGATACAGCAACAATGCTTGTTGAGAAAAACCTGCCAACGTCAGAAAAAGAAGAATTAACCAAAACTGCCTTTATTGAATTTGGGGAAAATAGAAAAAATTATTGCCATAGCGACCCGGGTTTCGAGGTACTGGGAATCAATTTGATGAGCAGTAAACCTGGCACTTTTACAATTAGTGGGGGAACCGGACTAACCGATCATAACAACAACACTGCAACGGTATATCCGGCCCAGCTAAATCCCGGATATTACACCCTCACTTATCATCCTGTGAATAATATTCCAGTTACGGCAGAATTTGAAGTAGGAAGTAATCTGGTAGCTGATTTTGACTGGGATAAGGTTTGTTACCAGTCGGAAACCCCGGTAAAATTCAGCAATAAAACATCCTCACCCTTTGGACTGCTCACCGACACCAGTTTTTACTGGAAAGTTTATATCAACAAATCGCTTATCACCTTTAGAACTCCTGAATGTACCTTCACCTTCCCAAAGCCTGGGAATTACCAGGTTGCACTTTATATTAACAATTCATTTGGTTGCAGGGATTCCAGCCGAAAAACATTTCCGCTAAGCAGAATTATTCCTCTTTCCGGAACTTCGTATTTTGAATCTTTTGAATCTACTGGTAACGACTGGAACCCGGGAACCAAAGCCGACGACCTGAACAGTTGGAAGCTGGGCAAACCCGAAATTCATGGAATACCGGCGCACGGCTTTCCGGGAGCCTATTCAGGAGTAAACTGCTGGTATACTAACATCAACAAAATAACTGCTCCCAAAGAACAATCATGGATTGCCAGTGCCTGTTTTGATTTTACCGGTACAACCAAACCGATGCTTATTGCCCGGATTCGCAGATCCTTTTCCGACAATAAAGATGGCGCAAGCCTGCAAACTTCCACTGACAATGGCAAAACCTGGAATATCCTGGGAACCATTAACAGCGGAATTAATTGGTATAATGATAATTATGGGGTAACAGCAATGCAGGTGCCCGGCTGGACCGATGCCAGAGATACAGAATGGATTGAAGTACGGCAGCCATTGGATGAATTAACCGGACTGGGCAAGGTGCAGTTTAGGTTTTTATACGATGCAAGCGGAACTGTTACCGGTAATGATGGTATTGCTTTCGATGACATTCAGATATTGGAAAGGACGCACACTTCCATCATCGAACACTTTACCAATTCTTCCGACCCTGAAAGCGCCCCGGCCGATTCAATAGTTAATGCCTTTACCAGTGAAAATGCATCTTCAGTCATTAACCTGCAATACCATACTTCTGCCCCGGCCAATGACCCGTTTTATATTGATAATCCTGTGATTCCCACCACGCGCCAGCTTTATTACGATATGTCTACAGTACCATTTTCCCTACTGAACGGAGGAACAAGGAGTGACCATAGATTTAATTATAACCCCACAAAACCCGAGTATGCGGAAATTGTTGTTGAATCGTTGGTTGACAGTAAATTTTTTTTAAGCGCAAAAACATTGATTGAGGGATCCGATCTTTGGGTTGAAGCCAGGGTAAAGGCTCTTAAGGAAATGCCCTGGGGGGAGTATTCTCTTCGGATTGCCGTTATAGAGCCACAAATTAACCGGATCAAAGGTGATAATGGGGTTAATATATTCCGGAATGTAGTAAAAATGATGCTTCCGGGCGCGACCGGGACCATTTTTACCCAATCATGGATGCCGGCCGATTCGGTAACCGTTGTTGAAATGTGGCCGGTAAAAAACGTTTATGATATTTCCCGTCTTCAGGTGATTGCTTTTATACAGGATGAATCAACCAGCGAGATTTACCAGTCGGCGTTGGATACAAGGGGCATCTTTTCAGAAAATGGAGACCCGCAAACAGAAAAAACTTCCGTTTTAGTAACCCCAAACCCTGCCAGTGAAGAAATTTGGGTGCTGTTCCCAAAGGAACCCCAAAACAGGGTAATGCTGAAATTGTATAACAGCCTGGGAATAGAGGTTTACTCAGGTTATACAAAACCGGGATTGCGCCAGTTCACCCTTCCACTCCGTGAATTCAATAATGGATTATATGTTTTAAGAATACAGGAAAGCGGACAAAGTCCTGTTTCCATTAAGCTCTTCATTGAACACTGATCCTGGCAACTTAAAAAATTACGCTTCCACGAGATTCCTGGCAAAGCTCTTTCCAAAATCAACCAACTGTCTGTGCTTTTCTTCACTTGGCGCAAATTTGCTACTGAATCCCTCTACCACAACGTTAAGTTTCAGTGCCCGCAATTGGTTTTCAATAAGCTTAACTGCCTCCCCGCTCCATCCGAAAGAGCCAAATGCAGCTGCCTTTTTCCCTCTGTCTCTCAAAGGATTGATCACAGCAAACATCCGGTAAACGGGGAATAAAGTGTTCTGATTAATGGTAGGAGAGCCTATTAGCAGAGATTTGCTGCGGACAATAAGCTCTTCGAGGTCTCCCAGAAGTATCTTTTCAATATCCACTATATTAATATTGTAGTCAACTACTTCCCGTATACCCTCTGCAATAGCCTCTGCCATCTTTTTTGTGTAGCCGTATGCTGAAACGTAGGTAATGAGGATGCTGTTATCCTTGCATAGTGAATCGGC
>JGI20214J51088_10003286_pt1 | contig 10689 bp, 5 predicted proteins | sample WetSurMetagenome_FD_51088 | JGI IMG/M metagenome (IMG submission 51088) | reverse complement strand
TTCTGCATAGCTTGAAAAAAGAATTGTTCCCCCGTATTTTATTACACGTATGCTTTCCTTTATTAATTGATTTTTATCGACGTGAAATGCCGAGATGCCGTTTTGAATGCAAATAACCGCGTCGAAAGTCCGGTCAGGAAAGTAAAGATTAGAAGCATCCATTTGAATTAGAAGACAATTAAAGAGATGTTCGGTAATTTTTTGCGCCAAAACAAGATTTGAAAGTGATATGTCAATTCCGACAATCCACTTTGCTTTATCTGCAAGTTGAGGGAGTGTCCTTCCGTATCCGCAGCCTAAGTCAAGAACCAAATCCCCGGGTTTTATTTTTTGTAAAACATTATTTAATTCAGCTTCAAGATATTGTTTTACACGTTGTGGTGCTATCTCGTAGCAATGTTTTAATTTTTCGGCGGATAGTTTTTCACTATAATAATCCATCTCGATGTTGATTTTGTCCAACGCTGTAAAATACGTATTACGTTGATTTTATAATATATATTTCTCAATACAATTTCAAATTTTAGATTTTAAATTAAAAGCAAAAACCCCTATTAAACTTAATCAACAGGGGTTTTGTGCCCGAGATCGGAATCGAACCGATACTGACTTTACAGCCAACAGGATTTTAAGTCCTGCGCGTCTACCAATTCCGCCACTCGGGCTGTGATATAAAACTTATCTAAGAACAAATTGGACAGTCAATCCCGATAAATCGGGACGCTCTACCAATTCCGCCACTCGGGTTATAATTATAAATTATTCGTAATATATTAAATAACTCAAAATTGAAGTTCAAAATACTCAAATTCTAAAACTAATTCAATGAGATAAAATTTTCTTATAAGCAAAAATATCTACAATCAAACTGAACTTTTTAATAGAAAGAGATATAAATTTGTTTAATTACTTTTCTGTTATTTTTAATGTGTAATTCTTCTATTTTTGTATAAAATTCCTCAAAATGAATAATCTTATATTCGGGATAATCACAGTTTTAGTTTCTGCATTTTTATTCTACAGAGCGTACGAAAATTATAGAATTGATAATTATGCAAAAGCAATTTTTTATGTTGTTCTTGGGGGATTGGTATTAAGAATTTTCACAAGTTTTGATATGTATTTGCACCCCTGGGACGAAAGGTTTCATGCATTAGTAGCAAAAAATTTTATCAAGCATCCGTTTATTCCGACTCTTTACGATAACCCGGTATTACCTTATAGTATGGAGAACTGGGGAGCAAATCATATTTGGGTACATAAGCAACCTCTACCTATGTGGTTTATGGCAGCGAGTATGAGTGTTTTCGGAATCAATGAAATTGCATTAAGAGTTCCATCTATTGTCTTATCTGCAATTGGAATTTATCTGACTTATTATATTTTTAAACGTCTATTCGGAGAAAGAGAAGCATTGCTTGCCGCTTTTTTTTATTCGATAAGCGGATTCATAATCGAGATAACTGCAGCACGTGTACCGACCGACCATATAGACTTATTCTTTCTTTTTTTTATAGAGTTTGCAATTTTCTTTGTTGTCGTTTATTTAAAAACAGGAAAAAGATATATAAATATTCTGATAGGAATTAGTATAGGATGTGCTATTCTTTGCAAATGGCTGCCTGCATTAATAGTTATTCCGATTTGGTTAATATTAATTTGGAAAAAAGATTCTTTTAAAGATATTATTATAAATCTTTTCTTAATCTTATTTTTTACGTCTTTGGTTTTTCTTCCCTGGCAAATATACATCCGTTCTGCCTTTCCACTGGAAGCCGCATACGAAAATCAACAGCTTTTCCAAAGATTTTTTGTTGCATTAGATGGGATGGGAGGGGGACCGTTACATTATTTATATGATGTCCAGCAAAACATTAATGTGTTTGTATACATTCCTATGATATGGTTTATTTATATTACAATCAAAAAAAGAAAAGAAGAAAAATACTGGTCAATACTTATTTGGTTTCTTATTCCTTACATCTTCTTTTCGATTGTAGTAACTAAAATGCAGGGATATGTGCTTTTTGTTGTACCTTCAATCTTTTTGATGATATCTCTTTTTTTTTGGAATATGGTGGATAATATCAAAAAAATTAAATACCCGGTACTAATAAAAATATTACTAGCCGGAATATTAATTTATTCCGTATATTATTGCATTAACAGGGTAAAACCTTTCGAGGTTCTGGACAGGAATCCAATATGGGCTCTGGAATTAAAAAAACTTAATGATAAAATTCCAGAAAAAAAAGTTGTGATATTCAATATTGAAAATTATACCGAAGCAATGTTTTATTCGGATTTTGTAGCTTATAAAATTTTACCTACTCTGCGTGATGTAGGTGATTTGAAAAACAGAGGATATAGTGTTTATATATACGACACGGGAAATTTGCCTGATAGTCTTTCTAAAAATCCGGATGTGAAATTGTTAAAACAAGAATAAATACTTAAGTTATTTATTTTGTGTTTCTGGTAGGCTTAACATTTTATGCTCAATCATCCAGTTAGCTGTTTGTATCATAGAATAAGTATATATTTTCATACTATCTGCGAGATTTTTATTCTCAATCAAAAAATTGTTTACATCTTTATTTCTGTACTTATAAAGAGATTCATTATTATCTTTCCGCATTACCATAAAATATTCCTGATTCAGACATCCGAGTTTATCATCGGACGAGAAAAATGAGTATGGCCTTTTTTCCCTTGTAAGGTCTATTCCAAACGTATTATTCACATAAGGTAAGTGTAGATAGCCCATTAGCGTAGGGAATAAATCTATTTGTAAACCGACATCATTGTATTGTGCAGGTTTGATTAAAACAGGGGAATAAAATATCATTGGCGAGTGAAAATAAGATAAAGGAACATCATATGTCGGGTCGAAATTTTGCCCGTGGTCTGCTACAATAACAAAAATAGTATTTTTAAACCAATCCTGTTTTGAAGATTCTTTAAAGAAATTGTTAAATGACCAATCCAGATACTCAAACTGTCTGCTGTATGCATCGTTGACAGATGGTTTGAATTCAGTTTGCTTCGGCAGAGTAAGAGATTCGTGAGTAGATATCGTTAACAATACAGCCATAAAAGATTCCTTTTTGGAAATATCATTAAGTTGAGGGATTGCATACCGGAACATATCGTTATCGTGAATGCCCCATTCGGTAAATTCCAGTTCTTTTGGATAATCATCCTGGCTGTAAATTTTATCGAAATCGTTGTTAGATAAAAAGCTTCCCATATTATCAAAATTTTTGTCTCCTGAACAGAAGAAAACAGTTTTATATCCGTATTTATGAAGTACATTTGAAATGCCTGAAAGTTTCTGTCCGTTAACCAAAGGGGACGCAAAAGGTTTTGCATTAAGAATTGAAGGAATGGAAAAAAGTGTAGAGAAAACTCCGTTATATGTATGCATACCGGCAGTATAAACATTATCAAATGATGCAGATACATTTGCAAGGCTATCGAGAAACGGGGTGAAATTTCCCTTGTTTCCATATCTTTTTAGCTGAAAGGCGCTTAAACTTTCTACAATGAAAATCACTACGTTCGGTTTCGTTGAAGCACTATCGAAATTAATATCTCTTGCAATCGGGGATTCGAATTTTTGCTTTACATTCAGATATTTTTGAGTGTTTTGAATTGCTTCTTTATCGCTTATATATTTGGGTTTTTTATCTTTATAGCTGTCAAAAAAAGTAAAAAGAGGATTTAATCCAAGCTGATTTGGAAAAGAATATTGAAGAAAAAATGAATCTGCTATACGAAGAGGGAATACTTTGTAATTAAGATTACCTCGCATTCCATTAAACAATAAAAAACCAAAAACTATAAATAAAATTATCTTGGTATAAATTTTATTTTCTGTTACTGTTTTAGTAAGTATGGTTTTATTTGCAAGAATTTTTATCCACCCGCAAAATCCAAAGGAAAATATAATAAATAAAGCGATATATGGATAATATGTAATCGTAGAAAACCGTGATTTAATCATCAAACCTAAATCTTCAGTCCAGTTAAGAATACTATTTGTCAATCTTGAATTAAAATATGCAAAAAATGGAATATCGGTTGAATGAATAGCAATAGCAAAAATATAAAGTGTACATATTATAAATATTGTAATATAGTTAAACCATTTTCTTGAATGTGGAATGAAGTAACCAAGGAAAAGGAAAAGAAAAGGAATAATTAAAATGTAAGAATTTACGGACGTATCGAATATACTTCCCCTGTTTAGCAGAGCATAAATAATATATTGATAAGGGACACCTGAAACCTGCTCAAAGTTTTGAAACAGAAGTATCAGTCTGAAAATTGCAAATAAAATCATTCCGGAAAAAAATACTAAAACAAGGAATGTTATCTGAGTCGGTATTTTTAAGTCATTTGTAATCGATTTTTTGGAAATCGTATCTTCAAAACTCATATTTTCATTTGAATTCTTAATGTTTTACTTGATTTTTATGTAATTTTCAATCAAGTTACAAAAATTTTAACTTAGTATCAAACCGATAAGATTTTTTCCTTACTTACGAAAATGAAATAAGAATGGAAACATTATTAAGTAATATCCGTATGAAAAAATAGGAAATTAGTGTTTTTGAACTGTTGGTTTTGTATGTGAATTTGGTTTTTACATACTAAGTTTATTTTTATTAATGTAGTTTTACAAAAAACAATTTTATGGAAGGCGAAAAATTTTGGGATAAAAACCCGAAGAAATTCAGATTATTTATTTTATTTCTAACCGTATTACTGGTCACGATGGTAATTTATAATATGATAAATTATGCCTCTGCCATATTCAGCGGGACTGTATATATGCAGTTGCCTTCAAAATTGTACATTAAAAAAGATTTTACTATAAAAAATCCAAATGGTTCGATTGATACTGTTAAGGCTGGTAGTTTCTTATTAAATATTAACGGTATTTCTGTTTCAAATTCGGAAGAATATAATAATGTTTTAAAAAATGTAAATAAAGATTCGTTGGTTTCTATTAATATTTTTCATTTTAAAAAAGTAAAATACTTAAATGAAAATACAAATAATAAATATTTTGGGATTTTATCCGATACGTTTTACGTGAAAAGAACTGAAATACCCGATGATTTTCTCGGGTTTCTTACAACAGGTTCGTTTTTAGGCTATATTGTACCCGGTGGAGCGACTGAGAGAGCAGGACTTAAAGCCGGGGATGTATTACTTACGATTAAAGACAGAGAAACAGTAATGATGCAGAATAACGTTTACGATGGTTTTGATATGGAATTTTATAGATTCTTCAGGAGCCTGTCGAAAGAAGAACCGATTCCTTATTCTATTTTGAGAAATGGCGAAGCCCTTACCATAAATGTTTGGCTTGCAACTTTCGGAATTTCCACAATTGCTTTTCTTGTTGTACTGTGCGGTTTGAGTTATACTGCACTTGGTTTATTTTATGGATTAAAAAGACCGAATTTTATTTCTGCAAGATTAATTGCAATAGGTTTTATTGTTATTGGATTTGAAATTGCCATTAGTTTGAATATTGGTTATGCTGATTATGACCTTTATAATTTCATAAAGATATATTTATCTAATGTTGCTTTGATATTTTTCCAACCGATTCTCTTTAACAGTTTGCTTTATTTCCCGGATAAAAACATAAAGTTTTTAAGTAACAGGTGGTACATAAAAATATTTTATATTATAGCAGTAATAACATTTGCTCTCTTTTCCTTTTGGTATTTCACCGATATTGACAAGACAGACAACGGTGTTATATTATTTATGTTAATTGCTAATGTCCTGTATTATGTTATTGTGAGGATAAAATTTGCCGGTAGAACAGTATCCGAAAATAATCGGGTTTTTATTAAAATTAATTTAATCTGGATATTAATATTTTTATCGGTTTATATATTTCCACTTCAAATGTTTTTTGGCGTTAAAAAATTACAATCCTGGTATGAATATAATTTTTTATTACTATTCTTAGCTCCTATATCATATTTATATTTTACATGGAGATACCGTCTGCTGGATATCGATTTTCGCTTAAGAAGGAATATTCAATACGTATTTATTACTGTTTTGTGGAAAGCCGTATTACTTGGTTTATTTATTCTTGTTCTCTGGAAATCTTCTTTTTTGAATTTTAATTTTCCGAATGTTAAATTATCATTAAGCAGTATCGAAATATTATCCGTTCCTCTGGATGGTGTCACAAACCTGTTTTATAATAAGCTTTTATTCATTATTATAGCTTTTATTTCAGGGGCTGTTTTACTAAAAGTGGGAAAGAGCGGGCAGAATTTCTTCGATAAGAAATTTTACAGACAGAAATTTGATTATAAATATGCCCAGGAAGAATTAGTAAGATTGTTTCAGAAAAAATTCACGATAGAAAGTCTTGCGCGTGTAATTGTGGAAAAAGTCTCTACTCTAGTGCGGGTGAAAATTGCAGGGGTTGTTTTCTCAGGTGACGGGAAAAAAGTCTGGGAAGGTACAATGTACTGTTACGATAACATAGATTCGAGATTGTTTAGTCTGGATATGGAACAGAAAAATTTTGAAGCGATAAAAGGATATAAAGGTACTTTTTCTATAAATTATTTGCCTGTTGAGAGCAAAGAATATCTCGAGGATAACAGGTTTTTGAATGTTGTTCCAATCAAAGTAAACGAAAGGCTTTTCGGTGCATTATTTATCGGGGAGAAATTATCTGAAACTCCGCTGAAAGGAGAAGACTTCGAATTTCTGTCTGCACTAATGACCAGCACATCTATAGCAGTTGAAAATGCCTTTCTGTATGAAGAACTGACTAAACGAGAACGAATTAAAAAAGAACTCGAGATTGCACATAATATCCAGGTTGCATCATTACCACAAAATGTTCCTGTTATTCCGGGGCTTGATATTTCGGCGACGTCAATTCCGGCTTTGGAAGTAGGGGGAGACTTTTATGATTTCCTTAACGGTACGACTAATGGAATAACAATTGTGATGGGTGATGTAAGCGGAAAAGGAACATCGGCGGCATTATATATGTCGAAAGTACAGGGAATATTCCAGACTCTGCACGAATTCAATCTTTCGCCGGTAAAGCTAATGACAAGGGCAAATCATTTATTATATAAACATATAGATTCCAAATCATATATAACTGCAGTAGGTGCAAGTTTTGATACGAAAAACAAAACTCTTTCTTTTGCAAGAGCAGGACATTTACCTCTTTATTATTATAATCATAATTTAAAAGAAATTAGAAAAATTCAACCTTGTGGTATGGGGCTCGGATTGAGCGAAAAAAACATATTTGATTATTCAATTGAAGAAATTAAAATTGAATACTCATTAGGCGATGTGTTTCTTTTTGTTTCTGACGGTGTGTTAGAATCGCTAAATAGGGCAGGAGAGCAATACGGAGAGTTGAAACTTCTGGATTTAATGAAAAAGAACACCGATTTTAATTCCCAAAAAATAGTAGATGAGATTCTCGAATCAGTAAAATCCTTCACTTCGGATACGAGTCAATTTGATGATATAACCGTCGTAGTGGTAAAATCAATATAGTTTTTTCAATTAATTTGTCATATTCTAATTCCCTTCGCATAAGCCGACATTTTACATCATAAGCAGAATATATTTTTTTATTAATGAAAAATCATTAAATTTATATATATTATAGAATTCTTTTGCTGAAAACTTTTTTAAAAACTCTTTTAAAAAGAAAGGGGAACAAAAATGAAAAGGTTATTCTTCTTAATTCTCACCATCTCTTTTTTTACCAATATTCAAGCACAGTGGAGCGAACAAACATCAGGGGTGATAACTGCCTTAAGATCTGCTTGTTCAACACCTTCCTCAAATGTCGGCTGGATTTGCGGGGCATCCGGAGTTGTGTTAAGAACAACAAATACCGGTACGAACTGGGTCAGTGTAGGTACCGGGATTCCAACTACATATACATTAATTTGTATTTCTGCTATAGATGCAAATTTAGCACTTGTTGTCGGTTATGTTACACCCAATACTTATATGTACAGAACATCGAATGGTGGGGCAAACTGGACACTGGTTTTAACTGAAGCCGGATTTTACGATGCTGTATGGATGGTAAATGCAACAACGGGATTTATGGCAGGTGACCCGGTAAATAACCGCTGGTCGCTGTGGAAGACATCAAACGGTGGAGTGAACTGGGATAGCACGGGTATATATTGTGCAGCAGGAACTTCAACTGAAGCAGGTTGGAATCAAGCTATGTATATAGTTTATCCGAAAATATGGATTGGAACTAATAATACTTTGATACGATATTCTACCAACTGGGGAACAAGCTGGACAGGGCTTCCAACCACAGGTGAAGTTAATGGTTATTCGCTTTGCTTTAACTATATGAGTGGTCAGGAAGGTCTCATGGCAGGGGCAACGGCAATGTTGTCGACATCGAATTTTGGTTCAAATTGGACAAATGTTCCAATGCTTGGAACAGGTAACGTTGTTGGAATTACATTTGTTCCGATAATCACCGATAATTTTATAACACCCGCATGGTATGTAAGAACAAGTACAGTTATTTATGCAAGCACAAATGGTACAAGTTGGAATACTGAATATACAGCATCTGCAGGAAATTTTAATGCTATCAGCCAGGCCAAGCAGGGCAGAGGCATCTGGGCAGTACGTTCAAACGGTGGAATTTCATTTCATACTGTTATTGCAGATGTTAATAAAATCGGAACAAATGCTCCGAATAAATATGAGCTCTTCCAGAATTACCCGAATCCGTTTAATCCTGAAACCAATATCAAGTTCCAAATTCCACGAACCGGATTTGTAACAATGAAGGTATATGATGCACTCGGAAAAGAAATTCAGACGCTAATCGAGCAGGAGCTTAAATCCGGACTATTTGAAACAAAATTTAATGCGGAAAATTTATCTTCGGGAATTTATTTCTATAAACTTGTAACGGATAAATTTATGGACGTGAAGAAGATGGTGATAGTAAAATAAGTTTATAAAGTTGTAAAGTCAAAAGGTTGTAAAGTTGTAGTGTAGAAAATAAGAATCTGATAAATGGTTTAAAAACTTAATTTATTGATATTGATAGGTTTTTATGACGAAAACATTATATTTTCCCGATATTCTTCAGAATACCAATTACAGTTGCGGTGATGCCTGTGTACAAGCTGTACTGGCTTATTACGGAATCGAATTTACCGAGCACGAACTTGAAAAATTATTAAAGACTGATGTAAATTGGGGGACATCAATAAAACCGATGTTATCTTTTTTCAAGAAGAAAAAATTAAAAATAAAACACGGTAAATTTACTATTGAAGATTTAAAAAAGTATATTAATAATGAGATACCCGTAATTATATTATTACAAGCCTGGGGTCCGGTGGGAACAGATTATCGCCGTACAAATCAATACGGACATTATGTTGTTGTAAGCGGTTATAATAAAAGAGGATTTATTATCGAAGACCCTGCAATTTTCGGAAGGGGATTTCTTTCCTACTCACAACTTAAAAAACGCTGGCATGCCGATGATGAAGGTAAAGTATATAACTGGGGATTAGCCGTATGGGGAAAAAGGAAATATGATTATTCGAAATTATACAAGATAGCATGAAATTATGTTTGACGTTCTTATTTACTGATTGGGATACAATTAAATAAAAAATCCGATGATTTTCATCATCGGATTTTTTTATTGTAACCACTGTGACGGGTACATTTTAAAAATTGTATATTGAATTATGAGCATCCGCTTGTAGAGCCGCAGGTCATACATTTTAAGCAGGTTCCGTTCCTGACCATTGTTGATTGTCCGCATTCCTGGCATATATCACCGGTATATCCTTTCAAAATTGCTTCCTGTATAATAGCTTTTTCGGAATTTGTTTCTTTGGGAACAGCCTTAATGTTCAAAGCTAATTGCGGAGATGCTTTTACCTCTTTAGAGGGCTTTTTATCTTTTACAACTTTTTCTTCTATTATTCTTTCGCTGAATATTTCTTCTTCGTCGAACTCTATTTCTTCGTCTGTTTTAGCAAGCGAATCTACGGGACTGATTTTAATGTTTTCTTCGGGAATGTGTGCAAGGTCATACCTCCCAAGATATGTCACTGCAAGTTCACGGAAAATGTAATCTATAATTGAGGTAGTCATTTTAATGCTCGGGTTTCCGACTACGATACCGTTTGGTTCAAACCTTGTATAGATAAATGCATCGGTAAATTCTTCAAGCGGAACACCGTGTTGTAAGCCGAGCGAAACAGAAATAGCAAAACAGTTCATCAAACTTCTGAATGCTGCACCTTCCCTGTGCATATCGATAAATATTTCGCCAAGCTGACCGTTATCGTATTCACCTGTTCTTAAATATACCGAGTGGTTTCCGATTTTTGCTTTTTGAGTGTATCCTTTTCTTCTATAAGGAAGTTTTCTTCTCTTTGCAATATACCTGTGAATAATTCTTTCCGCAACTTTAACAATATCACTTGTACTTGATATCAATTCTTCACTTTCTTTTTCTTCAAATTCAATATCATCTAAATCAGTAACGGTGTTTAATGGCTGGGATAATTTAGAGCCATCTCTATAAAGAGCATTTGATTTCAGACACAAAGACCAGGAAAGCATATAAGCGTTTTTAATATCCTCTATTGTAGCTGA
>JGI20214J51088_10003285_pt1 | contig 10690 bp, 7 predicted proteins | sample WetSurMetagenome_FD_51088 | JGI IMG/M metagenome (IMG submission 51088) | reverse complement strand
ATGAGGAACGGGAAAAAATGGGTGAACGTGCGCGAGCACGGTTATTAAAAGACCATACCTACCAGAAAAGAGCTGAAGAACTTATTTCGGAATTGAAGNGGAGTAAATAACGACTTACCAGTATTTTGTGAANTGNGTACATAACAGAACACATTTATTGAGCCAGANGAACTGATAANTTCCGNTGACGAAAAATACTAAACATCAGTGATTGATTATTAAATTACGATATGAGAACGGATCATAATGAAAGTTTTACAGGTAATTTCCTATTTTAATCCTAAATTCGGAGGTGATGTCAACGTATGCATCAATATATCAAAAGAACTTGTGAAGCGAAACCATACGGTCACAATACTTACTACCGATTTTCATTTCGATGGACAGTTTGCCGATATGGTCCGGGCTGATGGCATAGCAGTGATCCCGGTTCACTGTATCGTTAACTTCGGGAACTTCCTTTATTCGCCCACTATAAACACATGGCTCAGGAAGAATTTAAGGGGATTTGATATTATTCATCTCCATACGTTTTGGTCACACCAGCATGTTGCGGCTAGATCATTTGCGATTAAGTACAGGATTCCTTATATTATGCAGGCGCACGGAACCGTCATCACCTTTTTCGATAAACAAAACCTGAAAAAACTTTATGATTTTGTGTGGGGGAATAAAATCCTGCGAGATGCATCAAAATTAATTGCTCTGACTGAAACTGAAAAAGAACAATATAGAGTACGCGGAGTACCAGAAAAAAAAATTTGTATCATTCCCAATGGAATTAATCTCAGTGAATTCGAACATCTTCCAAAAAAAGGAAAATTCAGACAAAAATTCCAGATACAGGATGACTGCCGATTAATTCTTTATATCGGTCGGTTACATGAAGCAAAAGGTCTGGATTTACTGGTTGATGCATTCTATGAACTGAATAAAATATCAAAGGATGTCAGATTGATGTTAGCGGGACCCGATGAGGGATATCATAATGATCTCCTGAATAAAATCCAGAAGTTAAATCTGGAGAATGAAATATTAGTTCCTGGTTTTATTTCAAATGAAGAAAAAATCCAGGCTTTTATTGATTCGGATGTATTTGTAACACCATTTTACTGGGGTTTTCCTGTAACATTCCTTGAGGCATGTGCATGTGGATTGCCAATCATAACGACAACACACGGTGATAAGTTAAATTGGTTTAACGATAATGTCGGAATTGTTGTTGAATACAATCAGGAATCTTTGAAAAATGCCATACTCAAGATATTAAATGACGATGAACTGAAAATAAAATTCGGGGAAAAGGGAAAAGAAATTGTAAAAAATGAATTTAACTGGGGGGCAATTATTCTGAAGCTGGAAACGGCGTATCTCCAGTCCATCGATGAAAAATCAAAATTGGTAAACCAGTCCGCATAAGCACCTGATTCCTGATACCTGATACCTGAAAAGAATTAGATTGGTGAGGAACTAATTAGTAACCAGTATAATTTGAACGAAAATTGTTTCAGACAGAAAACATCACTATTCACAAATCATTCAAATAATTTTAATCTGCTCACACCGGTTCAATAAAAATCTGATATTTCAGGAGAAAATCCATGTCACGGTACAGAATCGGAATTCTCACGACACCGATCTCAAATGCCGGGGTAATTCCTTTATCAGATTTAATCACAATAATCAGTTCGATTACCCATCATATTGTTCTTATAACAGGAGGAGAAGGGTATGAATTTTTCCGGAATGACAAGAGATTAAAAGTTCTCAAGATTTCCCATAGTTATAATACTTTTTTTGTCAAAAGAATCCTTGATTACCTGTTTCTCCAGTTGATTGTTTCCTATTATATTTTCACAACAAGAAAACACACAGATATTTTTATTTTTTTTATTGCCTGTGATACCATGCTGTTACCGATGGTTACTGCCCATCTTCTGAGAAAAAAGGTGCTGTTATTGTTCGCTTCCTCTTCAATAAAAACTCATGCTTCCAACAATGATCCTCTTCTCTATGGGTTAAAAATTTTATATTTTTTGACCTGCACAATCGCTGACCGGTTAATTGTATACACAGACACCATTGCCCGTGATTATTCTCTTGAACGATGGGCCGGAAAAATTGCGATTGCACGCCACCATTATATTAACTTCGACAGGTTCACCATAAAAACAGAGTATGTGAAGAGAGAATGCATTGTTGGATTCGTTGGCAGATTCAGCAAGGAAAAAGGAGTTTTGCAACTTTTACAGGCGATACCCGGTATCGTACGTAAAAAACCTGAGGTAAAATTTTTATTCATCGGCGATGGAGTACTTCGTCCTGCCATAGAGCACACTATCTTTGAAAATAATCTGGAGAAAAGGGTTATTCTCCCCGGATGGGTACCTCACGACAAACTGGCAGATCATTTAAATCAGATGAAATTACTGGTAATCCCCTCTGACACAGAGGGATTACCCAATATTATGTTAGAAGCAATGGCATGCGGGACACCAGTTCTGGCGACACCGGTCGGAGGCATTCCATACTTTATATTACCGGGAAAAACCGGCTTTATCCTGAAAAACAATTCACCTGATTCCATAACTTCAGATATCATCAGGATACTGGAAGATAAAAATCCGGCAGAGATTATTAAGAATGCCAATCAGGTAATACAAAAAAATTTTACCTTCGAAACCCGTATTGAAGAGTTTAAGGCCATCTTTGATGCTGTTATATAAAAAGGGACGGACATTTTAATAAAAAAATAAAAATTATTCCATTTCGAATAGTCTGTTGTGTTGAATTGATCTGACTCCATTACATTGATTTAGCCGTATCCTGAATAGTGTAATGATAAAAAGATAATGCAGTGTATATCAGAATTTAAAAAGACCAAAAAAAGGCCAGATTAAAGGGAAAATAAATCATGGTAAAATTTCAAAACAGGGAATTTTTTTTCGGGATTTTAGTTATTATAGTAATCACGGATATCTCTGTTTTGTTGGACATATCTTTTTTCAGGCAAATTTTTAGTTTTATATTTATTTCATTGATTCCCGGGATAATTATTGTAAGGGGATTGAAATTGAATAATCTGGGAGCTGCAAAAACTCTGGTTTTCAGTGTAGNATTATCAGTTTTTTTCATCATGGGGTTTGGCCTCATACTAAATACGATAGCACCGTTTTTGGGATATGAATCACCTCTTTCCATGATATCACTCCTTATTTTCTTCAATTGTATGGTGATTATTCTTTTAATTCTCGGATATCTCCAGAATTCTCAAAAAGAAACCACCCTCTCACTTCCAGAGTTCAACAGAATTGATAAAATATGCCTTATTCTCGCCTTTTGTCTTCCCGTGATCGGCATGTCGGGATTATATGTAATGAACGAGTTCAATGAGAATTTACTCTTATTATCCTTATTTTTTTTCATTGCATTTTTAATAGGTTTTATTGCGCTGAAACGAACTAGTGTATCCCCTTCATCGTACCCTTTATTGATCTTTTTAATCAGTATATCCCTGATCCTCCTTTTTCCTCTTCGATCGACGCATGTGGCAGATGTTGATCCAAATCTGGAATATTTCTTCTTCCAGAATACCTTTGGTCAGTTGCACTGGACGATACTTCAGCACGGGCTGCTCGACGCCTGCCTGTCGATATCTCTTTTACCAACTGTTTATACGTCTCTGTTAGGGCTGAACCCGGAATTTGTGTTTAAAATTTTTAGTCCTTTATTATTTTCAATCACTCCTGTGGTTATTTATCTTATTGCAAAAAAATATGTTGACCACATTTATGCTTTTCTCGCTTCAGTTTTTTTTATGAGTCAGACTAATTTTATCGTTGTAGGATCCATTGCACGAACCAGCCTTGCAATCCTCTTTATCAGTCTGATTATTTTAGCGTTATTCTCTGATGAGATAGACAGATTTAATAAAGGTTTTTTAATTATCTCATTCATTCTCGGTTGTATATTTTCCCATTATTCTTCCGCATATATCCTGTTTATCGTAATATCTGTGACATTTATCATAACATATATATTCTCAATCAGGTACAAGATTACCCGCAATTTATATTTTTATTTTATCGTTGTTTTCTTTTGTGCACTCTATCTTTGGTATTCAATGGTGGTAGAAGGTCCTTTTTCCCAGGCGGTCCGGTTTATCGGTCAAATATTTGTTGTGGGTTCAACAAATTATGCTCCGGTACTTGGTCAGTTAACTGGTCAAAATTTATCTCTCCCCCTTATCAGTGCAACCAATCTGGTTATCAAATTATTAACGTTTTTCTTTATCGCTTATGGGGTATTATTCGGGCTGATACTATGGTTAAAACAAAACAAAAAATTATCCGTGAGTCATGCTGATCACCATATTATAAATCTGGATATAGAATTTATTATTCTCGGATTGATAAGCGGATTCATCTTATTTCTCACCGTGATCCTCCCGTTTGTTTCCGTAGGATATGATATTGACAGAATATATCTCCTGATAAGTGTTGTTCTGGCCACATATTTTATTATCGGAGGAATAGTCCTGGTGGAACAATTGAATTTCTTTGCACAAAAAATTTTTAGAAAGATGAATGTCCCCAGGATGTTAAAAGTGTTATCCCCGGTACCAATTATTTCCCTGCTCGTAATCATAAATTTTTTATTTTCAATGTCAGTCCCCCATCAGCTCGCTGGCGATGATTCGTCAGTATTTTTCAACTCACAAGGTGATCTGTATAACAGGATGTTTATTCACGATCAGGATGTGTCTGGCGCGAAATGGATAAAAGAATACGGGGAGAAAGAGTTGGATATCTATTCCGATGTGTATAGTGAAAAAGTACTTCAAAGCCAGGCTGAAATTTCAGAAACGAATAGAATTCCTGAAATAAATCCCGGACAACTCTTTGAATCAGGATATTTATTTACAATATATTATAATAATGTTAACAGAAGAATAATTAATGAATGGGATTTTAGAAAACCTGATTTATCACCACAGTATGCCCAAATGGTACAGGATCTCAATAAAATATATGCAAATTATGGCTCTGTCATATGGAGTGCTTAATAACGTGTATTTTTAACCGCCGATTTTTCATAATTTAAAAAAAAATGCTGTCGATAGTTATCACACTCCCTGGTAAGCAAAGATATCTGCAACCGGCCACTATGGCCGCCCCATAATATGATACCCCTGAATACGGGATCCATCACTTTAAAAAAACATACTTCCACCATGGTCATTTTTTTTTATGGTAGGGGAGGGTGAAAATTTTTTTACCTGAGTCAGAATAAAAAAATGCTGCTGGACGTATACGTTACCCGCAGTAATTATATTTTTTTTGTCAGGAAATTTTTTGTTATCCGTATTCGATCAAAAACAGGTTTTGGTATTCTTGAAATAATGATCCACAGATATTTTTCCGGTAAAAAATGACGCGTTTCGATACGGGCCAGAATTTTTTTTGCAACGGGGTAATCTCCTGCAAAAATATTTGTTGCTGCAGTTTCAATCTCTTTCCGGGCAATATATTCTTTATAACAGGGTAACATGTTTTGCGGGACAATTCCCTCAGCAATCGCTTTTTTCCCAGTTCTTACGAAAGGTTGTTCTTCCATTGAATAATAGGATGCACAGACCCTGTTGGAAGCGTCCGTATGATAAATGCCACCGATAGAGGAGCTGTATGCGATCGGATAATGCAGGGCAACGGTTGCAAAAAGATCCAGATCTTCTCCCTTGGTTTCATGTAAGGGAAATCCACCACTCCTGAAAAATACTTCTTTTGGCATAGCGACAACCGATGTCATAAAAGGGTCATCTTTACCAAAGGCTGCTGATTCGAAATAATTCCGGAGTAATCCTTCATAAGGTGATGGTGGAATTGCCCTGTTTTTTGCATTTGCCAGTTTTCCCGGTTTTGAACATATCTGATACGCGGTTGCATAGAGCCCTGCATCAGGAAATGTTTTTTTTAAACGCAGAATTATTTCTAAAAAGTGTGGTGTCCATTCATCATCCGCATCTAAAAAAGCGATAAAATCTGCTTGTGATTTTTCAACCCCCTGGTTACGGGCAGCGGATACCCCGGATCCTTCCTGCACGAAAAAATGAATTCTGGGATCATGATGTGCTTTAACAATTTCCGGACCCTCATCGGTTGAGTTTCCATCCATGACAATAATCTCAAACTCCTGAACGGTCTGGGTAAGAACAGACGTTATAGCCCTTGCTATATGGGGGCCCTTGTTATAGAGGGGGATGACTACGGATACTTGAGGTATCATCGTTATTCATCTCTCCTTTGAAAATATTTACCAGTATCCCCGCACATCTTCTGAATGGTTGGTATACTTTGTATCCTTTTTAAAAAGGGAGAGAAATACCAAAAAAAAGAGACTGTTCTCACCTGATATTTTTTACGATTGGTTTAAAACCTGAATGAAATTCACTCACTTCGCATTTTTTTTGGAATAAAAGAAATAACCAGCTCCCGTTCAAACGGACTTAAGGCAGTCAGCCAGATGACCATCAGATACAAGAGGGAAATAATCCCACTGAAAATTACCAAAGATAGCACTGACGACACCAGGAACAACGTTCCGACAACGACGGTTAATCCGGCAATAATAAGGGAAGCAAACAAACCGGTTATAAGAGACCGGGTAAAGGAATGGGGGGGTATTCCCATTATTTTTGTTGCGTACCAGGGAACAAAGAAGCCGCTCCTCAGCGTAAGAATAATTACACCCGCGATAGCTACACCATAATAACCCCAACCAAGTAACGGTGGGAGGTAAAATACTAAGAAAACGTATCCAATCCCAAAAATCAGGGTGACAATGCCGGGGATCCTGACCTTATTGTACGCTACGTTTATTGCAAAGAGCGGAAGTATGCATAAACTGATTACTAAAGGCAGGGTAAGCACCCACATCAGAAGCGAGAGTGAAATATATTGGGAACCGACCCAGAGCGCCAGAATTTGCGATGAGAATCCACATATCAGACCTATGGGAAGTGCAATAAGCAACCCAAATCCTTTGACTGCGCTTTTTGCGAGCTGTATAATCTGATCAACTTTTCCCTGAGCGAAATACGTCAGGATCATAGGACTGAGTACTCCTGAAAGAGTTCCACCGATCCCCCGAAGAAGTACAACCCAGAGGAAAACGACTGCATATTCCCCGGCCATTGTTGCCCCGAATAACAGGTTTACAACGATCAGATCTAACTGGAATAAGAGCAATGATCCGATTTGGTCGACAACAGCCCATCGTGTAATAAAAGAAAGTTCATTCAGTCTTGACCGGTCAAATTCCCTGATATCAATATGAAGATGAGGATTTAGCCGTTTTGAAAGAATAAATGCACCGATTAAAAAAATTATGCTGCTGACCAGATACGCCACTCCAATGTACCCCAACTGGGGGGAAAAAACAGTGAAAAGTGTTACAATGAGAAAAACCTGGGCGATGATACTGATGACGTATAACAGATTCAGAAGGTCAAGCCGGTTATAAGCAAAAAGAGATACGGTGAAATTACTGCTCCAGGATCTGATCAGGAAAGCCGCTAACACTCCCAAAAAGAGTAATATCACCGCTGATTCTTGTCCGGCAGGGACATTGAAAAATCTGGGGGCATAATACGAAAGAACAACAACACAGGGAATTAATACCAAAATAAGACCTGACAGACCAATCAGGGCTGTGTTGAAGGTCCTGTTTGCTTTTTTATAATCCTGTTGGTGGAGATCAAAAATAAGGTATCGAGATACCGCTGTATTGAGGGAATCAGTTAAAATGGTTACATAACTCGTAAAGGATGTGGCGAGNGGGATCAGACCATAGGCTGCTATTCCCAGGGTATCGATAAAATAGGGTACAAGAAAAATGCCGATTGCAATACTTATGACAAAATTTGCAATGTTGGCGAAAAGATTTTTCGGAAATTGCTGTTTAAAACCCTCATTATCAGCATCTCCGGACATACTTATCACTCCTAATTTTAAAATCTCTGATNCATTTTTTCGATTATATCATTGCCGGCAAGATCAGGTAGTTTCAATTTCAGTAGTATCAGATTATTTTTTGTTTCTTCTTTCACAATGAGGAGAAGGAAGAATACCATACTGCCCTGACCCTCTTTTGATAAAACCACCTGTCATTTTTTAAAGTCTCTTGTAATATAACCCGGTCCGAACGGTATCTTCCAGATCCAGCATCCCCCTTACATCAATTATAACCGGGTTCGAATTCATGAATCCGAGGATGTCATCCATGTTCAATGCACGGAATTGTGCATGAGCAACCGTGATGATGACTGCATCCATCTTTTTTTGCTGGTTTGGGAAGGGTTTTACCCCAAAATGTTCGATNACAGAATCGGGGAGTAGTGGATCATAGCCAAATAAATTCACCTCAAATTCCATAAGTTCGTGAACCATGTCACTGACGGGTGATTCCCGTATATCCGCAACATTTTCCTTGTACGTCAGGCCCATGATGAGAATATTCGATCCCCTGATTTTCTTACCGGCTTTGTTCAATCCCTTAATCGCAAGATTTGCCACATATTTTGGCATGGAATCATTGATCGATCGCCCTGCAAGAATGACCTGGGGGTGATAGCCAAATTCTTTTGCCCGTTGTACCAGATAATAGGGATCAACCGGAATGCAGTGTCCCCCTACCATGCCCGGGCGATAATGGTGAAAATTCCATTTCGTTTCAGCGGCTTTGAGCACTTCTTCTGTATCAATGCCAAGCTTGGAAAAGATCATGGAAAACTCGTTCATGAGGGCGATATTCAGGTCACGCTGGATATTTTCAATTACCTTTGCTGCTTCTGCGGTTTTGATGTCCGGCGCCCGGTATACCTTTGTCACAAGCCCGTAAAGTGCTGACAATGTATTCAGGGTCTCTTCATCCATACCGGAAACGACCTTGACAATATGGGGAAGTGCGTGCTGTTCATCGCCAGGATTGATCCGCTCGGGAGAATAGCCAATTTTAAAATCTTTTCCGCAATGTAGTCCTGATTCTCTTTCCAGAATCCGGCCCATGATTTCTTCTGTTACTCCGGGATAAACGGTTGATTCCAAAACTACGACTGCCCCAATTTTCAGATGCTTTCCGACAATTTCTGACGCAGTAATGACCGGTTCCAAATCGGGATCTTTCGTTCTGGTCACCGGTGTGGGTACAGCAATGATGACAAAATCGGCGTCTGCAATCCGGTGAGGATCCGTAGTTGCGTCGATCGTATTTCCCGGAACAGTGTTAAGTTCATCCACTTTTTCCTGATTTCTGCGAAACCCTATTGTCTTTATGTGGTGCGAAAAAGCTTCCGCCAGCGGCAGTCCGACATAACCAAGACCGACGACACAGACCGTTTTATTTTTTAGTGCTTTGTGTACCATGGGATTGTTTCCTGCAGACCTGTTTTTATAGTGTACTCAGGTGCATACCTGAACACATTTTTTGCACGCGTGATATCGGCAAGCGAGTCCCGTACATCTCCGGCACGTGGCTTATCGTAGAGGACAGGAACTTTTTTACCAAGGATCTCCATGATGAGGTGCGCAAGGGCATTCAGATCTATACTCTGGTTGTATGCTATGTTATAGACACCTTCAGCAGTGCTTTCCATGGCTTTGCAATTGGCCTGGACTACGTCCTTTACGTAGGTAAAATCCCTTGTCTGTTTGCCATCTCCAAAAATTACCGGAGACTGGTCATGGAGGATTCGGGTGATAAACTTCGGGATTACTGCAGCATAATCTGAGTTGGGATCCTGACGTGGGCCAAAGACATTGAAATACCGGAGAGATACCGTTTTCAATCCGTAAAGATTTGAAAAAACTTTCATATACTGCTCACCGGCATGCTTTGAAACGGCGTAGGGCGACAGCGGATGGGGTTCCATTTCCTCACGTTTTGGAAGGGTTGGTGTATCACCATATACCGATGATGAGGATGCAAAGACTATCTTACGCACACCGCACTCTTTTGCTGCAACAAGAACATTCAATGTCCCGTTTATATTTGCATCGTTGGTAGCAAGGGGGTTGTTAATCGAACGGGGTACTGACGCTATTGCTGCCTCATGGAAAATACCGTCAACTCCTCNACACATTTCTTTGAGAAGATGAAAATTTGTGATGCTTCCCTGNACAAAATGGATCGATGATTTAAAAGAATCNAGATTCTGCATCTTGCCACTGAACAGGTCATCAAGTATTACAATTTCGTGTTTTCCAAAAAGAGCTTCTGCGATATGGGACCCGATGAACCCNGCTCCGCCGGTAATAAGGTATTTCATCCGATCAGTCCTGATGAATCCTGCGCTGATTTATGCATATTTGACAATTTGTATTGACTGTTATTCTATTTTACCTGTCTCTTTCTTGAAAGAATATCCCCGGAAGACGGGAAATCTCTTTTTTCATTAAGAAAAATCGAACGATTATAATGGACTATGGAAAAGAGAGAGGGCACTTTCGGTGCGTGGCGAGCTTTGGGGGAATGTTGTGAGTGTAAGGACTCTTCCTTCAAGATCCCAGGTGAGGGACAAACTATTTTTTCACTCGGGAGAAACTCTCCATGAGAACAGGAAACAAGAAGGGTGAGATTATTCCTGAGAGGGTATGGAGGACCACTTTGATTTTGATATCTTTGATTTGGAGTC
>JGI20214J51088_10003284_pt1 | contig 10691 bp, 13 predicted proteins | sample WetSurMetagenome_FD_51088 | JGI IMG/M metagenome (IMG submission 51088) | reverse complement strand
CTGGGTCATCGTCGGCACATAGGTCAGATTCGGATGAGTCTGGGCGAGGCGGACAAGCTCGTCGTGGAACGCCGTCCCTGCCGGCGTGCGATTCGAGTAGATGAGGGTGATCCGATGCGGGAGGTGTCGGCTCAGGGCGTCGTGCACGATGCTGCGAAACGGAGTGATCCCAATTCCGCCCGCGATGAACACCGCCGGGAGGGAGACATCCGCATGGAGCCCAAAGGTCCCCGCGGGACCGGAAAGGTCCACCGGTGTCCCGAGCGGCATCTCGGCGAGACTCCGTTTGAATGCGGTGCCGGTCATGCGTGTGGTGATCACGAGGCGCCTGGCGTCCTGGGGAGGGGAGGCGATGGAGAATACCCGGCGGTTGCCCTCCGCGTCGGTATGCGGGGGATTGGGCAGAACCATGATCACATACTGGCCAGCCTTGAATTCAAAACCGGCCGGCCGTTCCAGCGCGAATGCCACAGTGCCTTCGGCCACTTCGGTTCGATCGATGAGCGGCGTCATGATCCTCGGCATGATTGCCTCCGATGGCGACGGTGTCGCATGAACCCGTTGCTTCCGCGGTTCCGCATCCCCATCGAACATACCGGAAATCGCGCCGGTTCTCTACTGTGCTTTTTGCCGACTGGAAAGCGTGCGGATCCGTGACAGTCAGAGGCGCTCCGAAGGCGCTGCGCGTTCGGTGGCGAAGGGGCAGGGCGGGATTCGCGCCGNGTCCTGCAGACGCCACGTTCAGCGACACACGACCACCGCCGAGCCGACCGACGGTCACGGGGCATGTCGTCCCTACGAATTTCATGCGTTTGTCATTTCGATGGCGGATGGATCCTGAGGTCCGAACCCGGCCCCTATCTCATACAGCAACATTTCCGGCGCAACGGGGGGCGCCGCCACGAACCAGCTCAGCGAACGACATTGTCGTCTGATCTGCCGGCTGCTTCCGCAGCGGCCCCCCCCGTCCCGCCACATCACGACCCCGAGTGGACCGATCTCCGCGTCCCCGTCCCTGGCTACTCAGCGCACCAGGCCGTTCCGGTTAGGCGATCGAGATTCGGATTTAGGTTCCTGTTGGGTTTCNCTGGGTGCCCCACGGGTTAGTCGGTGTTTCCGCCTCGCACGCTCTGGTCAATGGAGCGCGCCACCCGCTTCCCTCCCTGCTCGTCGTATAGGACTTCGACGTCTTGTCCCAGGGCCGGGAAGCTCGTAAACTGCAGGGACGGCGCGAGGGTAAACTGCGCCCCGTTGTCGAGGGTCACGGTTCCGGCGGACAGATCGAGTTCCGTGATCTTGCCCGTGACCGACATATCTGTCTGGTGATACCCTCCCTCTGGCATATTTCCGGGCTGGGTGGGTTGCGCTGCCATCTGGGCGAACGCGGGGGTACCAACCAGGAGCACCGCCACCACAACCACCATTCTCGAAGTCTTCATGTTCCCCTCCTTTTGTTTCTATCGTTCACCGACGTTCACCGATCNCCGCGTCATCCTTCGCCGTGAATACCGACCTTCGTATGCTCTGTGCATGGTCTGTTGGGAGAGCGAAACGGAAGGTAATTGGAAACGCGGGATCGGGTCCACTGGGTGTCGTGTTTTGAAAGATGACTCGATCAGTCGTGATTGTCAAGCCAAAAAATCCGGGGGAATCAGTTGGAGATCGATGGTCGGGAGACGAGTACTGCGGTACCGCGGGCAAGCCTGCTTTGGCGTCTAACCGATTAGAATAGTAACGCAATTCCTGACGCGCTTGGTGTATAAAATGCTGGCATTGTGGTTGCAGATTATCACCTCAAACGAGATCAGCGTCTTCTCAGGGTAGAGCGTAACCTTTTGGAATTATAGCTATCAGGAGCCATGATGCTGACAAGATATTGGGAGAGACGCATCGAGGGTTCTGCGAGCTTTCCCACAGGCCACCCACACTTTTGCGCCCCTGCGGACTTCTCCAGGCTTTCGCGCTCTGGAGTTCGTTTGGCATTCTTCACCGCGACCGCGATCCTTTTGCTCGCCGTCGGTTGCGCGCAGCTTCCGCCCAGTGCTGCGAACCTGCAGCCGGTCCAGACTGCCCGTCAAGACCTGATCGACCGGATTGTTACCAGCACGGTCAAGGTTGCGGTCGAGCGGGATGCTCGTCTTGTGGCGTTCGCCTCCGGGGTCGTCATCGCCTCCCGGCCTGCTACCCAGAACGCCGAGGCAGTCTCCTATGTCTTGACGGCTGCGCACGCGATTCCCGAGGGGGGTAGAGTCGCAATCTTCGTGGGGTTTTGCGGACCGGATGCCGCGCACGGCAAGGTGGCAGCAACCGTGATCAGCCAGGGAACACGCGACACGCTGGATCTCGCCCTCCTCCGCGTTCCGGGCCTCGCCGCGGCCCCCGCCCTGCTCCCGACGGATGGCCGGGTTCGCCTCGGGCAGCCGATCCTGGTGGTCGGGTTTCCCGAGGGACAGCGGTTGGGGATTTCCGGGGGGATCGTCAGTCAACTTCCGCTCTCGGAGATCGAGAACGGCATTCCGGCCGATCGAGTGGAACATCGGATCGTGATCGATGCCGCCGCACCCCGGGGCGTCAGCGGCGGTGGTGTCTTTGACCTGGAGACGGGCCAACTCGTGGGTATCGTCCAGGGCCACCAAACCGTCTCGGTTTCCGTGAAAGATCAGACGCAAAACTACGCGCTCAAGTTTCCAGTCCCCGGAGCCACCTTCGTGGTTCCTGCCGGACAGATTCGACCGTTTCTCGCGAGTCCGGAGGTGGCGGCCGAGTTGTCCGGCGTCCTTCCTGTGAGCGCTCGCGCCGTTCCCGCCCCTCGGCAGTAACCTCGTCCGTTGTGGCCCGTCCACACGATCCTCACTTCGGGTTGGCGGACCGTACCCGAATCGATGCGGCGTCGTCCGTGGCAACCCCTTGACGCCGTCCCTCCCCCTGAATCCGTGAGGCTTGCATGATTCCCTGGGAATTCCTGGAGAGCGCGCCGGTGCCGGGGACCGGCAGCGAGCTTTGCTTGTACCGACGGGGCGAGGAGTTCTCGATCCGCGTAGGCAACCGGGAATTGATGAACAGCCGCGCCCACGCATCAGAGGAGGCGCTGGCCGAACTGGTGTGCGCGCGCGTTGCCGGCCGTCCCCGCCCTCGGATGCTGATCGGAGGGCTGGGCATGGGGTTTACACTGGCCGCCGCGCTGCGCCGACTTGGGCGCGACGGGAGCATAGTCGTGGCCGAGCTGGTACCGGCGGTCGTAGCGTGGAACCGGGGACCGCTCGCGTTGTTGGCCGGCCACCCATTGCTGGACGCCCGCGTCACCGTGCGCGAGGTGGACGTTGCCCTGATCTTGCGGGTGGAACGCCAGGCCTTCGACGCGATTCTACTGGATGTGGACAACGGTCCCGAGGGTTTGGCCCGAAAAGAGAACGACTGGCTCTACGCTCGGCCTGGGCTGGAGGCGGCCCACGCGGCCCTTCGCCCGGCGGGGGTGCTGGGCGTCTGGTCCTCCGGACCCCATCCGGTGTTTGTCCAACGCTTGCGCCGGGCGGGGTTCACCGTGGACGAGATCCGGGCGCCGGCGCACGACTCGCGCAAGGGACGGCGGCACACCATCTGGCTCGCCGGGCGTGCGTCCTGACGCGTTTCCCAGGAGCGTGCGCCCTGCGTCCGGAAATCGGCGCGCCGCGATTCGTGATCTTGGCCGCGCAGCATCGGCGGGCCCCCTGAACAGGGCGCAATCCTTTGGTAGGTTTCTTTCCCTTAGCGTGCTACTGTCCTTGTATGTCAACCGGAGAGGTTCCCGAGGAGGCCACCCCGGCTGCCTGGCGGCCCGCGCGTTGCGTGCGGTCCACCACGGACCTCGTCGTCGAGCTGCAGGTGCGGGCGACGGACCTTACCTTGGCCGCCATCGCGGTTGTCAGCAGCGACGTCACGCAGTTTGTCTTTGCGGTCGACGATGACCCCCTCAGCAAGCTGAATGCCCTCATTCGCGCCGGCGGCCACCCCATCGGCATCGTGGGTGCCCGTCTCGGACGCGGGACCATCGAATACCATCCCCAGCCCTTTGTCGAATACCGCCGTAACCCGGAGGCGCTGGCGTACCTGCAGAGCCTTCGCGTCCCGTTCCTAACGCTCATGAGGACGCATGTCGACCGCATGCCGGACAATCCTCGCGTCAACTAGCGTTGGGTCGGGGCTGGGGGGAAGGGCTCGCGGCGAGGATGACGGACAGCCCGCGACTCCACTCGCGGGAGAAACACCTCACCCCCGGGGAGACCGCGCGGGCATCGTCGCGTAACGCCCACACGGTCGTCGATCTGGCCATCCCGGATCCCAGGGCGACCCGACGCGTAGGTCAGCAGCGACCATGCGCCAGCACCCCAAACGTGAATCGATGGCCGGCAACAGGAGAGGAGACGCGTGATGGGAGACAAGGGCGGCAAGAAGGACAAGCAGAAGAGCCAGAAGCAGATAACGCAACGACAGGACCAAAGGGTGAAGGAGAAGCGGGACAAGCAGCAGAAGAGTACTCCGTAGTCGGACGCAAGCGTCGCGCGCAACCCGGCAGCAGCGCCCTGCGCAGTGCGATTTCTGCTGCCGATCCTTCAGGGGGAAAGCGAGTCCATCCGCACCACGCAGGCGCGGCGGATGGCGAGCGGCGGGCTTCGCGCGGTGGATCGGCCAAGTCAGAGGCTACAGAGGGATGGACGGCAGGACACGAGCGGACATCACTCCGGGAACCAGGGTGCAGGTTGTCCGGAAACAGGATCAGCGTTCAGGAAACCTGACTGAAGGCACCGTGCACGAGATTCTTACCAAGTCAGCGACCCACCCTCACGGCATCAAGGTGCGTCTGGTCGACGGCGTGGTTGGCCGCGTGAAGACGATCCTCCCTGCCCGCTAGGAATCCGCGCCGCGGAGTGCGGCACCGGATGAATGCGGTTTCAACTCATTGCCTCGCGTCGGCTTCTTTCCGAGTAACAACAAGCCCCAAGGGGTACTTCCCTTGGGGCTTGTGGCAGCAGAGCCACACACCTCGTGTCCCCGACTCGGTCTGTGCCGGCTAGCCGTGCAACACCGGCGCGGGTCTCGAAAAGACCTGGAAGGCGCGACCCGCGAGGTCGCTCCCCCGGTTGGACGAGCCCCGGCGGTCACGTCCACGATCTTGGTACTGCTGGGATTCCGACCACTGCCACCGGCCGCCCTGTCGTCGGTCCAGCACGACCTCGACCTCGACTACCTTGGTAAGCGCCTGGGACAGCTGCCACCACAGATCGAACTGATCTCGCGCCACGACCACCAGCTTCCGCTCCCGCGCCTCCTCCGCCGAGGGTTCGGCTGTGCTTGCGGGGGCCCAGCCGTCCGCCCCAGATGACGACAACGCGGAATGATGATCGCTAGGCATGCTCGGTCTCCCCTGTTGGCGCGAACCGGGTTTCGGGTACGGACGCTCTGATGACTCCCAGACCCCCCGCCGGACTCGTGACGCCCGTGACGGTGTCTGTTCGCCGAAACAAGCCACCTGGCAGGGAAAATCCCACCCCGCCAGAGAGGCGCCAGCCCTTAGCAGAGAGCATATAGCGTGCCTACCTTTCCATGGAATCAAGAGCGGGAAAGTGCCGAACGGCGACCCCTGTGAATATGGGAGGTTCCGTTGCGGAAGGGAAACCAAGCCATCGCGCGGCACCGTGGCCATGGGTCCGAAGGTGTAAGCTTTTTCGACGGCTAGGTCGACCCCGGGGCAGGGCGTCTCCCCGCGGAATCGGGAGGTGTGATTTGACGACGCCGAACGGACCTGTTACCTTCATACCGAGATGAGAACGCGTAGAGGAGTAGCACCACGACACACCTATTGATCGCAGAGGAGGTTCTCGGTGGCAACCATCAAGCAGGTCCGGGTCGAGGCGCATTTGGGCGAGCGGTTCAAGATCGAGAGCAGGATCGGGAATCATACCCTGGTCGTGGATCAGCCGAAGATGGGCGGGGGCGACGATGCGGGTCCGACCCCCCTGGAATACTTCTTCCTGTCGCTGGCCGGTTGCATCGCCACCATCGGGCGGATTGCGGCCAAGCAGAAACGGATCAACCTGCGGGGAATGGACGTAAAGGTCGAAGGGGACCTGAACGTCGAGGGTCTGATGGGGCGGAACCCGGATGGGCGCTCCGGCTTCGAGGGTATTACCGTGACGGTGAAGGTGGACGCCGACCTGACAAAGGAAGAGAAGGAGGCGTTCCTGGCCGAACTGGACCGTCGCTGCCCCGTGTCGGACAACATCCACAGCGTGACCCCGATGACATTCGTGGTCGAATAAGCCGTCGTAGAAAAATAAGCGGAGCAGGGCGAATCCGAGAGCGGGTCGAGGACCTGGTCCGCCGGCGCCAGGTGCTCGATGCCGAGGTCCATCGGGTTGTCTGAGGTCCCCGACCCGGTGGGCCGCATGCGACCGGTTCACAGCATATCCCCAGGAAGGAGCCGGAGCCGCCCACGGTTATCCACAAGCGCCCGGGCGGTCCTCCACAGCCTGCGGGGGTGTCATCCACAGGCTGTCCACCGTCCACATCGGACTTGTCCCCAAGAACGNCCTGGGGTATGGTTTCGCTTGGGAATTACTCGGCGCCCCGCACAGAGCGTTTACGGGTGGATACACGCGGAGGAATGGGCGATGGGACTTCTCGGCAAGCTAGCCTCGCTGTTCGGCGGACAGGGCGGTACGGGTGACGACGCTATCCACATTTATGTGGAGTGCGAACGGTGCAAAGCCAGGGTCCATGTCCGGCTGGACCGGCGCCACGACATCAGCGTGCGGGAGGAGGGGGGCTACTACGTCCGCAAGGAGATCATGGACAGCAAGTGCTTTCGGCTGATGGCGGCCGAGATCACCTTCGACAGCGCCTACCGGGTCCAGAGCCGAGAATGCCAAGGCGGTCGGTTTCTCTCCCCGGCGGAGTACGAAACCGCTTCCTCGTGAGCCGTCCCACCCTACCGCGCGGCAGCGCGTGCCGTCTCTTCTATTTCGCGTCCAGCACTTCCGGATTCAGCAGCGATGCGGGCCGCGCGCCGCGCAGAGCCTCCACGATCGTCCGTGCCGCTCGCCGGCGAAGCTCAGGCTCCGCCTCCTCCGAGTACCAGGCGGCGTGCGGCGTCACGAGCACGCGGGGAAGGGTCCGGATCGGGTGGTCCATTGGCAGCGGCTCCGGATCCGTCACATCCAGGGCCGCACCGGCGATCCAGCCCTCCCGCAGGGCGCGCACCAGGTCGTCGGTGACGATCAAACCGCCCCGCGCCGTGTTCACGATCACCGCGGTGGGCTTCATCTGTCGGAGGGTCTTCTGGCAGATGATCCCGCGCGTCTCCGCGCTCAAGAGGGAGTGAATTGTCACGATATCGGAGGCGCGGAGCAGGCTCTCCAGACTGACCGACTCCACACCCAAGGCCGCGAACGCTGCCGGGGGGGTATACGGGTCGTAGCCGATGAGCTTTACGCCGAACCCTCGCGCCCGCGCCGCGACGGCCTGCCCCATCCGCCCCATCCCCAGAATGCCCAGCGTCTTCCCCTCGAGTCGATGGACCGGTTTGAGCGGTCGCCCCCAACCCTCGGTTCGCACCTGCTGGTCCAGTTCGGCGATGCGCCGCCACCAGGTCAGGAGCAGCGCCATGGTATGCTCCGCCAGGTCGCTGATGCAGTAATCCGGCACGTTGGCCACCATGACTTTTCGCTCGGTGGCGGCCGGCACGTCCAGCGAATCGTACCCCACGCCGGTCCGGACGACGATCTTCAGTTTCGGCATGCCCGCCAGGGCAACTTTGCCGATCTTCGCGTACGTCACGAGGAGCGCGTCGGCATCCCAGCACGCGCCGACGACCTCGGCCTCGGACGTCACGTTGAGGGGGCGCAGGGTGGCCCCGATGGCGTCCAGTTCGGCCTGCTCGTGACTGAAGTCGGTATGATGGGGGTCGGTGTGGATGACGAGAAATCCCATGCGGCACCTCCGATGGATTGCGATGGTCGGATCAACGTTCGGAGGCAGAGTAATATGGCCTACGACGGCGCCACGCAAGAAAAAAGTCGGAGTTGGCTGGCCGGGCAAAGGATTCCGCTTGTCTGGCCCATGCCCTTGCGATAGAAAGAGCCGACCAGCGGGAGCGACGGCAACCGCTGAATTCGGCATTGGGTCCGCGAGGCCACCTCGCGGTCGGAGCCCCGACCGGGGTTGACTGCTCGACGATAGGACCATTCGACACAACGGAAGGAGCGGGGGCGCTATGGAGTCTCAAGGGAAAGTCCTGCTGGAGCGATTGCGCTCGGAGGTGTTGGTCCTGGACGGAGCCATGGGGACGATGCTCTTCGCGGCGGGGCTGACGCCCGGGGCCTGCCCGGAACTCTGGAACGCCGAGCGGCCGGAGGTGCTCCAGGGCGTGCACCGGGCCTATTTCGAAGCGGGGAGCGACCTGGTGGAGACCAACACCTTCGGCGGCACCCGCCTCAAGCTGAAGGCGTACGGGCTCGAGGATGGGTGTCGAGAGCTCAACGAAAAGGGAGCCAAGCTGGCGCGGTCCGTCTGTCCGCCGGGTCGCTTCGTGGCCGGGTCCATCGGGCCCACCGGCCACCTGCCCGACACCTTCGAGCCGCTGGGCGACACGCCGGCGGAGCTGTTTTACGAAAGCTTTCGGGAGCAGGCGCTGGCGCTGGCCGACGGCGGGGTGGATCTGTTCGCCATCGAGACCATGATGATTCCGGACGAGGCGGTGCTGGCCATCAAAGCCGCTAAAGCGGCCACCGGTCTGCCGGTGCTGTGCAGCATGACGTTTCAGTACAACCACGCCAAGGGCGTCGATCGGACCATGTGGGGGACAAGCCCGGCGGACGCGGCAGCCGCACTGGTGGCCGCCGGGGCCGACATCGTCGCCTGTAACTGCGGCGACGGCGGGCCGGGCCGGGTGCCGGCCATCCTGGCTGAGATGCGCACGGCGACGCCGGCGTTCCTCGCCGCGTATCCCAATGCGGGGATTCCGAAGATGGTGGGGGACAAGACGATCTACGATCTGACTCCCGAGGCCATGGCCGCCGCTTTCCCGGCGATCATCGACGCCGGGGCCCGGATCGTCGGCGCCTGCTGCGGCAGCACGCCGGCCCACATCAAGGCCATTGCGGGGGTTGTCCGCGGACTGCAGCGGAAATAGTCAATTAGTCAATGAGTCAACTGGTCAACGAGTGGTGCGGCGGGGTCTTGCTCGCATCGACCAATCGACCAATCGACCAGTCGACTGGTTGCCAACCCGTCAGGCCCGGGCGGGCTCGGTGCCGCCGAGGGGCAAGTCCAGGATGAGCCGGCCGAGTTCCGCGATCGGGATGCGGCCCTTCATCCCGATGATCTCGATCCCGAAGAGACGGCCGTTCGCGTCTACGTCCACCAGCATCCCCTCTTCCACCTTCCGGGTGCGAGCGACGCTCCCGTCCTGAAACTTGATGTACAGGGCATCGGCTTTCGGGTCGTAGCTGATCCTCATGAGGACAGGTCCTGCCAATAGGCGGTGAGAATCTGTGTCTGGACGAGATCGCGCGTGAAGATGACCGTGAGTGTGCGCGTCTCCAGCCGCTTCTTCGCGTGCCAGCACTTCTCGAGCCACGGGCCGAGATGATCCGGCGCCTCCAGGGCCGTCCGGACCTCGGCCTCGCCGACACCACGCTCCAGCATTCGCGCCAGCGCGTTATTCGTGAACTCCAGCTTCATCGGGCACCCGACTGCGTCTCGCGGCGCGCCGGCCAGGCCGGCGCGCATTCCCCGGAGCGACCGCAGTGTACCACGTCCCGGGGGTCGCAGGCCACCTTTGCAGGAACTCCTTAGCATGGTATAAGAAAAAAGGCCTACGGCTCCAGCGATCCCAGGAAGCGCGCCCACACCTCGAAGTACGCGCTTCCTCCCACGACGAAGGTGTCGTTGTGGTGGGCACCGCGGATGACGTGCAGGCGTTTGGGCTCGTTGGCTGCGACGTAGAGCCGTTGGGCCTGCTCGAGCGGTACCACCTCGTCGGCGTCGCCGTGCAAGATGAGGAGCGGGACGCGGATGTCCGGCATCTTGCGCAGCGTCTCGTATTTGGTCCGCAGGCAACACAGGGGCACATACGGGTAGTGCACGCGGGCGACGTCCTTGAGCGTGGTGAAGGTCGTCTCCAGGATCAGGCCGGCGGGGGGATTTTTGCGCGCGAGCTCGACGGCGACGGCGGCCCCCAGGGAGCGGCCGAAGTACACCAGGCGGGTGCCGGCGACATCGGGCCGAGAGCGGAGATAGGCGACGGCGCCCTCGCCGTCCCGGTAGGTCGCCTCTTCGGAGAGATCGGAGCGGCCCCCCTCGCTTCTCCCGTACCCGCGATAGTCGAAGATGAAGACGTTGGCCCGGAGCAGGCGGTGCAGGTAGCCGAGATTGTGCACGCGGTCCCCGATGTTCCCGGCATTGCCGTGAAACCAGAGCAGCGTCGTGCGCGCTCCGGGCGCGGGGACCATCCAGCCGTGCAGCCTGACGCCGTCGGCGGCCGGAAACCAGACGTCCTCGTACGCCAGGCCGGCGGCCTGCGGTGTGGCTTCCAGGGTCCGCTCGGGAAAATAAAGCAAGTATTTCTCCAACCCCAGGATCATGACGGTCCCCAGGATCCCCGCTACGCCAACGATCACGAGCAGGGGTACACGCCAGAGCATCGTTCGCATCGG
>JGI20214J51088_10003282_pt1 | contig 10691 bp, 12 predicted proteins | sample WetSurMetagenome_FD_51088 | JGI IMG/M metagenome (IMG submission 51088) | reverse complement strand
CGTCCCGTCTGTCTTCAAAACGACCGACAAGCTCTTCAGTTGTGAATCGCGTATTAACTGGCATCGTATTCCTCCTATAAATAATTGTAAACGAATTGAAANTATTTTAACGGCTCCGCAGTTCGTATCAATAGCTACAAAAGNTGGATCGTAAGAGACTNTTGGATTTTCTGTTCCAGAGTGAGCTGCTTTTGTGACATCGGTAGTTTTTCTCCTTTTGATATTCAATACTTTTTTATTTTTATTACAATCAAATTTAACGGAGGTGTCAGGACATCTCATATTATATAACAGTGTCGAACTATAATACCCAATACTTTATTGTTGTGTCAAGGCATTTTTAATAATATGGCGAACATTAATAAATAATAATAAACTCTCGCTTATTAAACGAGAGTTTATTTCGTAATTAACAATTCGTCAGTTATATTATTATAATTTACAGGCTTATCCGGCTTTTCTATTTTTCTTTCTCCAGTTGATTGAAAATCCGGATCTTGATAAATGTTTATGTTGCAAATTGGCAGTCCGGTCTTATGTTGGTAAATACAGGGGACACTATTCAGCGGGAAAAATGAGAATAACCGCTAAACTCTTCTTAATGAATGATGTACTATTTTAATTTGAGGGGCTGGTTTAATCGGCCGCAGTCCGGAATAAAATCTATCGTCAACGGACGGAGGTAAAACCCTGGTTAAACGGTATGGGGCTGCCTTAGAAATAATGGGTGTGACGTTATATTGGGCCACACTGGTTTTAATAGCATGATGAATTATTTTATCGTTTACCCTGCGGCTATCATTAATATAATAATATTGATATTCAGCACGCGTTTTCCTATCAATGTATTCGTGTAATAGAGTAGTATGAGGATTACGCTTAGGCGAGAGTGATTCCGTTGGTTTGCATACACTCAGAGGCCGGTTGAAGCCGCCTATTTCCATAGTATTACGGTAGCGCCTTATCATTAATTCCATATTTTTCAAACTATCCCTGTGCTTCCCGCGAAGAGCAAAAGAAAGTGCTAAAAGCACTACACCTACAGGTGTAGTGAACGGTTCCGGTAATATAATAAGTGCAATAGCTATTCCCCTGAGCCAATTGCGTTTCATTGCCTTGATATACTCCGTAAATTATCGTTTAGCCTCTTATGAAAGAATTCTAAACTCGTTTGCGCATCGTGTCAATAACTATTTGCCTATTAAACAAAATATATTATTAATATTAATTAAATATTTAAAAGTCGTTTCAAGTTCTGAGTGGTACTATTTCCAATCTCTTCGGTCGTCACTCCTCTGATAGCGGCTATTATTTCTGCAACACTGATGATATCTGCCTGCTGGTTGAATTCTTTTTTCATCGGCACACCTGTTAGAACACCTGCAGGCGGCGGGGCGGCAACCGAACCGCCCAGCGTCTTCCAGCGTGATACCGACATTCTTGCCATTGAGTCTGTTTCAATCAGGAGTTTTTCTGCTGGAATAGCCCTGATGGCTTCAGAGCAGAGAATTCTTCAATTTACCCGGTCATAATTTACAATTATGGATCGTGCTATATAGAAGCGAATTATATATGATACTTGTCGATATATCAATAGTATTGTGAGAGTTTTAAACGCAAATATGCTTTTGGGAGTCAGGAAAAACACCGGAGGACAAATATTAGATCACGCTGCGCGGCTAGAAAACAGTAGCATTTTATTGAATTAGCTGAAACATATTATGCATAAGTCAGGCTGGGTTCCTCAGGTTGAATCGTACATACCTTGTTCCGATTGATAGCAGCGAAACCTGCATCAGAAACAGTATTACTATTTATGTGGCGTACTTTGACTTCAGTACAGGGTAAAAACATGGTTTCCCTATCAAATAAATTAGCAATATCTCCTGCATTTTTACTATACAAAAAACCATTTAACTCATAGTCTGTTGTGAACATCTTTATTCTAACAGGGACTTTTTTTACATGCAGGTAGTAATCACTACCCAAACCCCGGCCATCATTTCCAGTGGCGGTTTTTATGAACTTTATTGCCTCTTTATTAACTAAAATATCTTTAAACCGTTCAATAACACCGTCGCTAGTGGATGCCTCGGTAATTTTGAAAAATTTTTCTGGTGCATTTAGAAAATCAGAAAGCCGAACCTTATCGGGTAGGGTAATCATCCCGATGATTACTTTCATATCCAGGTATATTGTTGCAGGAATATGTTGGCTCAATCGATCTGCTCCAACTCTATCAATTCACTCTAGAGTTACATTTGGGACAAATTTTCAAAAATGAGGTGATCTTTACAACACGAGTTTTCTTATGACATATTGGACAACTCACCTTCTTCAGAACAATCGCCACTTTTATTCCCCTTTTTAAAATCTATTGGTCCGGTGCAAGACGTATCGCTACCATAGGTATTTGTGCCGGAGATACCCTTGCAACCTGGACTTGTCGTTCAACAGCCATGTGAAGAGCTTCGGCCATAGTAACACCTGAGTTCATACTAATTTCCTTGAGCATTGCATAATCGCCAAGACTCACGCGAATATGCTTTGTATTAAGTTCGCTTGGATATTTTCTTGTCATCCTTATATTTATGTTATAACCTTGTTTACAACTTGTCAACAAGGTTTTGATAATATTCATAAATATATTTTAGGCTATTAAATCTTCAAGCTATCCCAATAAATCCTTCTTTAATAATATTTGTCGATCAAAATGTTGTTACGGATTACTAAAGTACGCCGTTACAATAGCCCAATTGGGGAATATGCACTGGCTTATTTCAATGATTTAATAGTCTCAAGACGTATCGAGACGTATCATAGAGTTTTATATCGTGCCAGATAGAAATTGGCGGCCAGCGATCTCTGTATTTTAAAAATACGGATAGGAAAAAGATGGAAATCGGAAAGGTAATTAGAGTATTTTACCACAGCGATAATATACAGTTAATGTGCGTGAATGGACAAAGGATTCTCTCCGTTTATTTTGAACATAAGCACTACAATTCGTTTTATAAAATAATAAAAAATAGACATATTGAGCTATACGGCTTACTAATTAAATTTGACCGGAACATAGTAAAAGTACCAGTAATCAGTGAACGCAAGGAACATTATTTGCATTGATTGCCGCAGATCATATTCAGGTGTATAATTACTACAATATTTCAATTAAGATTTAGATTATTGTGGATATTGATATGCTATCATCAGAAGCAGTTTCACTTCTTGCAGAAGCCAGGCTACATACTGCAACAAATTTATGGTTTCAAATAATAGAATATCTTGCTAATTCAGAAACTTTTCCGGATCAAAAATCTATCACTTTTACTCTTAAACAATTACATGATCATCATAATGATGATGCGGCATTGCTGATATCGAAAGTATTTTTATTGTGTGCAAATGTTAAATGCAGCCAGATAAGCACAGCGATGACAGTCATAAATCACCTGATTGGCGATAAACCACCTGATATAGATTTAATATGGACCGGGCCATCTGACGGAAGATTTATTGTCCAGCACATAGATAAAGTCCTGGAAGATTTGATAGCCGGCTCCCAAAATAGAATCTTGTTAATTTCACCTGGAGTTATACGGAATGGTTCTCTTATCGAGAACCTCTGCGACGCCTCTAAACGCGGTGTAAAACTTACAATAATATTAGAGAGTGAAGGTGAACGTAACAATCAATTCATTGACAAAGCTCGTGAATCTTTAAACAAATTGCTGATTAATAAATCTCAAATACTAATATGGCCAAATGAAATAAGGGACAGAAATGAGTTGGGCCGNCCGGGTAAACTACATGTTAAATGTGCNGTGGTAGATAAAACAGGTATTATTTGTAGTTCCAGCATTATCGACGATATATCTAACAGAAACATGGATTTAGGGGTATTGATTCGTGATGAGAAGGTAGTTCAGGATATTGTATCTCATTTTGAGGAGCTGCAAAAAAAAGCTATATTCCGACCTATAAATATTGATGCATGATAAAACCAGCCCGATTTTCACATCTATATTCAGGTGATGAGATAAGAAGTCGTCTGAACTCGATATAGTTGTTAGCAGGATTCGAAATATTGAAATAACTCTTAACCTGTATGCTCATACCACTAAAGGTATGCAAAAAGATGCGGCCAATAAATTCGATGAATTAATGCTGCCAAAGGTAAAACAAGAAAACTGATTACGATTTTAGCCAAATTTTAGCCATTTCAATAAACGAGCCCCTTAGTCGATTAACACTAAGGGGCTTTTTAGCTGCAAATAGTGGAGCGGGTGGCGAGATTCGAACTCGTGACTCCTTGCTTGGGAAGCAAGCACTCTACCGCTGAGTTACACCCGCATAGTTCGTTTCTATTCTATCGTAAATATCGTATCCTGTAAAGAAAATGGCTGCGGATTATTCTCAGATAATATATCTTTCTAATCAATTTATTTTGCATTAATTTACGATTGAGTCATTATCTTCATTGTTCTTGTTTAATAGTCTTTTCTTCATTTACTAGACATATATAAAATGTATTGCATAAAATGAATATGAAGTTGTAAATAATAAAGTGAAAGTGGTAAAGTCATTCAGGAACGTTTGATGGTGTTGACCGCTGTGAAAAGTAAACGACGTTTCTTTTATTATATTTTAAGATATATAAACTGAAAATATAAGAATATTGAAAGGATATAGAATGAGTAGAAAAATTATTATTACCTGTTCTTTAACCGGTGGTGTACAGACTAAGGCCCAAAATCCCTACTTGCCCGAACAGCCTGATGAAATTGCCCAACAGGCTTATGCATGTTTCAACGAAGGTTGTTCTATTGCCCATATTCACGCACGGGATAAGCAGGGTAAACCTACCGGAGAACCGTCGGTCTTCGGAGAAATTCACAGTGCCATCAGGGCGAAATGCAATATGATATTACAGGACAGTACCGGCGGAGGTCCAAATCTCAGTCTAGACCAGAGACTATCGTGTCTCGATGCAAAACCAGATATGGCATCATTGAATTTAGGAACGATGCTGCGGACTATTGGTAGTGCCGCAGGTACCGTATGGGTAAATCCCAGAGCAGAAATAGAGCGTTTTATCCAGGAAATGAACAAACGGGATATTAAACCTGAGATGGAGATATACCACCACGGTATGTTCCGTGAAATGAATAATCTTATTGAAAAAGGCATGCTCAAAAAACCATACTATGTCAATTTTGTTTTAGGGATGGCGTACCAGGGTGCTGTAGATGCAACGCCCAATAACCTGATTACATTGATTCAATTAATGCCACCCGACACTATATTCAACAGTTGTGCAATGGCAGCCCAGCAGCTAACAATGACTACACTTTCGGCTTTGCTGGGTGGACAGGTGAGGGTAGGTATGGAAGATAATATCTACATGAGTAAAGGTGTGCTGGCAAAGAATAACGCTGAGTTGGTAGCCCGCAGCGTCAAGATCATCAGGGAGCTAGGTTTTGAAATCGCGACTCCTGATGAAACTCGCGAATTATTAGGACTAAAGAAGATTTAATACCCTGCTGTTATTTAATAAAGCTAGAGGGTGGCGATCGCGTAATCGTCACCCTCTTTTGTTTTATATGATTGTTTTACTCTTATACGACAGCTGTAGCACCGCCATCCAGGTAAATAATTTGGCCTGTAATAAAATCAGATGCAGGAGATGCCAGAAATACGCTTAATCCAACGATATCATCCGGTTGTGCGATACGTTTTAGCGGCACATTAGCCAGTCCGCGCTGCAATTTTGCCGGGTCCTGTAATGTTTGATCCGCTAGTTTAGTAGCCACCCATGTCGGACCGATAGCATTTACGTTGATGTTATATGGTGCCCACTCCGATGCCAGAGCACGAGTTATCATATCTACTGCACCTTTAGTGCCGCAGTAGGCTTCATTACCGCCCCACAAGGTGGCTCGTGCACCACGTACTGATGATATATTGATTACTTTGCCTGATTTTTTGGCGACAAATATTTTGCCAAACTCACGACAACTTAACATAATACCCGTAACATTAACACTGAACATTGTTTCCCAATCATTGAGAGGAAAATCCGTAGCCGGTTTTTTTATGTTTACACCCTGAGAATTCACGAGGATATCCACGGTACCGAATTTCGATATTACCTGGGAGGCGAATTCTGCCATACTCTTTTCATTAGTCACGTCGACGGAGCAGGCAATAGCATTAGCTTTTAATTTTGATTCAATATTATTTACGACTTCAGATGCTCTATCTTTATTCCTGCCGCCGACGACCACTTTAGCACCGTACTCAGCGAGACCAAAAGCAATCGCTTCACCGATACCCCCGGTACCGCCTATTACAACAGCAACTTTATTATCGACACGGAAAAGGTTATTCATTAAGACACCCCCTGTTATTTATTCGTCAACCATTGCAACCAAACGGACGATTGATGCTTCGCCGCCTTCATAACGAATGGGAAATGCCGCCAGATTACATCGTTGTCCGGTAACCTCTTCGATCTGTCCGCCTGCTATCTCTATACCGGGTATACCAGCCCTGGCCAGGGCTAGATGGCACGGCTCATATATGGGAAACTCTTTGTTGGCGTCTTTGCCGGTCTCGTCCATATATTCCTGGAACAACCACGGGGCATATTTATCCAGCGGCCGGTGTGCTAGAGGGCTATCCATAGCACCGCCATCGATGGCAACAGCTTTTACTTTTTTCTTTACGAACCATTCGGCCGCAGAATCATAGAAACTGGGAAAGTGGTTCATGAATACATAATGGTTGGTAAGGAAATATTTGTGCCATCCGGTATTCACTACAACAAAATCGCCTTCTTCAATTTTCGGGCGGGCATTTTCCAGATCCTCGGCATTGATGATATCCCACTTTTTCTTATGGCGCATGTCAACAATTACTCCGGTACCGAAACACCTATCCAGCGGGATCTGGTCGACATTCATTCCTCCATCCAGAACATGAGACGGAGCATCAAGATGAGTGGAGGCATGGAACTTGGTAGTTATAACGGTGGTCAGCTTATTGACGCCGCCGGGAAACCGGTCACGTTCCGGATATGATACCCTGGTGATACTGATATCAGTCATAGTCGGCCACGGCCATAACGGAATACCCTGCCTGAATGGTTGTGAAAGATCATAAAATTTGGTAGTCATTATTATCCTCCCTTTCAATTTTAATATNCAACAAGCGGAACCTTTTTATTTTGCAGGCTCAACGAGTTCCAGCAATATTTTTGCAGCCTTAGGATGGACAAATCCGATCCGCGTATTCTCCACACCTTTCCGGGGTATTTTATCAATTAATGGGAATCCTTCGTTTTTAAGACTATCAAGCGCCTGTTCTATGTTGTTTACTTCCATAGCTACATGGTGCAGACCTTCGCCCTTCTTCTCGATAAATTGAGCAATTACTCCATCCGGCTCGGTTGACTCAAGTAATTCGATTTTACTTTCGCCAATCGGGATAATGGCGGTCCTGACTTTCTGATCAGTTACGATTTCTATACTCTTCAAGGACAGTCCCAGGGTCCGAGTATATAGTTTCAATGCCTCATCGAGGTTTTTTACAGCAATGCCAATATGGTCGATTTTATTTATCATCATTATTTTTTACCTGAACTGATTTTGTAATATATCCGGCAATCTCTTCAATAGTAGTTCCGGGACCGAAAATTTGTGAAATACCAGATTCTTTTAAGGCGGGTACGTCTTTTTTCGGAATTATTCCTCCACCGATCACAATTATGTTTTCGCAGCCCTTTTCCTGAAGCAGAGCGGTGATCCTTGGGAACAATACCATGTGTGCTCCGGATAGGCAACTCAAACCGATGACATCTACATCTTCTTCTATAGCTGCCTTGGCGATTTGCTCCGGGGTCAGTCTTAAACCGAGATAAATAACCTCCATGCCCGCATCTCTCAAGCCTCTGGTTATCACTTTGACGCCTCGATCATGCCCATCAAGACCGGGTTTGGCGATCAATACCCTGATTTTCTTTTCAGTCATGTATACCCCCAATACGATAAATGATTTATGATTGAGTATTTATGAGTTATATTGTAGTCGGTTCTCTGAACTCGCCGAAAACATCTCGCAGAACGTCGCTGATTTCACCAACTGTAGCATATGTTCTCACTGCATCAATAAGTACAGGCATTATGTTATGGGAACCGGAAGCTATCTCTTTCACCTGTGTCAATGCGTTGGTTACGGCTTGATTATCGCGGGTTTTCTTAAGCATTTTGACTCTTTCGATTTGTTTATTTTCTATTTCCTGGCCTATTTCCAGTACACTGGTTGCCCTCTCGTTTTGTGACGTAAATTTATTTACTCCCACAATAACCTGCTCCCCGGAATCCACTGCTTTCTGGTATTTGTAAGATGAGTTTGCGATCTCGCGTTGAATATAACCCGCTTCAATTGCCTTTAAAGCCCCACCTATGTTATCTATTTCAGATATGTATTTCATGGCTTTGTTTTCAATCTGGTTGGTTAGCCATTCAATATAATAAGAACCGCCAAGCGGGTCTACTGTGTCGGTAACACCGCTTTCATAAGCGATTATTTGCTGCGTGCGTAACGCCACCTGCACAGCCTCTTCACTCGGTAAAGCCATAGCTTCGTCATAGGAGTTAGTATGCAAAGACTGACAACCTCCCATTACGGCTGCCAGGGCCTGGAGGCTAACCCTGACAATATTGTTGAGAGGCTGCTGCTCGGTCAGCGTAAAACCATCCGTCTGCACGTGAAATCGAAGCATCAGCGAGCGCGGATTCTGAGCGTGGAACCTTTCTTTCATAATTTTAGCCCACATACGCCGAGCTGCACGGAATTTAGCTACTTCTTCCAGCACATTAGTATAAGCTGCAAAAAAGAAAGAAAACTGGGGTGCGAAAGAGTCCGGTTCCATTCCCCTGTCTATCATCGCCTGAACATAAGCGATGCCATCAGCCAGCGTAAAACCTACTTCCTGAGCGGCGGTAGCTCCGGCTTCGCGCATATGGTAGCCGCTNATACTTATAGAGTTCCATTTAGGCATGGCTTTTGAGCAGTATGAACAAATATCGGTCAATAGACGCATTGAAGGTCCCGGGCTGAATATGTAGGTATTACGAGCAATGTATTCTTTGAGGATATCGTTTTGCACCGTACCATTAAGTTCATTACGTATTGCACCCTGTTTTTCTGCGGCGGCGACGTACATTGCCAGAATTATTGCAGCCGTAGAGTTAATTGTCATGGAAGTACTAACCTTGATTAGAGGTATTCCATTCCATAAATCTTCCATGTCTTTTAGTGAATCGATGGCTACGCCGCATTTACCGACTTCTCCCCCTGAAAGCGGGTGGTCCGAATCATAACCCTCCTGGGTAGGTAAATGAAAAGCAACACTAAATCCAGTTTGTCCGTGCTCATACAGGTACTTATATCGCTTATTAGTTTCTTCTACTGTGCCAAATCCGGCGTATTGCCTCATCGTCCACAAACGACTGCGGTAACCTGATGTCATAATATTGCGGGTATACGGATATTCACCGGGGATTCCAATTGATGTCTTTGATATATCCGCGATGTCATCGGATGTATAGGTTCGCTTAACATTGATGCCATCGACTGTAGTCTTAAATTCTTTTTTCAGTTCTGACATTTCTTCGGGTTTGCTCATTGCTTGTCTAACTCCTGTCCAAATAACATCTAGTCCGGACATATAATAATAGATATTTAAGATTCGTATTGATATTTATATAATTCGGTTTTGCTTTCTAGCGATAATTTCATTATAAAGAGATTCAATGCCAGTATCACCCGTCGCCTGAGCAGCAATAATAGTCTGCTTCGTCAGATTCGAACCATGTTCTACCATCATTTTAAGCTCACTAATGAGTTCGTCGGCACCTGGCTGGTCTGCCTTATTCACGACAATAATATTAGCTACTTCAATCGAACCCGCTTTCATAAGCTGTATTGCATCACCAAAGCCGGGGGTCATAACCAGCACAAGTATATCCACGATTTTTCTAATACCGAGTTCTGTCTGTCCGGCGCCTACTGTTTCTACGATTATGAAATCCTTGCCGAAGGCGTTCAATAACTTAATAGCCGGTACAACTGCTGAAGATAGTCCATCGATACTGCCGCGACTGGCCATACTGCGGATAAATATATCTTCATCTAAATCTAATTGCGGCATTCTTACCCTGTCGCCAAGAACTGCCCCGCCGCTTATCGGACTGCTGGGATCGACGGCGATTATGCCAACCTTATAATTATTCATCCGTATAAAAGCGGCCAGTTTTCCTGTCAGCGTGCTCTTGCCGGCGCCGGGGGGGCCGGTTACTCCTATAACAAGTCCTTTTCCGGGATGCTGGCTAATAACATCCAAAACTTCCGATTGTCCCTTGTTGTTATTTTCAAATGTCGATATCAGACGTGCGAGGGCATTTTTGTCACCGGCTAGCATTGATTCTATTAATTTTTGCGTTTGTGGTTTCAGCAATACGTGGCAGCTCCTATACTAAAAGAAGATATTGTTATTCAGGACTAATCTTTGATTAAATATAATAACATAGAATATCAGAAATTATAAACATCAAATCCGTATATCAGGGATGATGAGCAATTATTAATGTGGCTTTTATGATTATATCGTGTATATTCAAATATAT
>JGI20214J51088_10003278_pt1 | contig 10699 bp, 12 predicted proteins | sample WetSurMetagenome_FD_51088 | JGI IMG/M metagenome (IMG submission 51088) | reverse complement strand
GCTGTTCAACACGGTCTTCCGATAAAAATTGCCATTCTTAATAATGGATATTTAGGGATGGTTCGGCAATGGCAGGAACTTTTTTATGATCGACGATATTCGCACACTCATATGAACACGGCACCCAATTTTATTAAGCTGGCGGAGGCATATGGTGCGGTGGGGCTTCGAGCAGTTAAGCCCGAAGAGGTTGTGCCCGTGATCAAAAAAGCGATTTCAACACCTCGGCTGGTGATAATGGATTTTATCGTGGAACCGGAAGAATGTGTTTATCCGATGGTTCCGGCTGGAGCTCCCATTAATAAGATGTTATTGGTTTAACTTATTTTCGAGGATCATCATGCAACACACCCTTTCGATTTTAGTTGAAAATAAACCGGGAGTTCTTTCACGGATTGCGGGGCTTTTCAGCGGCCGGGGTTTTAACATTGAAAGTCTTTCGGTGGCCGAGACGCTTGATGCTACAATTTCCCGAATGACTATCGTTACCCGGGGCAATGATCAGATTCTCGAACAGATCATTAAACAACTTAATAAACTGGTCAATGTCATCAAGGTGATTGATTTTGTTAATGGTGATTTTGTGAATCGGGAAATGGTTTTGATCAAGGTGAACGTGACTGATGAGAATCGGTCTGAGCTTCTCAACATTGTGGACATATTTCGGGGAAAGGTGGTGGATGTAAGTCCTGATGCTTACGTGGTTGAAGTGACCGGAGATGAAGGCAAACTGGATGCGATCATCAATTTATGTAAGCCGATGGGAATTAAAGAAGTTGCCCGGACCGGAAAAGTTGCCATGATGCGAGGGGCTAAACAAAAGGGCTAACAGGTGCATTGCGATAGTGAAAGGAGACAAGAATGGCGAAAAGTTATTATGACAAAGATGCAGACTTAGGTTTATTAAAAGGGAAAAAAGTTGCCGTCATTGGCTATGGGAGTCAAGGTCATGCGCAAGCGCAGAATTTGCGGGATAGTGGTGTTGAAGTTATTGTATCCGAACTGCCAGGGACGGCTAATTATCAATTAGCTCTGGAGCATGGATTTAAGCCGGTTGATGCTGCTTCGGCCGCTAAGGAAGGCGATATTATTCAAATTCTTATTCCTGATGATGCTCAGGCCAAGATGTATAATGCTGCTATTGCTTCTAACTTAAGCGAAGGAAAGGCTCTGCTTTTTTCTCATGGTTTTAACATTCATTATAATCAAATTGTACCTCCCCACACGATTGATGTTATCATGGTTGCTCCCAAAGGACCGGGCCATTTAGTTCGCAGAGAGTTTGAGCGGGGAGCAGGCGTTCCGGCGTTGATTGCGGTTTTTCAGGATTTTAGCGGCAAAGCCAAAGAAAAAGCCTTAGCCTATGCCAAAGGAATTGGAGCAGCCCGCGCGGGAGTGATTGAGACCACCTTTAAAGAAGAAACCGAAACCGATCTCTTCGGGGAACAGGTGGTGCTTTGCGGTGGTGTATCCGAATTAGTTAGAGCGGGATTTGATACGTTGGTTGAAGCAGGATATCAACCTGAGATCGCTTATTTTGAATGCCTCCATGAGCTGAAGCTTATTGTGGATTTATTTTATGAAGGCGGGATTAGTTATATGCGGTATTCAGTAAGTGATACGGCTGAATATGGAGATCTCACTCGAGGCCGACGGATTATCACTGAAGAGACTCGAAAAGAAATGAAGAAAATTCTAGGAGAGATACAGAACGGACAATTTGCTAAAGAATGGATACTGGAAAACCAGGCAAACCGGCCTCAATTCAATGCGCTCCGCAAAAGAGATCTGGAACATCTCATTGAAAAAGTGGGAAAACAGCTACGGGCGATGATGCCGTGGATAAAAGCGAAATAGATAGACTCTCCGAGTGGTTGGGGAGATTATAGCAATAACCCAAAGTACTCATAACCCAAACTGTGAAAGGGGTAACGAGTGAAACGACAATTCTTTGGCAACCGAAAAAAAATAAAACAAGCAAGAGACCTGCGAAAAGGAATTTATATCTTGCCGAATTTTTTTACTACCTGTAGTCTTTTTTGTGCGTTTTATTCAATCATTGCCTCTTTCAATGGGGATTTTACCAAAGCAGCGTGGGCGATCTTATTTTCCGCTGGTTTTGATTGGCTTGACGGAAAGATTGCGCGCATAAGTAATTCCATGAGTGAGTTTGGGATGGAATATGATTCCCTCTCGGACCTCATTGCCTTTGGCTTAGCTCCTGGTCTCTTAATCTATACCTGGGCATTGACCCCTTTTGGGAGGGTTGGTTGGCTGGCAGCATTTCTTTATGTTGCCTGCACTGCATTGCGGCTTGCCCGGTTTAATGTCAATTCCTCGAGCGTGGAAACCAGATATTTCCAAGGGTTACCCAGTCCCGGGGCAGGAGTGATGATCGCCACCACCATTATAATCGGTTATCATGCAGGATGGGTAGATAGCAGTAAGCATATCACTATCCTGCTTCTGACGTTTTTTCTTTCTTTTATGATGGTAAGTAAAATTAGGTATCACAGTCTCAAGAAGCTTGAATTGACAGGAAAGATACCTTTTCAGATATTGGTGATCACCTTATGTGTGATTATTTTAATAGCTGCGGAACCCCAAATTACTCTCTTTGTGATTTTTTTCCTTTATGCTTTTTCTGGCCCCGTGCTAGCTTCATTGCGAAAGCTGGTATCCCTTTGGAAGAAAACGCAAGAAAAAAAAACGAGTGATGTGAAAGTCTAATGTACGATTTGATGGAACAACAATGGAAAAAATTTTAATTTTTGATACTACCCTGAGGGACGGAGAACAATCCCCGGGTTTCAGCATGAATATTCAAGAGAAGCTTCAGGTTGCCAAACAACTGGAAAAATTAAATGTTGATATTATTGAAGCAGGCTTTCCGATTGCGTCCGAGGGGGATTTTCAAGCGGTTCGGACGATTGCAAAAAGCATTAAGCGATCTAAAATTGCCGCACTTGCTCGGGCTGAAGATAAAGATATCGATCGCGCGTGGGAGGCGATTAAAGAAGCTCCGCATCCGTTTATCCACACCTTTATCTCGACTTCGGATCTTCATCTCAAACATCAGCTCCACTTATCCCGGAAAGACGTACTTCAGAAAGCCATCCGTGCGGTAAAACGGGCAAAATCGTATACTCCTCATGTCGAATTTTCAGCCATGGATGCTACCCGGACGGAGAGGAACTATCTTTGCCAGGTTGTCGAGGCGGCAATTAATGCTGGCGCCACGACGATCAATATTCCGGATACCGTGGGGTATGCTATTCCCCAGGAGTTTGGAGATTTGATTAAACATTTGCGGAAAAATGTTTCCAATATCGACAAGGCCATTCTGAGTGTCCACTGCCATAACGACCTGGGTCTGGCAGTAGCGAATTCTTTGGCGGCAGTGCTAACTGGCGCTCGTCAGGTGGAATGCACCATTAACGGAATCGGTGAACGGGCAGGGAATGCTTCGATGGAAGAAATTGTGATGTCCATCCGAACCCGGAAGGATTTTTTTAAGCAATTATATACTCAAATCGTCACAGAACAAATTTACCCCACCAGCCGTTTGCTAACCCAAATAACGGGGATAAGTGTCCAGCCAAATAAAGCGATTGTGGGAACTAATGCATTCGCACATGAATCCGGCATCCATCAGGATGGATTGCTCAAGGAAAAGATTACCTATGAGATTATGACCCCGGAGTCAATTGGGATTTCTCAGTCCACTTTAGTGTTGGGAAAACATTCGGGAAGGCATGCCTTCAAGGACCGTTTGAAAAAAATGGGATATGAGCTGAGCGATGAGGAGGTTAATATACTGTTTAAACGATTTAAAGACTTGGCGGACAAAAAGAAAGAAGTTTTTGATGAAGATTTAGAGGCCCTCATTGCCGAGGAATTTCTGAGGATCCCCGAAAAGTATAAACTCCTTAATTTAAATGTTACGAGCGGCACAGTCGCTATTCCCACGGCCACCGTAGAGATGGAAGTTGACGGAATAGTAGTGAAGGAAGCTGGTTTTGGAGACGGCCCCGTGGATGCTGCTTTTAAGACAATTGCCAAGATTACCGGAACAAAAAGTAAACTCCGTAAATTTTTAGTAAGCGCAATTACCGGAGGAACTGATGCCCAAGGTGAAGTTACCGTCCGTTTGGAGGAGAACGGTCTGATTGCTACTGGCCAGGGAGCTCATACGGATATAATTTTAGCGAGTGCCAAAGCCTATATCAACGCCCTCAACCGTTTAGCCCACCTCTCTCATAGTTAAAACAAGAAATAAGGTTACTAATAAAAATATTTTATAATTTCAAACTAAAAAATTTCTTGCCTTAAGCCAGTTCTTCCCCAATGGGAAAAGGGCAAGAAAGGTTTGCAAGAAAAAACGAATTAAGGACAAAGAGAAAATTGAAATCGGTTGATTTTTCTTGACAAAATGTAAAAAAATTATTTTAATTAAAAATTTTTAAGCATGATATCCTGAATTTTAAATTTTATTTTTATTTCACTATGTTCGATAATCTTAGCGAAAAACTCGGTCTTGTTTTTAAAAACCTCAAAGGGCACGGAAAACTATCTGAAGAGAACATCAAGGAGGTTTTGAGGGAAATCCGGCTTGCTTTATTGGAAGCAGATGTCAATTTTCGAGTAGTAAAAGACTTTATTGAGGTTTTGAGGAAAAGAGTGATCGGGCAGGAAGTGCTTGCAAGCCTCACCCCAGCCCAACAAGTAATAAAAATTGTTCACCAGGAGTTGATTCAACTCCTGGGTGGTGAAAAGGCAGATTTAAACTTAACCGGACCAATACCCGTTTCCTTGATGTTTGTTGGACTTCAAGGATCAGGGAAAACTACGACAGTTGGAAAGTTATCGCGACTTCTTTTGCAGAAAAACCGACGTCCCTTTTTAGTTCCGGTTGACATTTACCGGCCGGCAGCGATTGAACAGCTCCGACAGATAGGTGAATCAATAAAGCTCCCGGTCTACCTTCCTCAGAAGGGAGAAACACCGGTAGAAATATGCAAAAAAGCACTCAATAAAGCTCGCGAGAGCAACTGTGATACTCTTTTGATTGATACTGCTGGAAGGTGGCATATTGATGAACTTTTAATGAATGAACTACAAGAGATCAAACTCACGATTAACCCTCAAGAGATTCTTTTGCTGGCTGATGCTATGACTGGCCAAGAGGCGGTCAATGTGGCGCTCAAATTTGATGAGGTTTTGAATCTTACGGGTGTGATTTTGACCAAAATGGATGGAGATGCCCGGGGAGGGGCGGCCTTATCCATTAAAACACTGACCAAAAAGCCAATCAAATTTGTTGGGATGGGAGAGAAGATGGAGGATCTGGAAGTTTTTTATCCTGATCGGATGGCTTCTCGAATCTTGGGGATGGGGGATGTGCTTTCTTTGATCGAGAAAGCTGAAGCTGCGTTAGATGAACGGAAGACCCGGGAAATGGAAAAAAAACTCCACAAAGGAGTTTTTACCTTGGAAGATTTTTTGGAGCAACTTCAGCAAATAAAAAAAATGGGTTCATTAGAACAGCTTCTCAGTATGATTCCTGGCTTTAGTCCAAAGGTTTTAAAGGGAGTAAATGTTGACGAAAAGGAACTGGTAAAAATTGAAGCCATTATTAATTCTATGACCAAAGAAGAGAGAAGAAAACACCATATCATTGATGCGAGTCGAAGGCGGCGGATTGCCCGGGGGAGCGGGACAGAAGTTAAAGATGTAAATCAACTCTTGAAAAAATATATTATGGCGAGTAAAATGATTAAAAAGTTTAAAAACTTTGGGATGAAAGATCTTCCCAAAGGAATGATTCCTGGCCTCTAATGCCCGGTAACCAATTGTATTTTTCTGAAATCAAAAAGGAGGTGATGTGAACGCATGGTAAAGATTCGACTTACGCGTTTTGGAACTAACAAGAAACCCTTTTATCGTATTATTGCAACTGACTCAAGGTCACCAAGGGATGGTCGGTTTTTGGAAATTTTGGGGTTTTATTCTCCCCGAAGTAACCCTATTCTGGTTAATCTAAAATCAGAGAGAATTATTTCCTGGATTAAAAAGGGTGCACAACCGACAGAGACAGTGCTTTCTTTGTTAAAAAAAGAGGGAATTTGGCAAAAAATAAAGAAAAATCAGGCGGCATAGTTTATTGAGAAGAGATATGAATCTTTAGTTTTTGTTTGGGTGGAGGATAGCGTGATGAAAGAGTTGATAAAATTTATTGCTGAAGCACTGGTTGATAAACCTGATCAAGTTGAGGTAACTGAGGTTGAAGGTGAAAGGACATCAGTTCTTGAACTTAAAGTTGCTAAAGAAGATTTGGGAAAAATTATTGGAAAACAAGGCCGGACTGCCAGAGCGATAAGAACTATTTTGGCAGCTGCCTCAGCTAAAATTAACAAACGAGTAGTACTGGAAATCATGGAATAGATCAGCAGAAGGGGTTGTTTCAGGCTGGAGAATAAGGGGATAGGGAATAAAGGCTCACGAGAGGGAATCCTAACATCATGACTACCTTTGATATTTTAACCCTATTTCCTGGTTTTTTTACATCTACTTTAAAAGAAAGTATTTTAGGAAAGGCACAGGAAAAAGGTTTAATTCAGGTTAGAGTTCATAATATCCGTGATTTTGCAAAGGATAAACACCACATCACGGATGATACCCCTTTTGGGGGGGGGGCGGGTATGGTTTTAAAACCTGAGCCGGTGGTGAAGGCACTTGAAAAAACCAAAAATTATCAGAGAGGATCACACTCTGTTTTGTTAACCCCGCAAGGGAAGATTTTTACCCAAAAAGTTGCTGAAGATTTAATTAATTTTTCTCAGATTATTCTTATTTGCGGTAGATATGAAGGGGTTGATGAAAGGATACGGCATTTTGTTGATCAAGAAATTTCATTAGGAGATTTTATCCTTAATGGTGGGGAAGCAGCGGCTTTGGTAATTATTGAAGCGGTCAGCCGTTTTATCCCTGGTGTATTGGGAAAAGAGGAATCCAGTCTCAGTGATAGTTTTTCCGCTGGCCTGCTTGAATATCCCCACTACACGCGGCCAAGGGATTTCCGGGGTTTTACAGTACCCGATGTGCTTATATCTGGACATCATAAAGAAATAACGCACTGGAGACTTCGGGAATCGCTGAAAAGGACTTTGTTGAGACGTCCCGATTTGTTGGAACACAAAAAACTTTCTTCTGAGGAACGCGAGTTATTAAAAGATATTAAAAAAGAGTTAACCAGTTTACAGGAAAAACGATATGAAAGCGTTGGAGATAATTGAAAGAGAACACATAAAAATGGGGTTACCCCAATTTAAAGGTGGGGATACGGTTCGTGTCCATGTGAAGGTAAAGGAAGGAGAAAAAGAGCGGATCCAAGTTTTTGAAGGCTTGGTTATCAGGAAGCGGAAAGGTGGTATGGGAGCGAGTTTTACCGCGCGTAAGATCTCTTATGGGGTTGGGGTTGAACGGATTTTTCCCCTTAATTCACCGATAATAGATAAGGTTGAGGTTGTCCAACGCGGACGCGTTCGTCGGGCTCGACTTTACTATATCCGCAACCTTAAAGGGAAAGCCGCGCGGATTAAAGAAAAAGGGAAACGATAAATTCATTATCCCGTTACTAACTTTGGAACTTTGGAATGGGAAAAATTCCGCCCGCCTCGTATTCTTCCCCTCCTGAGAATGCCTTGTACGCTCAAGGTTATCGCTATGTAGCAGGCGTTGATGAAGTGGGGCGAGGCCCCTTAGCAGGTCCGGTGGTTGCTGCTGCTGTCATTCTTCCCGCCGACCATTCGATAAAAGGACCTTTAGATTCAAAAAAGCTCTCTCCGACCAAGCGGGAAAAAGTTTTCGAAATTATTCTTGACCGATCTCTTGCTTTTAGTTTTGGGATTGTGGATCAGTGGGAGATTGACCGTATAAACATCCATCAAGCAAGCTTAAAAGCAATGGCATTAGCCGTGAATCAGTTGCCCCAACCAGTGGAGTACCTCTTGATTGATGGCGCCCACCCCATTAACAACATTATTCCTCAAAAATTCATTATTCAAGGGGACCTTTTGAGCCCTTTAATTGGCGCAGCCTCAGTGATAGCCAAGATCATCCGTGATCGAATAATGGAAAAATATCATCATATTTATCCTTATTATAATTTCAAGAACAACAAAGGATACGGAACCCAAGAACACCTTAATGCTCTGCGTCAGTATGGTTTTTGCTCTCTTCATCGGAAAAGCTTTAGGGGGGTTATGCCGATCCCCGAGTTGTTCTAAATGACCGGGAATTGTTTTTTGGCATAAGGAAAGGAAAAATTTATAATCATCATGTTTTTTATAAGAAGGAAAAAAGATTTTTGATAGAGTGAGGCAAAACCATGAGTTCTCGGATAGAACTGGGAAAGAAAGGGGAGGAGTTAGCCAGTGGTTTTCTTAAAAAACTTCGATATAAAATATTAGAAAAAAACTTCCGGTGTAAGTTTGGAGAGATTGATATCATTGCGCTCCAGGGGAAGACGCTGGTTTTTGTTGAGGTTAAAACTCGTTCTTCGCTTGAGTATGGGAGCCCTCAAACCAGTGTTACACCAAAAAAAAGAGATCAGTTGACTAAAGTAGCCTTTTTCTATCTTCAGAAAAATCGATTGTTTGATCGTGACGCGAGGTTCGATGTTGTTGCGATTGAGTTTGATGCGGGGAAAAAACGAATCGAGTTGATACGCAATGCTTTTGAATTATCCGGATAAAGAAATAAAAGGACCAAGAATTTCTGTTAGTAAAGCGTTAACTATTTGCGTTGATCGGATGAAAATTAAACAGAGGGAGAGAAATACAATGATTAAGCACATGATTTTGTTTTTATTGATTGGAATTGCTGCATGTTCTGGAGGGAAAACCGTTATTCGATCTGAACCTCCCACAGCCTTTGTTACTATAAACGAAATTTCTAAAGGAGTAACTCCTCTTGAGATTAAATTAGACTGTGACAAAACAAAAGATTATAAGATCAAAATTTCTTATCCTGGATACCAAACTCAAACAAAAGATATTGAGTGTGGACATATAAGAGGAGCTAAAAAAGAAATCTTTTTTGAATTAGAACCAGGGGAGGATACAGCAAGTGGAGAAACGCCTTCTGTTCTGCAAAACCTGGAAGATTTTGCGAGTATTAAAATAAAATCAATGCCCAGTGAAGCTGATGTCTACCTGAATAATAAAATGATTGGAACCTCTCCTCTTATCAAAAAGAAAATTAAACCTGGCACCTACGTTTTGGAAGTGCGCAAACAAGGATTTAAACACTGGAGAGAGGAAATTCAAATAACGCCGGGTTCAGAACAAGAATTTTTCCCTATATTAGAAGCAGAATAAGACTTGTCATATTAAACCTCCCCTGTTTCCCTTTTTAAAATTTAATTTTGTCCTTTTTGCCCAGGACGTCAACGTTTCCTGAAAAGGCCTAAGTGCAAGGCCTTGTTAAAAATAACGAATAATCATTATTCATAATGACAAAAATCATTATCTATAATGACAAAAATCATAAAACATTTTGTGCGGTTAGGTTTATAAATAATAAATTTCGTTACATTTTTTTGCCTTGCTCATAAAGGCGAGTAAATTAACTAATAAGTGTGATCACAAATTTTGACTGAAATAGTCGAGTGATTAAATTTCTTACTAAAAATAATCTATTAGCCTAAGAGGAGGGAAGCTTATGCCATATGATGCAACGAAAATGGCCGATTGGCAAATATCAGAAGCCGCTGAAGTAAATATGCCCACGCCGGAAAAATGGAGAGAGAAACTTGGCCTTATGTCCGATGAAATTCTTCCTATGGGCAGGCTCGCAAAGCTTGATTTTCTTAAAATAATGAACCGCCTTGCGAAGAAAGAAGACGGCAAATATATCGAAGTTACTGCCATTACCCCCACACCGCTTGGTGAAGGGAAAAGCACAACCTCGGTCGGCCTCATGGAAGGCCTTGGTATGCGTGGGAAAAACGTCGGCGGAGCATTAAGACAACCTTCGGGCGGACCCACCATGAACGTCAAGGGAACAGCAGCAGGGGGCGGGAATGCGCTTATTATTCCCATGACCGAGTTTTCTTTGGGACTGACAGGCGATATCAATGACATCATGAACGCCCACAACCTTGCTATGGTTGCACTAACAGCGCGTATGCAGCATGAAAGAAACTATAATGACGAGCAATTGGCAAGACTTACCAAAATGCGCCGTCTTGATGTAGACCCGACACGTGTTGAAATGGGATGGATAATTGATTTCTGTGCACAGGGGTTAAGAAATATAATTATCGGCCTTGGCGGAAGAGCAGACGGTTTTACCATGCAATCCAAGTTTGGAATCGCTGTCGGTTCTGAATGTATGGCAATTCTTTCCATAGTCAAGGATCTTGCCGACTTGAGAAAACGTTTAAATGAAATCACGGTTGCTTTTGACAAGAGCGGCAAACCGGTCACAACCGGAGATCTGGAAGTCGGCGGCGCTATGACCGCTTTTATGCGAAACACTATTAACCCCACTCTTTTAAGTACAGCCGAATATCAACCCTGTATGATCCATGCCGGGCCGTTTGCAAACATTGCTGTGGGGCAGTCATCGATTATCGCAGACCGCATCGGTCTTAAGATGTTTGATTATCATGTCACCGAGAGCGGTTTTGCGGCAG
>JGI20214J51088_10003277_pt1 | contig 10700 bp, 19 predicted proteins | sample WetSurMetagenome_FD_51088 | JGI IMG/M metagenome (IMG submission 51088) | reverse complement strand
GAAAATCCAAGAAATCAAAACCAAAAGCAAAAAGTGGAAAGAAGAAAGGAACATATAAATAATAATAATTTTAATTATTATATAAGGTGAGAAAAATGGCAAACCCAATTGGACAAGTTTTAGCGGCAATTTCTTCTTTGATAGTTTTGCTTATTGCATATAGTATTTTTGGTCCAATGATTGATCANGTGATGGCTGGATTNGTTATGGATGCACTTGTTGATCCAGGAACTACAGCGCTAGCCGTTAATGGTAATGCGCTTCTTCTTACCAAAGATATCATCATAATGGGTATCAAAGTTTTCTCATGGTTTGTTGTCTTTGCTATATTTGCAAGATTATTTATTTATCTAGGTTTTTTTACCGAAGAACAGGGGGTGTACTAAATGGCGCAATATGGACCAGCAGTAACATGGGTGGTAATACTGTTCATTTTGTTCGTGACGGGTATAATCTATATGATGTTAACTCCTTTAATAGATGCATTTTTATTATTAGGAAATAATTCTGGTGCAGATCCTTATACAATGGCTGTTCTTCATGATGCCATTAAAATATATTTCCCAGTCGTAGTAGTATTCGCAATTGTCGTCTATGGATGGAGGAAAAGCCAGAATAAGCAACCATACTAAAGGTATATTCTATATATATTAAGAGGTGTTATATAAAGTTATGAGTTCAAATAAAACTGGTGGGAAGAAAACCAATAATATAGTTTTTAAAATAAAAACACCCAAAGGTATGTTAAACTTAAAAGATGTTGAGGATAACATCGAACAATTTATTACTGTGGACGTGATTGAATTTAAAACAGGAAAAAAACTTGGTAATTTCAAACTTGAAGAGTTCAAATTGAAGTTTATGTAGGCTAAATATATATAACTAAAATTTAAAAATATAATAGTTTATGTCAAGAAAGAAAAACAAAGAACCCATTATTACATCTTCTGATAATTTTGATGATCCAGTTATAAGAAAACATATTTTTTATTTAATTATTTTATCATTAGCTTTTAAAATTGCTACGATTATAACAACATTATTTGTATTCAGGTCAGCAATAGATTATTTTGATCTAAGAACTAATGTTGTAAAATCCATATTTATTTTGAATGGTAAAATACCATATCTGGATTTCTATCATGAGTATCCAGTACTGGCTTTAATTCCAAATATCATTGCTGGGATTCCATCAGCTATATTTAATAATTTAATATTATCATTTACATCATTTCAGTTGTTGATGATTTTATTTGATGTAGGAACAACAATATGTGTTTATTTCGTGGCATTAAAAATTTATAATAAAAAATCACTTGCATTTACATCAGGAGTTATATATACATTATCCTTGTGTGCAGCTTATACTACATTAACAAGATTTGATTCTTTTCCAGTATTTTTAATGATGGTTTCTATTTATTTAATATTATATAAAAGACAAGTTGTAGGGTATACAACACTTGCATTAGGATTTTTTACTAAAATATTTCCGATTATTGCATTACCATTTTTACTAATATATGAATTAAAATCTGATAAATCTATGTTCAAAGAAAGAATTCAATTTAATATTGTAATTTATTTCTTACTTTTTGCATTATGTATTGCTCCATTTATATTTTTAACAGGAGTAGATAAAGCTCTGAAAGTTTATCTGATTGCAACAGGATCTAATTTAAATTTAATTTATGTTAATACATTTACTTATACAATATATTCATGGTTACATGATTTATTAAAAATAGGAATTGATTATAATACTCTCACATCAGTAATGACAGGTATAGTGATTTGTTTAATAATATTTTTACTTGTAGTATCATATAAAATGAAGAAGATGTCGGAATTAAATCTTATTCAATTTATAGGAGCTTCGATTTTATTATTTGTAGTTTTTTCAAAATTTCATAGTCCTCAATATTTTATGTGGTTTGCTCCATTATTTGCAATTCTTGTCGTAGATGATATTTATAAAATTGTAGTATTTTTTATAGTTCAGTTTTTGGCATTTATGGAATTTCCATTGATGTATGGGCACTATTATACAAATGTTAATTATACAAATGCAGTTGGAACATATAACTGGTATGTAACCATATTATTTTTTACAATAGAATATTTGTTTATATTTTTATTATTATATCAAAATGTTCTGGGAACCATTAAATATAATATGAACCAATATATACATGGTGAGACTTAATGATTGGAATGTATAAAAAAAGTACTATGAGGAAATTTGCGAATAAACAGACAAGAAAATCAAATTTCAGACGAATCGCTAAAAAAACAACGAGGTACTGAATGGAAGATAACCTCAAAAGAAAGACAGTTTATTTTGAGCAACATTATAATGTAGATATCAATTCTTTTCACTCTACAGAAGATATTGATGAGTTTATTGAGGAGAAAATTGGAAGAAAATTGGAAGTTAAAAAAACAGAGATTTTTCCTATTAAAAAATACGAAAGAGATATAGATTACGTTTTTTAATTAAGCATTTAATATTTTAAGAATAATATTAAATAGTTTAAAGTTTAACATATTAAACAGGTGAAGAACTATGACTTTCAAAATGGGTGAGACCTGTGATGGCTGTGATGCCATTGTAAAGAATCTGAAAAAGATCAGTGAATCGAATGCAAAACATAATCCTAAAGCACTTGAGAAACAACCAGTTGGTGTAAAAGGAATGCAGAATTATATGGAAGATGCCGTTGAAGATATTACAGAATCTACCAAAAAAGTTGCAAAAAATGTTAAAGGTGAATCCAAGTATACTGGTCAGACTGTAAAGTATAGAAAGAGAAAATAAATCATATTTTCTAATTTATTTCAGGTGAGGTGTTAGTAGTGGCAAAGTTAAAACGAAGAAGGGGTATGATAGACCCAAAAGAATTTGATGCTCCGACAATTGGTGGAGTTGTTGATAAAGCTAAAGATACTGTTAGTGATACTGTAGAAAATATTGCAAGTGAAGCAGATTTTGCAAAAAAGAGATTTGATATTGATATGGATCCTAATAAACCAAAACCAACAGACTTTGATGAGAACCCACCTCAAAAAAATATAAAAGAGCCACTAAAAGAAAAGATTAAGAGAGAATTTGAAAAAGGACCAACTTATACTGATACTTCAGCTAGTAAGAATTATGATACAAGATCTGATGCAGATAAATATTTTGATCAGCAAGCAAATCGTGATAGCCAATATAAACCTATACCAGATAGTGAATCATTGGCACTCCGATTCCCACCACCCCCAGGTGGAGATGGTGGAAGTAAATCTAGTGGTGGAGAAAGTTTTGCTGATAAGCTAAAAAATAAAATAGAATCATATAGAAGAAAAGAACCAGAGCCAGAAGTTATTAAAATGCCTACAAATCCATTTGATGAACTTCTTAAATTAAATATATCAGATTCGCAAGCCGATAAATATGCAAAGGATTGTGAGTATTATAAATCAATTAAAGTATTAAGAGCAGAATTTGCTTATTTACAAAATGAGTCAGCAAAATTGAATCGTGAAGAAGAGATGTTTAGTTCTACAAAAACTGCGAATGATACTAAGATTGCAGAATTGGAAGCTCAATATAATACAGATTTATTAGAAATGAAACGAATACGAGAGCATCCTGCTAATAATGAGGCTGATAGAGAAATAGATAATAATAATTTGTTAGTATTAGCAAAGAATATGAGTAAAATTAAATTAGAGATAGAGCGATTACAGAGTGATACAAGATCCACTGGAAATGATTATAGAATGGGTCAAAAGAAAAGAACATTTGAAGCAAAATGGGAGAGTTTAAAAGATGAGATAAGTAAGTATATGATGGCTGTAACTTGTGGTAAAAGTAAAGATAAAGTTGATTGGAAAAAACATGCAACTTTATTTTCTCAGGGTGCAGAAGATATGCTTGGTACAGTAAGAATAAATCCAGTTACAGATGTAGTCGGATATGGTGGGATGACTGGTAAATCAGCAGTAGCGGGGATTCAGGGGATCACTGGTGGATATAAAGTAAGTGATACTGCAAACAGTTGGACAAGAACAAATGTTGGAGATCGTCAACTTGTTGAATCACTAGTTGCAGTCAGACCAAATCGTGTAATAGCTCCATTTGGTGTACCGGGAACAGTTGGAGAATCCAACTTACAAAATCAGTTCCAGTATTCTTCTCCATTAAAAAGAATAGGTGTTGGAGATGTTACAGCTCGTGGTGGATATCAACTTCGGCTTGAAGATATTCATAGAAGAAAAAAGAAATCTCAACCAAAGATAGTAAGAAAGAAAGTCATAGAAAAGAAGAAAGTTATGGGTAATAATAAAGCATTGAGAGATGCGATGTCAATGGTAAATAACCAGCGAATAATAGATATAAAAGTCCCAGCTGTCGCAGTTAAAAATATCAAAGGATCAGGTGGAGAGCCATCAATGAAGGGAATTGTTGTCCTGAATAATATGAAAGATGCAACTCTTGGTAAATCAACATTAAATATTGGAATGAAAGGTATCAATAGTGTAATGATAACTGCTATTGAATCTGCTACGAAAAGAGCTAAAGGAAAAAAGGTGAAGTAATAAATGGCAGGAAAGTACCCACAACCACCAGGAGATGAAGGTTCGAGAAAGAATCTTGCTAATAGGAAAGGGAAAGTTGATAGAGTAGAGAAGGCTTATGTGGGTATTGTTAATGTATATTCTCTTATTCCAAAAGGTGGTGGAGCAGTAAAGATTGAGGAATTTAATATTCCACCAGCACCTTCTGGAGCTAAAATATATCCTCAATCAAAACCACCAGCAATATCAAGTGCTGAGAAGAAAAAAATAGCTAAAGAGCTTCAATCTATTACTGATAAAAAAGTGATGGCTGGATTAGAATCTCTTGAATTAGTTGAGAACAAGAATGCAAAAGTTATGCAGCTAAGAAGATATGTTGGTGGGAAAGGTGCAGAATGGATCAAGGATATTGGAGTATATGAGCAGTGGTTATTAGATCATCCAAGAAAAGAGAATCAGTTTCATTATACTTTAGAAAGTGATCAGGTAAAATCTGCTTTACGTGAATTAAGAAAGGTGGAGAAAACAAAAAGATTTGAATCAATATTAAATAGACAAGCAATGAACTTGAGTGTGAGTAGAGGAAGATTACTTGACTGGTATCGTTCTTATAAATTTAATCCTGATAAAGTAATAGCTACAGCAAATAAACGTGAGAGAGAACTTATAGCACACAAAGAAGCCGAAGCAAAACTTAAAGCAAAGACTCCTTTACCAGATACCATCAATATAGATAATATTCCTACCAGAGAGATTCCAATTACTACAAAAAAGGAATTACCAGTTAGGATTGAAGGATTGAGAAGAATAAGTTTTAGTGAATCAAATGATAGTAGAAAGTATCTCCCATTAGCTCCTGGTCAGATTGAAGGTGCATATAAAGCAGATCCGACCCATGTAGTTACTACTCAGGATGCAAATGGTAACATATCATATTTTGCCGATATAAGTAGTCTTTCAATTGAGAGAAAAAAGAAACTCGTAAGAATGAATATGAAAAGACCACGATATGTATATAGAATAAGAAAGAGATCGATCAAAGCTAAAGTGATAAGGAAAAAAATATTAAAGAAAATAAAATGTAATTGCAGGAGGAAAAGATAAATGGCTAGACTTACATCAAAACGTGCAGTTAAAAAATCACCAACAAAACGAGCTTTAACTGTATCACAGCGTTTACAAAGAAAATCCTCAGGAGAACTTATTTCTTTATTAGCATATTATCCTAATACAAAATTTAATCCTATTATTAGGAAATATCTTAATATTAAATATGGTATGTCAGATGAAGAAATAAATACAAGAATAAATCGTATAAGAGAGAAAAAAGAAATAAAACATGATCTTTCATTGTATTATACTGGTCAAATAACTGAAAAGGATGTTGCTAAAAAATATCCAAGCAAACAATTTATTAAAGAACCAGGAGTTCATGCAACAGCAAAATATTATAATAAATTTGAAATACCGACTGGAATGACTCATGGTGGTCATACTTCGGGTACTGAAAGACCTGGAAAATATACTATTGAAAGACCCGGAAAACTTCCAGAAAAAGTTACAAAAATAACATCTAGTGCTGTAAGAGTATCAAGACCAAGAACTGTACAGAGATTACTAATAGAAAATCCTGTAATATGGTCTGAGTATTTATCTCAAAGAAGATCAATTAAAAATCATTTAGAACATGGTAGAATGGATAGTGCAGAAAGAGATGTAAAAATACTTGAGGAATGGTTATTACAACTTGCACAGGATCGTCCAGAATTTGCTGCAAATGTAGCATATATACTTTATACAGATCACCCAATGAAAGAATCAAAGCACTCATTTGGGAAAAATGCTAAGTTGAAAGCTTTAATGGAAGATGTACTTACAGAAAGAGAAATGGCACAGTATAGAAGAAACCCATTTATTCAACCATTAAAACCACAAACTGGCAAACCATATTTAAAACACAAACCCACAATTGCTATAGATGAAGATGGAATGCTGGATAAATTACCAGTAGATGAAGATGATGATAGTATGACAAAGTTTAAAGGCGAAATTGGCGTTTTACCAATCCCAGGAGCAATTGCTTTTGATAGTAAGAATAAGAGGTTCTTTGAAGTACATAATAAAGGTGGTGTTGGATCATTAAAAAATATAGGTTTTACTGAGAAGCCAAAATACAGAAAGAAAAAGATAAAGAGAAAAGCACCATCTCGTAAGAAAATTCGTAAGGTTGTTAAGGTAAGAAAACCAATAAAAAAGTGCAGGTGTAAATAATGGCTAATTTAAAGTATGTAAGGGCTGATATATCAGAGAAAGAAAAGAATGAAATCTTACAGAATGTTATAAATGGTAAAATGACTAATGAAGAAGCAGCTGCAAAATTTGGTGTTTCTGTAGATGATTTTAGGAATGTATTGGAGAGAGTACGTGCATCATATGGAACTGGTGGATATGGGAATGATGTGCAGAAGCTTATTAGCTATAAAGGCACCATTCGTGAAATGCATCTCACAGCTAAAAATGCGAAGGGTGGTACATATCCACTTAAAGTAGTTAATATATATGTGAAACCCAATACAGAAAGATACTATGAAGAGGGGGTATACTCTGTAGATAAAGATGCAATACGTACAGGTACTAAAGAACAAGGGTATAATCCAGATGCAGCTTTATGGTCTAAAACACCCAAAGCTACACCAAGAACAGAAACCTCACAGATGCGACGTAAACGAAGATCCAAGACCATCGCAAAGCGACGCAAAACAGTTAAATCAGCACGTCGCAAATAATACCCTTTAGGGTATTTTACTTCGCTTTTAGAGAGATATGGGGGGTATACCCCACTTCTTATGGTATTCAAAAAGGTATACCCCACGTATACCCTATGTATACAACGCTAGCTAAAATCATAGTTCCATACCCCTATCCCCATATACCCCCATCGCAAGGTTTATATATTAATAGTATTGCGCTATTAATAATGTAAGGTTATTAATAATGATATATATTAATATTGTACATATTAATACACCTTATATTAATAGAGGGGGATACCTTTATATACTTGCGATGCAAAGAAGAAATTGTTAAAATTCATTTATTTTATTTAATGATTTTAACCCTATGTATTATCTAGTGTTCTACCCTCTTATATACACTAGGTAGTATGTCTGTAGAACCGTTGGAGAAACTACAATGTCTTTAATCGAAGACCTGAAAAAGGAGCTTGCTTCTAAGAGCAAACTCAACGAACCTGCGTTCCAGGTTCCCGCACAGACTGTTGAACCCAAGGCTGCCAAGGGTAAAAAGGTAGCTATGTACACAGAAGCCGATGTGGAAGCCATCATCGCAAAAGTTCTTGCGACACAGGCAAAACAGATACCGGCACAGGTCATACCGCCGCAAACCATGACCCACATCTCCCCATACCCAGCCGGGATCTCAAAACGCACCGGAAAAGCATATCCCGCCGGGGTCAAGTGGCACGCAAAACCCCATGCAGTCGGAACTACCGCTTACGGCGGTCTCAGCATGGACGACATCGGAGCCATGCTTCTGAACTTCCCCGATGCAAACTCGCTCTACTCGGAGCTGAGCGACACCTTTGAGAAGTACGGGAAAACCAGCAACCTGTACAAGAAATCCAAGGAAGAGGTCATCGACATCAGTAAATAACCCTTCCTAGGACCATTTTTTTTATTTTGCACGTTATCCCTAGAGATCAAAGATCGTGAATATTGGGGTTTTTATTATGCCAGAAAAACAATATGTTCAGTTTACATGCTGGAACTCAGATCAGCACAGAACGACACAACCTTGGATGTTCGCATCCAAGATGCTCCCTGTTGTGTTTTGCCCTGAATGTCGAACACCGCATAAGATCAGTCATCGGGTCTGATGCGGTATGGTATGTCATAAAGATTGTGGTCGGTGTTCAGAACACGAAGATTGTTCATTAGATGGTGACACAGATCAAAAATATTTGATATTACCGGAGATGGAACAAAATGGAACAAGTACGAATATGCCATTTATCTCTTGGGCATGATCATCCTGTTTATTGCCACAAGGGCTACCCATCAACCTCGAACATGTTACCTGGAAGCTATATATGTTCGGGATTGAACATAGGTGGAATTTATTGCTCTGTAGCTAGGAACGATGTGGACTTCGATAGTGATCAAAACGAATGTGATCGAAATGATTGAAGCTCCACCACCCAAACTTGCACAAGATCTATATGCGATGAAATTGGAACAAGATCGTCAAAGATCTATCAATCAAGATAAAGATCATGAAAGTTCCAAGAACATTCCTTAAAGTTCCAAAAGTGTTTGGAACTAGAATTGATGAGGATTGGTGGTAAAAATTTCACATTCGGATGCGGAGATCTTACAGATCGTTATTTTAGATCTCAAGGAAGTTATCAGGAACAAGCACAAACTTGCTCCAGAACAACTTGAAAAAGTCCAGATAAGTATTGAAGAACTCGAAATACTTCTAAGGGATTGGGCTCCAGTTCTCAAACATTTTCGTTTTGGTAATAAGTATCAAAGAAATCTGGAATAATGGTGAACAACCATGTCTGGTGGAATTACGAACATAATAAAATTCCGTACCTTGGAGAACACGTCCAAGTATTACTGGAAAGAAAAAAGAACCGATGTTGATTACCCATCATCTATGCTTGGAACAAAAACACCAACATTGTTTATTTGGTCTAAGATGGAACATATGATCAATGTAATGGATCAAGCCATATCAAAAAATAATTCCAAGGTGATAGTTGATGGTTCTGGTAAGGAACTTACGGCGATGGAGTTCTTAGCTAGAATATCAAATTCCAGAATGTGGACATTTGATTTTCCACTGAAGGAGGACTAATGCCCGATAAAATAGAACAAATAACATGGGGAACTGGTTTTTCCAACATCTCCGTTCATGGTCGGGAATTTCCCGAAAACGGGATACCTTGGACAAAATACCTGGTAACTTTTGGAGATACCAAGTTTCCAATGAAGTTCAATAATATTCGGCTCAATTTTAATGAAATGACAGTGTTCACTTTTACTGGCAATATATTTGTCGGAAAGGGGAAAGTCATGAAGTTCGATATAATCAGAGTTCCGAATGGAGTTGTGAATGGAGAGATCACAATAACGGAGGACAAAAATGGATGAAAAAGAAGATAAGACAGATCAAGTTGTCAAAGAGATCGCAGAAGAAATAATTCATCAGGCTCTTGAGAATGATGTTCCTGTTGAATGGTTATTCCATAGGATCAAAGGAAGTGTCTTTCATAAGACCACACGATTGAACTCAGATATTGATTTTCTTTTAAATAAAGGAGATCCTGCAAAAAAGTGGTATGAAGAACAGATTGCGGAATATACCAGAAGAATACCGATCTTTGGAGTAAAGAAGGAATGAATCATGGAATATTTGTTTTCTGAAATGAAACATACGCTCCTTATATCAGATAANCCGAAGATATGTGGTATTGCCTGCCCCGTCAGACTAGAAGTTTCTATATTTAGTAATGGATCGGTTTATGTTGCTGANAAAATAGAACTTCCAGTTGGTCCGCAAGTATTGAATCATTCTTATCACAAATGGGACGATTTTAAACAATGTTTCAAAGAAGCTGCACAACTTATTGAAGATCATCAAAAGAGGGAATAGATCATGGTATCGAAAAACGAGAAGCAAAAAATAATGACTGAGCAGAATGAACGTGCTATTTTTCTATATATTAAAAATAAAATAAAAGAAGGTCAAAAATTCTTCAAATCGCACTATATTGGAAAAGATATGGATCTTAGTGCGAAATTTGTTGGATCTGTTCTTTATAAATTTATGCAAGAAAAGCGATTAAAGATCACAAAATATGCAGAAGCTAGTAGTAGAATAACATGGCAGATCGAGGAGGAATCGAAATGAGTACACGATGGTCTATGTATGTTGTCCCGGATCATTGGACATTAAAAGATTGTATTGTCATTGGATATATGCACAGATGTATGTTCATGCTGAGCGATAAAGAGTTCAAATCGTATATGAACAAAGAGAGGAAATCATGGTGTTCATTATATGATGAGATCGTAAGACAACCAGCTATTCATGATTATACCAGCGAT